>Ga0136621_1000633_pt1 | contig 13977 bp, 8 predicted proteins | sample AntDryUQ445A2306_FD_104673 | JGI IMG/M metagenome (GOLD analysis project Ga0136621, IMG submission 104673) | Polar desert sand microbial communities from Dry Valleys, Antarctica - metaG UQ445A (23.06) | ecosystem: Environmental > Terrestrial > Soil > Desert | place: Antarctica: Dry Valley...
AGGGCCGTCGACGCGGCGGAGCAGGCCTTCGAGCTCTGGTCGGAGGAGCCTCCGCCCCGGCGCGCCAGGATCATGTTCGCTCTCCAGCGGCTGCTCCAGGACAATCTCGAAGAGCTGGCCGAGGTCGTCGTCGTCGAGAACGGAAAGGGCATCGATGAAGCGCGGGGCGACGTCCAGCGCGGCCTCGAGGTCGTGGAGTTTGCGGCCGGCGCGCCGACCCTGCTCATGGGCAGCGGGCTCGAGCAGGTGTCCCGGGGGATCGACACGGACATGTACCGCTATCCGCTCGGTGTCGTCGCGGGAATCACTCCGTTCAATTTCCCGGCGATGATTCCTCTCTGGATGATGCCCCTGGCGATCGTGTGCGGCAACACCTTCATCCTGAAGCCTTCGCAACGGACCCCGCTGACCGCAGCCCGGCTCGTGGAGCTGTTCGAAGAAGCTGGGTTGCCTGCAGGTGTCCTCAACCTCGTGCACGGCGCCGGGGACACCGTCGATCTCGTTCTCGACCACCCCGGCATCAGAGCCGTGTCGTTCGTGGGGTCGGCCGCGGTGGCGCGCCATATCTACGCTCGCGCGGCGGCCAACGGGAAGCGGGTCCAGGCGCTCGCCGGCGCCAAGAACCACATGGTCCTGATGCCCGACGCCGACCTCGACTTTGCGGCCGAGGCGATCTTCTCGTCGGCCTTCTCCAACGGAGGCCAGCGCTGCCTTGCGGGCAGCGTGGGGGTGGCCGTCGGGGGGGCGGGCGACAAACTGATCGAACGGCTTGCGGCTATCGCAGAATCGGCAAAAGTGGGCCCGGGCCTCGAGGCCGACAGCGTCGTCACCCCGATCACGACCGAAGCCCACCGCCAACGGGTGAAGGGCTGGATCGACACTGGCGCCAAGGAAGGTGCTCGCGTCGTGGTCGACGGCCGCAATCAAGGCTCCGACGGCGGGTTCTGGCTCGGCCCGACGGTGCTCGACGGTGTGCGGCCCGAGATGTCGGTGGCCCAGGAGGAGATCTTCGGGCCCGTGCTCGTGGTGCAACGGAGCGACGGCCTCGACGAGGCGATAGAGACGATCAACCGCTCCCACTACGGCAATGCCGCCGTTATCTTCACGCGCGACGGGGGAGCGGCGCGTCGCTTCCGGCGCAGGGTGCACGCAGGGATGATCGGAGTCAACATCCCGGTGCCTGCCCCGATGGCGTTCTTTCCCTTCTCGGGTTGGAAGGGCTCGTTCTACGGTGACCTTCATGCCACGGGACGGGACGGCATCGACTTCTACACCGAGCGCAAGGTGATCACCACCCGCTGGCCGGAACCGCCCTCCTAAGAGCCTGGAAGCGCCTTTCCCCCGTGGCAGGCGCCGCGACCGGCAACAAATGAAGCGATCTGGCGGGCATCGCTAAGTGGCCGGGCCGTGGGTGTCGATGGACGAAATGCGATGCCCGGCTGCTTCACGACCCGGGGAATAGAGGGCAGGTGCCCGCGGTTTCACCTGGTGTAATCATGTAATAAGCCGCAGGAAACAAAACCTGTCTCGAGCTTAGGAGACGTTCATGACGCAAGCTACAGAAACTCAGACGCTTCCCCTCCTTCCCCTGACAACGGGGGTCGTGCTTCCGCAGATGGTGGTAACGGTCGCCGTCGAGAGCGAGGAAGCCAACGCCGCCCTCGGCGCGGCCAAGAGCGGCGGCGACGGGTTGGTTCTGCTCGTGCCCAAGACTCCCGACGGGCGTTACGCACGCATCGGCACGGTGGCAAAAGTCGAGGATTCCGGCCAGCTCCCCAGCGGCATCGAAGCGCTGGTGCTCCGAGGCCTGTACCGCGGCGTCATCGGCACAGGCGTGGCCGGCACGGGGCCCGCCGTGTACGTCCAGGTCGAGCCCGCACCCGACCCCGACGAACACTCCGAGCATGCTCTAGAGCTGGCGCGCGAGTACCGCGCCACGGTACAGAGCATCGTCGAATCCCGCGGGGTGCCGCAGGTTGCGGAGTTCCTGCGCGGGATCAACGAGCCCGGTGCCATGGCCGACACATCCGGTTATTCACCCGATCTGTCGTTCGATCAGAAGGTCGAGGTCCTCGAAACCCTCGACGTGGAAGCGCGTCTCACGAAGGTGCTGGAATGGGCAAAGGACACTCTTGCCGAGGTCACTCTCAAGGACAAGATCCGCAACAACGTCTCGGAGGGCATGGAGAAGACCCAGCGCGAGTTCTTCCTCCGCCAGCAGTTGCAGGCGATAAAGAAGGAGCTGGGTGAGGACGACGACGACGATGTCGTCGAGGTCTATCGAGACAAGATCGAGGCCGCCGGCATGCCCGAGGAGATCCGCAAGGAGGTAGAGCGCGAGCTCAAACGACTCGAGCGCACCAGCGAACAGAACCCCGAGCACGGCTACATCCGCAACTACCTCGACTGGATGACCGAGCTCCCGTGGGACAAGCGATCGGAGGACCGCCTCGAGATCAACGACGCGCGCGCGGTGCTCGATTCGGATCACACGGGCCTCGAAGAGGTCAAGGACCGCATCATCGAGTATCTCGCGGTGAGGAAGCTGCGTTCCGAGCGCGGAATGGGCGTCGCCGGCGGACGCGGATCGGGCGCCATAATGACACTCGTGGGCCCCCCTGGGGTGGGTAAGACCTCGCTGGGCGAATCGGTTGCGCGGGCGCTCGGCCGCAAGTTCGTGCGAGTGTCTCTCGGCGGCATCCACGACGAGGCCGAGATCAGAGGGCACCGGCGCACCTACATCGGGGCGCTTCCCGGACGCATTGTGCGCGCCCTGAAGGAAGCCGGCACCAAGAACCCCGTGTTCATGCTGGACGAGATCGACAAGGTCGGGAGCGATTGGCGCGGCGACCCGTCGTCTGCGCTTCTCGAGGTCCTCGATCCGGCTCAGAACAACTCCTTCAGAGACCACTATCTCGAGGTCGATCTCGATCTTTCCGAGGTGCTGTTCATCTGCACCGCCAACGTCGCCGAGACCATTCCGGGCCCGCTGCTCGACCGCATGGAGCTAATCAGGCTCGACGGGTACACCGAAGAGGAGAAGGTCGCCATCGCTCGCGACCATCTGCTCGCGCGGCAGCTCGAGCGCAACGGCCTGCATTCAAAGGAGGTCGAGGTCAGCGAGGACGCCCTGCGAGGGGTGGTCGCCGATTACACCCGCGAGGCGGGGGTCCGCAACCTCGAGCGTGAGCTCGGCAAGCTCCTGCGCAAGGCGGCGACCCGCATGGCGGCCCACGAGCTCGAAGCTCCGGTCGTGATCGACGGGCAGGACGTCCGAACCTTCCTCGGACGCCCCAAGTTCTTCTTCGAAGCGGCCGATCGCACCTCCACGCCGGGGGTCGCTACCGGACTGGCCGTCACCGGGTTCGGCGGGGACGTTCTGTTCATCGAGGCGTCTGGGATGGAAGGGGACCCCGGGCTGACGCTGACCGGGCAGCTCGGCGATGTCATGAAGGAGTCGGCGCAGATCGCCCTGTCGTACGTGAAGGCGCACGCATCCGAGCTCGGCATCGACCCGCAGTCGCTGGCCGGCCGCTTCCATGTCCACGTGCCCGCGGGAGCCGTGCCGAAGGACGGCCCCTCGGCGGGACTTGCCATGGTGACCGCCCTGGTCAGTCTGCTGACCGCCCGGCCCATGCGAAGCACCGTGGGCATGACGGGCGAGGTGACGCTGCAGGGACGGGCGCTGCCGATCGGCGGCGTGAAGCAGAAGGTGCTCGCGGCACACCGCGCCGGCCTCCGGGAGGTCGTCCTGCCAAAGCGCAACGAAGGCGACCTCGAAGACGTGCCGGAGGGCGCCCGCGACGAGATGACGTTCAAACTGGTGGAGGATGTCCAGGAGGCGGTTGCGTTTGCACTCGGGCAAGGCTCCGAACACGAGACGCAGGCCGCGTAGCAGCGCGTAGATCGATGCAAGTGAGAATGGTGCGATTCAGCCGTGACGCGGGCTGATGCCGGCTCCGCGGGACAAGCTCCTCCGGCAGGGCACCCGGCGCCGGACTTCACGCTGCCGAGCTCGGTTGGCGACCCTGTCACCCTGAAAGAGCTTCGGGGCAGGCCGGTGATCCTGGCCTTCTACCCGTCCGATTGGAGCCCCACGTGCAGCGATCAGATGTCGCTCTACCAGGATGTGGCGCCCGAGCTCGGACGCTTCGACGCACATCTGCGCTCGAGCGCATAGAGCAAGGCTAGCCGAGTGGGTGGTGGGTGAGAATTGTTCTCATCTTCCCCCATTCGGCGCGCCGTCCGGGTTGAAAGTAGGCCCATCGGGGCAGTAGCTTCATATACAAGGACAGCGACCCACGGAGGGGGTGGTGCGGTTCGTCTAGGCGCTTCGGTTTGATCACGCGTGCAGTGCACTCAGCGGTGCACCGACTTCAACAAGGCAACCCGAAGGGAGCCTCACATGGCAGGCAACAGGGGAGTGGCCTACATGGGCCCGGGCAAGGTCGAGGTCCAGGAGATCGACTACCCCGAGCTCCAAATGAAAGACGGTCCCGGTGTTCACCCGGACAACGTCGGGCGGAAGACCGAGCACGGCGCAATCTTGAAAGTGGTCTCCACCAACATCTGTGGAAGCGACCAGCACATGGTGCGGGGACGCACGACCGCACCAGAGAACCTCATTCTGGGTCACGAGATCACCGGCGAAGTCGTGGAGACCGGACGCGACGTCGAGTTCATCAAGGTCGGCGACCTCGTTTCAGTGCCGTTCAACATCGCCTGCGGTCGCTGCCGCAACTGCAAGGAGCGGGCAACGGGCGTCTGCCTCAACACCAATCCGGCCCGGCCGGGCTCGGCCTACGGCTACGTCGACATGGGTGGCTGGGTCGGCGGCCAGGCCGAGTACGTCCTGACGCCGTACGCGGACTTCAACCTCCTGAAATTTCCCGACAAAGACCAGGCGCTCGAGAAGATCCTCGACCTGACGATGCTGTCGGACATCTTCCCCACGGGCTTCCACGGCGCCTACACCGCCGGGGTCGGGCCGGGATCCACCGTCTACATCGCCGGAGCCGGGCCGGTTGGTCTGGCCTCTGCGCATTCCGCGCAGTTCCTCGGCGCAGCGGTGGTCGTCGTCGGCGACATGAACCAGGATCGGCTCAACCAGGCTCGGAGCTTCGGTTGCGAGACGATCGACCTCAGCCAGGAAGGCGAGCTGCAGGACCGGCTCGAAGACCTTCTGGGCGTCCCCGAGGTCGACGCCGCGGTTGACTGTGTCGGCTTCGAGGCCCGTGGACACGGCAAGGCATCGGAAGGTGAGGCCCCCGCAACGGTGCTCAACTCGATCCAGGCGGTAACTCGTGCGGGTGGAAAGCTGGGCATACCCGGCCTCTATGTGACCGAGGACCCCGGCGCAGTCGATGAGCCCTCCAAGGTCGGCTCGCTCAGCATCCAGATAGGCATGGGCTGGTCCAAGTCGCTCGTGTTCACCACCGGCCAATGTCCGGTGATGAAGTATCATCGCGAGCTCATGCAGGCGATCCTGCACGACAGGGTGCAGATCGCAAAGGCGGTCAACGCCACCGTAATCACGCTCGACGAGGCGCCGCAGGGCTACCAGGACTTCGACAAGGGAGCCAGCAAGAAGTACGTGATCGATCCGAACGGGATGATCAACGCGTAGGTAGAGCGCTGTATGCGGTGGGCGGCGGGGGCTGCAGAAGGCGGCCCTCCCGCCCACCAAGCGCCCTACAACTAAGTCTGCGACAGGCGCGGCTCCTGTTCGAGGTCGCTCAAGCCGTTCCACGCAAGATTGACGAGGTGGGCGGCGACCTGGTCGCGTGACGGTTTCTTCACATCCAGCCACCACTGGCCCACCAGCGCCACCATTCCCACAAGCGCGTGTGAATAGAGAGGCGCCAGCTTCGGGTTGAAGCCGCGCTCTTTGAACTCGGCAACGAAAATGTATTCGACCTGCGATGCCATGTCGCCGATAAGGCTGGCCAGGGTACCCGAGGTGCTGGTGACGGGGGAGTCGCGCACCAGGATGCGGAAGCCGTCCTGCTCCTCTTCGATGTACGACAGGAAGGCACATGCGGCTTGCTCGAGCATGGCACGGGGCTGGGTTGCGTCCAGCGCCTCGGTGATTCGTCCAAGCAGCCGTTGCACCTCCCGGTGCACGATCACCGCGTAGAGCCCCTCTTTGCCGCTGAAATGCTCGTAGATGACCGGCTTCGTGATCTTGGCTCGCTGTGCAATCTCTTCGATTGACGCGGCCTCGAAGCCGCGCTCCGCGAACAGCGCCCTGCCCACGTCCAAGAGCTGCTCGCGCCGCTCCTGACCGGTCATCCGGACCCGCCGTTTGTCAGCCATGGTGGTTGGCGAGTCCTCTCATGGACGGGCGTCCCTGAGCCGGAGCGCCCAGGGATTTACCTTCGTGTCAGCGCTTCTTGGCGTCGAGTTGCTTGGGGCTCGGAAGCTTTACGTTCCTTACCCAGCCGAGCCTCTCGAAGCCCCGGATCACCAGGGCACTCAGGTCGAGTTGGCCTTTGCCGATGCCGTGGCGCGCCGAGGTGGGAAAGGCGTGATGATTGTTGTGCCACGACTCCCCGAACGAGATGAACGACAGCAGCCAGTTGTTGGTGCTGAAGTCGCGGGTGTTGAACGGCGTCTTTCCGTAGAAGTGACAGATCGAGTTGACACTCCAGGTCACGTGGTGGAGAAGGAAGACCCGCGCCAGGCTGCCCCAGAGGAACGCCGTGAGCGCGCCTTGCCAGGTCTGCGTTATGGCAAGTCCGAGAAGCGGCGGGATGCCGAGGGTCGCGAGGATCAGCCACGGAAACGCCTTGTCGATCTTCACCATCGCGGGCTCCTTGAGCAGGTCGGGTGCCCATCTTTCGTGCGAAGTCTTCTCGGGGTCGAACAGCCACCCCATGTGGGCGTGCCACAGCCCCTTGGCAACACCCTTCAGGCCGGGACCTTCGTCCAGGTGAGGGGAATGCGGGTCGCCCTCTTTGTCGGCGAAGGCATGGTGACGGCGATGGGCCGACACCCACGCGATCACCGAACCTTCGATGGACATGGAGCCCGCAACGGCAAGCAGGGCGCGCAGCGCCGGCTTGGACTCGAAGCTTCCATGGGTGAGCATCCGGTGGTAACCGACGGTGACGCCGAGGCCGGTGAAGACGTACATGCCCAGGAATATGCCTGCGTCCACCATGCTCAGGCCGTTGCCCCACAGGGACCACACGGCGAGAGCGAATCCCACGAACGGCAGGATGGAGGTGACTAGAATGGTTCGCCGCTGGAAACGCGCCTGCTTTTCGTCGAGCAGGATGACTCCGGGGGCCTTCTGGGATGCTGGGCCGCCCCCGGATACCGGGCGTTCCATTACCGAGTTGCTCATGATCACCGTCCCCTGATTAGGAAGCTGCACTGGCACCTACGCTTACGTAACCGTAACTTACCACGTCTCGTGGAACTGGGACGGTGGATGGGGAGCGGTTGTCGCCAAGAGTAGCGATCGTCGATTCTTACCCGCGGAGTACCTCACCTATTCCGGGTGGGCGAACCCGTGGCCGCCCCGGCGGCGACCGGGTCTTTGGGCCTTCGCCGGGGCGTCCCTTCGAGCGTCAGTTTCGGGACCAGGGGTGCGGTGGCCGGGTTCGAGCCGTACACCAACAGCGCCAGCATCACTCCGTACACGGGGAGGTGACCGATCAGCTCGCTGGAGCCGAAATAGAACAGCGTCGCGTTGAACGGGACCCCTGCCGCGATCACGGCGATCTGAGGCAATGCCCCTGAGATGACCAGCAAGCCGAACAGGAGCTCGATCCCACCGGCCAGCCGGATGAAGGCGATGTCGCCGACGTCGAGACCAATCGTGTGCAGGATGTTGAAGGCCGGATAGCGCTCGAGGAACGCCAGGGCGAGGTCCGGACGCGCCAGCTTCTCGGTGAAGGCCAATACCACCAGCGCACCGCCGACCAGCACGCGGAGACCGAGCAAGGCCCCCGTGAGGGTGCGCGCAGGGGGGTCGACCGTGCCTCCGGGCCTGTGGTCGTCGGGCGGAAGGAGCGCAAGGAACAGGGCGATGCCGAGGAGGTCGATCCGCTCCAGGATCGGGACGATCCCGTAGCCGGCGATCCCGAGTGGCCCCGAGGCAACCAGAAGCCACGCGGCAGGTCTGATCCCGTAACCCGAGATGAGCCAAATTCCGGTTATCCCCTCGAGCAGCGCGAGGAAGGTGCCGGAGACCCCGTGCGGGAGCTCCAGGGCGGGGGCGAGGTAGGAGCCACTGGCCGCCTGCGCCAATAGCGACACGCCCGCATGGACCGCCAGCAGGCGCGGGACCCAGGGGCTGAGCCGCCCGAGAGGGTGAAGGAAGGGCAGCTCCGGACGCGGCACCCGGGAGGCCAGTAGCCTCCATGCGATGGCCGCCGCGACGACTGCGGCGATGGTCAGCAGGGTCGCCGGGCTGAGGGTGAAAGCCAACGAGTACGGCGGCCGGTCGTCGGTGAACCAGGTCTCGTGCGCCAGGGGCGGCATGGTGTGTGTGTACCCGGGCGTTAGGACGCCCGGCGTCCGGCGCGCCGCCGAACGTAGTCCTGCACGATGACCTCTCCGATGTCCGATGAGCGCGCCGGGAAGACCTGGCCTCCGGTCAGCTTCGCAAGGCGGTCCATGAACGCAACCAGGCCTGGTGAGTGCTCGAGCATGAAGACGTTGATCGAGATGCTCATCCGGGCGAGGCGCGCCGCTTCCCGGAGCGTCTTCTCGATGGTGATCGCCACCGGCGGCCAGTTGAAGAAGACGTCTTCGCCGTCGAGGTGGGCGGTCGGCTCGCCGTCGGTCACCATGATGACCTGCTTGATTCCCCTGGGATCGTCGGCCAGCAACCGGCGCGCCAGAATGAAGGCGTGCTGCATGTTGGTGCCGTGCACATGCTCCCATCCAGCCACCGCCAGATCGGGCGGCTTCATCTGCCGGGCGTAGTCGGAGAAGCCGATCAGATAGAGGCTGTCCTGTGGGTACTTGCCCTCGATGAGCGCATTCATCGCCAAGGCCATCCGCTTGGCGGGGACCCAGTGGCCGCCGAGCGGCATGGAGAAGGACAAGTCCAGGAGCAGAGCGGTGGCCGTGCGCGGGCGCGACTCGGTTTCGATCACTTCGAAGTCGTCCACCGACAGCCGAACCGTGCGGCTCGGCGGACCTCCGTCCGGACCGCCGGCGACAGGCCCGGTCCGAGTAACCGCGTTGTAGACCGTGCGCTCGACCGAGATGGGGTCGGAGTCGCCGAAGACCCAGGGTTTCGTCGCCCCGGTGACCTCGGCCTGGCCGCCCCGGGCTCGGTGGCTGGGCTCTCTGCGGATGCGCTCGAGCACCTTCGTAAGAGATCTCTCCCCGAGCAGACGCGCGCCCCGGGCGGTGAGCTCGAGCCGGCCGCGGCTGCGGTTCACGAGCCCCGCCCTCTCGAGCGCCCGTTCGATCTCCTTGAGACGCTTCAGGTCCCCGACCGCATCGTCGCCGAGGGCGCTCCGCAGCCTGTCTTCGTCGATGTCGTCCAGCGTGGCCCCGGCGTAGTCACCGCGCACGGCGGCCTCGAGATCTTCGAGGTCGCCCATCCGCTCGATGGCGTCGACCGCGGCGGACATGGGGACGACCTCGTCGCCCGAGCCGGAGGCGTCCTGATCCCACGGTAGCTCTGGCATGAGCTGTCGCAGCTGACCGCTCAGCCGGTCGACCTGCCAGGCGAGATCGAGGTCCGCCAGCACCGCTGAGGCGAGCTCGGCGAGCTCCTGGCGCTGTCCCGGTGACAGGCTCGCCATCAGCCGGCTCATTGCGGCCATTCGCCCTGCCATTGCCTTCAGGAGCTCGTCGAGCGAGCGTGGCCCCTCGGGGAAGAGCTCCCCGTGCTGCTCCATGAAGGCGTCGAAGTCGTACTCTTCGCCGCGGCCCCTCCTGGCGAGCATGACGTTGAGATCGGCGAGCATGTCCTTTACCCGCTCGAGGCTCTCGGGCTCCATGTCCTTCAGCCCGCCGGCGAGCTGATCGAAGTAGGCGTCCAGCACCTCCCGGCGCAGCGCTTGGACGAGCTCCCGGAAGCGAGCCCCTGCATCGGGGGATGCCCACCTGTAGCCGGACAGGTCCCTGATCGCCCCCGCCGGGTGCCCGGGAAGGGCGTCGAGCACCGCTTCCTGGAAGCGGGCCTCCTCGTGATCGAGCTGCGCGAGCTCGAGCCGCTCGATGTCAAGGATTTCGTCCAACCGCCTGCGCACGTCCTCCAGTGGCCCGGCCAGGTTCAGACCCTCGGCCGAGCGGCGCCGTGCCTCCTGCAGGCGGCGTCCGAGCGCCTCGAGCCCCCCGAACCGCCCCTGAAGTCCGTGCTCCTGCAGGCGGCGCAGAGCCTCGCCTGCGCCCGATCCCTCGAAGACGTCCTTCGACATCGCCTCGAGAACCTCCCCCACGTCGACGTCGAAGCCGAAGGGGTCCCCCTCGCCGTCCCATCGGAGATAACGGAAGCGCGCCACCTCAGAGGTCCCCGAAGACGAACCCGCCGCCGGCGGCGGACTCCTTGTTCAGGCGCTTGCCGAGATGGAGCCCCTCGAGCGTGAACTCGAGGGCGCCGGCCACCCCGGCCGGACTCTCTTCGGTGACACCCAGCCGCCGGGTGAAGCGGTCGAGACCCGGCACCGCCCGCGGATCTCCGCCGGCGCCCACGCCGAACTGGGCCAGGAAGTCGGCCGAGCTCATGGAGTCGGAGGTGTCGACCGTCAACCCGGCCTCGAAGCGCTCGAGCAAGGGCGTGAAGTTCTCGCCTCCCAATCGGGCTCTCCAGACCAGCGCGACCGCCTGCTTCAGCGCACGGGCGAGGATCTCCGGCTCCCGTCCCTCCTCGAGCGAGTCGAATTCGATCCGCCCGACCGAGGCCGGGAGAACCGACCAGAGGTCGACCATGCGCGGCACCGCTTCGGGCTCACCTGCCCGAACCGAGCGCCTCAGCGCGCTCGCACCCACCGTCTCCAGCGCCCCGATCGAAAAACGGACGGAGACTCCGCTGCGCTGATTGATCTGTGTGCTGGCCCTAAGCTGAGCGGCGAAGGCCGCGACCACCTCCTTCAGATGCCGGGGGACCGTTACCGGGATGCCCTGGGGTGGAGGGGCGGCCTCCTGATCCATGATCGCTATCTCGTCTTCCATGTCGGACGGATAGTGGGTGCGGACCTGGCTGCCGAAGCGGTCCTTCAGGGGAGTGATGATCCGGCCGCGGTGCGTGTAGTCCTCCGGGTTCGCGCTGGCTACCAGCATGAGATCAAGCGGAAGCCGGATGTTGTAGCCGCGTACCTGCACATCTCGCTCCTCGAGGATGTTCAGCAAGGAGACCTGGATTCGCTCGGGAAGGTCGGGGAGCTCGTTGACGGCGAAGATCCCCCGATTGGTGCGGGGGATGAGGCCGTAATGGATCGTGAGCTCGTCACTCAGGTAGCGCCCCTCGGCGACCCGGATGGGATCGACGTCGCCGATAAGGTCGGCGACGGCCGTGTCGGGCGTGGCCAGCTTCTCGGAGTAGCGCCGGTTTCGGCCGATCCACTCGATCGGGGTAGCGTCGCCCAGCTCAGCCACCAGCTCGCGACAGCGACGGCAGATGGGCCGGTAGGGGTGGTCGTTGACCTCACATCCGGCGACCGCGGGGACCGTGGCGTCGAGCAGTTGGGTGAGGCCTCGGATCAGGCGGCTCTTGGCTTGTCCCCTCTCGCCCAGAAGGATGATGTCGTGCCCGGCGAGGATGGCCCGTTCGACCGTGGGGAGGACCGAGTCGTCGTAGCCGACGAAACCGGAGAAGACCTCGGACCCCGACCTCAGCCGGACGAGGAGATTGGTCTGGAGCTCCTGCTTGACCGTGCGATCCGGATACTGCGCCGTCCGCAGCTCGCCCAGGGTGGCGGGTGAAGTCATCGGGGGCAGCCTACCGGGGGCTCGAGGAAGACGTGGAACCGAGATTTGCATAAAACTCAGAAATCGGTATATTATGCGTGCCCATGGGGACAACGGTAAAGATTCTCGGGGCATCGGGATACAGCGGCGGGGAGGTTGCGCGCCTGGTCGCCGGGCATCCCTGCCTCGACCTCGCGGTCGCGGCGGCGGACCGGCGCGCCGGACAGACCCTCGCCGGGGCCCATCCCCACCTGGCGGGCGCCGGTGACCTCCGGCTGGTGGGGCTCGAGGACGCTCTCGGCGCGCCGGGCGACGTGTGTTTCTCCTGTCTGCCCTCGGGCGAGCTCGGCGATCGCCTGACCCGCCTCAAGGCCGAGATCGTCATCGACCTGTCGGACGAGTTCCGCGCCGGCCAATGGCTCTACGGGCTGACCGAGTTCGTGCGCGATGGGCTGCGGGGCGCCTCGAAAGTGGCGAATCCGGGTTGCTATCCGACCGCGGCGCTCTTGTGCCTTCTGCCCTTTGCGCGGGCGGGGACCATCACCGGCCCGGTGATCATCGATGCGATCTCTGGCGTTTCGGGGGCGGGTCGGCGCGCCGAGGATCACCTTCTATTGAGTGCGGGCGCGGGGAATGTCACCGCCTACGGCACCACCGCACATCGCCATATCCCGGAGATCGAGCTCGCGCTGTCCAGCCTGGGCGGGCTCGACACCACGGTTTCGTTCACACCGCATCTGGCGCCCATGCCGCGGGGAGTCCTGGTGACCGCCCGGGCGGGCCTGCGAGCCTCGATGGACGATGGCGACGCGCTGGACATTCTTCGATCGCTCTATGGAGACGAACAGCTCATCGAGGTGCTCGAAGGCTGGCCCGCAACCAAGCCTGTGGCAGGTACCGGCCGCGCCCACGTATCGGCGCGAGTGGATGCGCGCAACCGCCTGCTTATTGCATCGGCTGCAATCGACAATCTCGGGAAAGGGGCGGCGGGCCAGGCGCTCCAGAACGCAAACGTGATCCTGGGCATCGAGGAAGCGACGGGTCTGGGGTCCTACGGAGTGTGGCCGTGAGGTGGCCCGGAGGGTTTGCCGGCGCGGGAGTGGCCTGCGGCATCAAAGCCGCCGGGAGGCTCGACCTCGGGCTGATCGTGGCGGAGGAAGGTGTTCCGTGGGCCGGGACCTTTACGGCCAACGGCGCGGCCGCTTCGTGCGTGCGTCACTGCAGGTCGTTGCTGGGCCGGACGACGCGGGCAGTCGTCGTCAACAGCGGGAACGCAAACGCATGCACCGGGGAAGCAGGGAGTCGCGCGGTCACGGTTGTCAGCGAGGAGGTGGCCCGCGGGGTTGGGTGTCTGCCCCAAGAGGTCCTGGTTGCCTCGACGGGTCCGATCGGAGTGCCGTTCCCGACCGAATTGCTGGTGGGGGCACTTCCCCGAGCGGTGGGCTCCCTGTCCGGGGAGGTCGGTCCATTCGCCGCCTCGATCCTGACGACCGATACGGGGACAAAGACGGCTCAGATCGACCTCGGTGGCGCATCCATCACCGGCGTTGCAAAAGGTGCAGGGATGCTTGCGCCGAACATGGCAACGATGCTGGCCTTCATCGTGACCGACGCACGCATACCCACAGAACTTCTGCAGTCGATCTTCTCGGACACGGTGGCTCGCACTTTCAACCGCGTGGTGGTCGACGGCTGCGAGAGCACCAACGACTCGGCCTTCCTGTTGTCCAGTTGCCGGGGAGAGCGCGTCGATTCCGAGCGTTTGGCGAGGGGCTTGCACGAGGTGTGCTCGGACCTTTCACGGCAAATGGCGCGCGACGGTGAGGGGGCCACGAGATGCTTCGAGGTCGGCGTGGCCGGGGCGAAGAACGAAGCATCCGCCGTGGCGCTCGGACGCGCTGTGGCCTCATCCGCGCTATGGCGCGCCGCGGTCAACGGCGCCGATCCCGACTGGGGACGTATCGTCGCGGCCCTGGGGTCTGTTGACCGCTCCCTGGACCTTGCCGCTCTCACCCTTTCCATAGGCGATGTGCAGCTGTTGAGGAAGGGCCAGCCGACGGGCCTACAGAAGGACGCGGAGCGAGTCATGCAGGCCAGGGA
>Ga0136621_1000634_pt1 | contig 13973 bp, 15 predicted proteins | sample AntDryUQ445A2306_FD_104673 | JGI IMG/M metagenome (GOLD analysis project Ga0136621, IMG submission 104673) | Polar desert sand microbial communities from Dry Valleys, Antarctica - metaG UQ445A (23.06) | ecosystem: Environmental > Terrestrial > Soil > Desert | place: Antarctica: Dry Valley...
CTCCCAGCTCGTGCGACCACCTCGCCAGTCGGCCAGGGCCGCTTGCAGCGCCTCGAACGCGGGGCGCGGCGGCAGACCGAAGCTGGCCGTGTTCAGGTACGGGCCGGCGGGAGACCACAGACCGGCCAGCTCCTCGGCGGGGAGCAGGGCTGACGCTTTCGTCGCCACGAGCACGACTGTACTCCCGAAGCTCGAGCGCTAGGCGATCGCTGCCTCGCCGAGGAGCGACTTCAGCTCCGCGAAGAAGTCGGGTGCGGGCTCGACCCGGTAACCGGGGCCGAACTCGAGAGTTCTCGGGCCCTCCGAGGTCTCGAGGGCCACGTAGACAGGCGCCTCGCCTGGATATTCGCGCACGAGCCCTGCGAGCTCGCGAATGATCCCGGCGCGCGCGCGACGAGCATCGACGCGCAGCCGCACCTCCCTGAGCTCGGGTGTTGCCTCGAAAGCGCTCACCTCGAGTGCGATCAGCTTCGTCTCCCCCTCGTGCTTGTGGTCGATCCGGCCCTTGACGACGATCACGCGGTCGGCGACGCAGAGGTCGCGGGCCCCGGCGTAGACCGAGTTGAAGACGACGACTTCGGAGCTTCCGGTGAGGTCGTCCAGCCGCAGGAAGACCATCGGCTCGCCCTTCTTCGTCGTCAGCTGCTTGATCTCGCCGACGATGCCGCCAAGGGTGACGATCTCGCCGTCGCGGCGGCGCTCGAGATCGGACGTGCGAGCGTCCGTTCGCCGGCGAAGGTCGTCGCGGATCCCGTGGAGCGGGTGCTCCGACACGTACAGACCGAGCGTCTCCTTCTCGAGGCGGAGCAATGTGTCCTTGTCGAACTCGTTCGACGGCACGGGCGGATGGTGCCGCGGCCGTTCCGCCTCGACCGCGCTCTCGCCGAGATCGAAGATCGAGCCCTGGCCGGCAAGGCGGTCGGCCTGCTGCTTCCCGCCCCACGCGAGCGCCCCCTCGAGTACCTCGAGCATCCCCTGTCGCGGGGCGCCGGTCGAGTCGAGCGCGCCGCACTTGACGAGCGACTCGACTGCGCGCTTGTTCGCGACCTGCGGGTCGACCCGCTCGGTGAAGTCCCAGATCGAGTCGAACTCACCGCTCTCCTCGCGTGCCCGCACGATCGCCCGCGCCGCCGCATCGCCGACGTTCTTGACCGCGTTCAAGCCGAAGCGGATCTTGCCCTCGACCACGGCGAAGTCACAGGCGGACGAGTTGACGTCGGGCGGCAGCACCTCGACGCCGAGCTCCTCGCACGCGTTGACATAGAACGGCACCTTGTCTTTCGTGTTCATCACCGAGGAGATCAGCGCGGCCATGTACTCGTGGGGGTGGTTCGCCCGCAAGTACGCGGTGCGGTAGGCGATCAGGGCGTAGCAGGCGGCGTGTGCCTTCGGGAACGAGTAGTCGGCCGCCTTCTCCATGTCCTGCCAGATCGCGTTCGCGACGGCCGGCGTGACGCCGTTCCCGGCGCACCCCTCGAGAAACTGCTCCTTGAGCGAGCTCATGAGGGAGCGGATCTTCTTGCCGATCGCCTTGCGGAGGTCGTCCGCCTCCCCCGGCGAGAAGCCGGCGAGAGTCTTGGCGATCTCCATGTACTGCTCCTGGTAGATGCAAATGCCGTACGTCAGCCCCGTGAGCGGCTCGAGCCTCTCGTCGATGAACGAGACCGGCTCCTGACCGTGCTTGCGCCGGGCATACACCGGGATGTAGCCCATCGGCCCCGGCCGGTACAGCGCGACCAAGGCGATCAGGTCCTCGAACTCCGTGGGCCGTACTTGGCGGAGTGCCTCGCGCATCCCGGACGACTCGAACTGGAAGACGCCCGTCGCCTCGCCGCGGCCGAGCATCGCGTAGGTCTTCGGGTCGTCGAGCGGAAGCTTTGCGAGATCGATTGCCCCCACCAGCTCGAGCGTCTTGTCGATCACGTCGAGGTTGCGGAGGCCGAGGAAGTCGATCTTGAGCAGACCGAGCGCCTCGACGTCCCACATGCCGAACTGCGTCACGATCTCCTGATCGGCGCCCTTCTGTTGGAGCGGCACGTACTCGACGAGCGGCCGGTCGCCGATCACCACGCCGGCCGCGTGGATCGAGTCCTGGCGGACGAGGCCCTCCAGCGGCTTCGCCAGGTCGACGATCTCGCGCACCTGGGGGTCGGCGTCGTAAGCGGTCTTCAGCTCGGACCCCGGCTTCAGGCAGTCGTCCAGCTTCTGCCCGGGCCCCTCCGGAATCAGCTTCGCGACCTTGTCCACCGTGCCGTAGGGGACCTCGAGCACACGGCCCGCATCGCGAACGGCCGCGCGTGCCGCCATCGTGCCGAAGGTGATGATCTGGGCGACGCGGTCGCGGCCGTACTTCTCCGCCACGTAGTTGATCACACGCTCACGGCCGTGCACGGAGAAGTCGATGTCGGCGTCCGGCAGAGACTTTCGACCGGGATTCAGGAAGCGCTCGAAGAGAAGGCCGTAGCGAATCGGGTCGACGTCCGTGATCTCGAGCGAGTAGGCGACGAGCGAGCCGGCCGACGAGCCTCTCCCAGGCCCCACGCTGATGCCGTTGCGCTTCGCGTAGGCGATGAAATCCCAGACGATCAGGAAGTAGTCCACGAATCCCATCTCCCTGATCGTCTTCAGCTCGAAGCGCAGGCGCTCCTCGAGCTCGGGCGTTACCTGCTCGTAGCGCCGCTGGAGACCTTTCTCGCAGAGCTCGACGAGGTAGTCGAACCCTTCGCGCCCGTCCGGGACGGGAAACTTCGGCAAGAGGATCCGCCCGAGCTCCATCGTCACGTTGCAGCGCTCTGCGATCTCAACGGTTCGCGAGAGCGCATCGGGGTAGGCGGTGAAGTCGGTCGCCATCTCCGCCGGCGTCTTGAAGTAGAACTGGTCGGTGTCGAAGCGCCAGTGGTTCGGATTCTTCAGCGAGTCGCCTGACTGGATGCAGAGAAGCGCCTCGTGCGCGCGTGCGTCCTCGTGCCGGAGATAGTGGACGTCGCCCGTCGCGACGAGAGGCACGCCGCTCTCCTGCGCGAGCTTCGCCAGCTGCGGGTTGATCCTCGCCTGCTCGGCCAGCCCGGCGTTCTGGATCTCGACGTAGGTCTGATCAGGCCCGAAGACCTGCACGAGCCGGTCGAGATCGGTCCGTGCGTCGAGCGGCCGTCCCTCCTCGAGAGCCTTGGCGACGCGTCCCGACAGGCACCCTGAGAGCGCGACGACGCCCGCGGCGTGGGTCTCGAGCAGGTTCCAGTCCACGCGGGGCTTGTAGTAGTAGCCCTCGAGGTAGCCGGCCGACGCGAGCTTGATCAGGTTGCCGTAGCCCTCGTTCGTCTCGGCGAGCAGCGTCAGGTGGGCGTAGCCCTTTTTCTGGGCGAGGCGGTCGTCGCAGACGTACACCTCGCAGCCGACGATCGGCCTGACGCCCTGCTTGCCGGCCTCGCGGTAGAGCTCGACCGCGCCCGCCAGCGAGCCGTGGTCGGTGAGCGCGACGGCCGGCATCTCGAGCTCGGCGGCCCGCGCGGCGAGTGCAGGGATTCGGCACGCGCCGTCGAGGATCGAGTACTCGGAGTGGACGTGGAGGTGGACGAACGGCGCTTCGGGCACGGGCGAGTGATTGTAGGACGCTCGCAGGACCGCACGCCCCGAACGAGGCCGCGAGAATACGAGCGGTGAGCGATCCCCTGAACGTCCTGGAGTACGAGCGGCTCGCGGCCGAGAAGCTTGACACGGGCGCCTACGGCTACTTCGCGGGCGGCGCCGGCGACGAGTGGACCTTGCGAGAGAATCGTAGAGCGTACGCGCGCTGGCTCCTGCGACCGCGGCTCCTCGTGGACGTGGGCGGGGTCACCGCTGCGACGACGGTGCTCGGGACACCTGTCTCCTCGCCGCTCCTCGTCGCGCCGGTCGCGATGCAACGCGCCGCGCATCCGGACGGCGAGGTCGGGACGGCTCGTGCTGCGGCGGCGGCCGGAACGATCATGTGCCTCTCGACGCTCGCGACCTCGACAGCCGCCGAGGTCGCAGCGGCAGCTCCCGGCGGGAAGCGCTGGTTTCAGCTCTACGTCTTCCGCGATCGCGGCGTCTCCGACGCGCTCGTCGAGGAAGCCCTCGAGGCGGGGTTCGAGGCGCTCGTGGTGACCGTCGACGCACCCTTACTGGGGCGCCGCGAGCGCGATCTCCGCACCGGGTTCGCGCTGCCGCCCGAGATCACGGTCCCGAGCGCAGGCGGCGTTGTCGGGCGCGCGGGGTTGACACCCCACGACCTGCTCTCGCTGATCGATCCGACCCTCAGCTGGCGAGACATAGAGGCCCTTTGCAGCCGGTCGCGGGTGCCTGTCGTCGTCAAGGGCCTGCTGACCGGCGAGGACGCCGTCCTCGCGTGCGAGCACGGCGCCGCTGCGGTCGTCGTCTCGAACCACGGCGGTCGCCAGCTCGACGGCGTCTCGGCCACTCTCGACGTGCTCCCAGAGGTCGTCGAGGCGGTCGACGGCCGCGCGGAAGTCCTGCTCGACGGCGGCATCCGGCGCGGCACGGACATCCTCAAGGCACTCGCGCTCGGTGCGCGGGCGGTGCTGGCGGGCCGCGCTCTGATCTTCGGGCTCGCCGTGGACGGCGAGGCGGGCGCCCGGCGGGTGCTGGAGCTCCTGCACGCCGAGCTCGAGCTTGCCCTTGCGCTCGCAGGCTGCGCCAGTCCGGCCGCGGTGACCCGAGCGCATGTTGCGCCGCGCTTCGGCGGCCGGCATACTGGTCTCTGAGGCGCGCCCGCCCGGGCGCCGCCGAGCGACGAAGGGAGGCGATGACCACGATGAATCAACGGGCCACCGCTTCCGGACGTGCACCTGCGGAGCTGGCCGGCTAGAGCCGGCGCCGAAGCTCCGAAGCGCACCTCTCTTTCCGACCCCGTCGCGGAGTACCCTGCCCGCGGCGAGGCCACTCGTCGCAAAGGAGACCATCTTGCACCTGCACGAACTTGGCTGGAACTCGCACTTCGAGCACCACTTCGCCCAGTACGCCGAGGAAGGCCTCGTGGCAGGCCGCGTCGGCGCCGAGCATCGCGGCGCGCTCGTCGTCTTCACCGAGAACGGCGACATGATCGCCAAACCCTCGGGCGCGCTTCGCCACAACGCAGCGGGCCGCGGTGACCTGCCCGCCGTCGGCGACTGGGTCGCGCTTCGCCCACGCCCGGGCGACGAGACCGCGACCATCGTCGCCGTCCTCCCCCGCCGCACCAAGTTCTCGCGCAAGGGGGCCGGCGCGCAGACCGAGGAGCAGGTTCTGGCCGCCAACATCGATGTCCTCTTCCTCGTCAGCGCGCTGACGCAAGAGCTGAGCCTCCGCCGCATCGAGCGCTACCTCGCCCTCGCCTGGGAGAGCGGCGCCGAGCCGGTGGTCGTCCTGAACAAGCTCGACCTGTGCGACGACCTCCCCACCGCTCTCGCCGAGGTCGGCTCGGTCGCGGTGGGTGCCCCGGTGCACGCCGTCAGCTCCGTGACCGGCGAGGGCTTCGGCGAGCTCGAGCGCTATCTCGCGGGGCATCGCACGGTGGCGCTCCTCGGCTCATCTGGCGTGGGCAAGTCGACGATCCTGAACCGCCTCCTCGGAACGGAGCAGCAGCGGACCCAGGACGTGCGTGCAGACGACCGCGGCCGGCACACGACCACGCACCGCGAGCTCGTGCCGCTGCCGGGTGGCGGCCTCGTGATCGACACGCCCGGGATCCGCGAGCTCCAGCTCTGGGACGCCGACGAAGGTCTGGGCTCCACGTTTGCCGACATCGAGGCGCTCGCTGAGGCCTGCCGCTTCACCGACTGCCGGCACGAGACCGAGCCGGGCTGCGAGATCCTGCGGGCGCTCGGGGACGGCTCGCTCACCGAGGAGCGGCTCGAGAGCTACCGAAAGCTCCAGCGCGAGCTCGCCTACCTCGACGTCCGCCAGGACGCCCGGGCGCGTTCCGAGCGACGCAAGGAGTATCGCCGCTTCGCGAAGGAGATGCGTGCCCGCATGAAGGGCGGCGGCCGGTAGTTCGCGCTCGGTCTCCGGTACCCTTGGAGTGACCAAGAGCGAGTATTCGACGGGTTTGTCTCGCTCGAGCTTTCCAGAAGGGAGGTGTCACATGGCAGGAGTCGCTGGCAGCAAGGAGGAGAAGATCGAGCTCGAGGGCGAGGTCCTCGAGTCGTTTCGAAGCGGGATGTTCCGTATCGCGCTCGACAACGGGCACGAGACGCTGGGCTACACCGCCGGCAAGATGCGGCGCTACCGGATCAAGATCTTTCCGGGCGACCGGATCAAGATTGAGCTTTCACCGTACGATCTGACCCGCGGACGGATCGTCTACCGCTACCGCTGAGCTCGCGCAGTTAAGCTCGCGCTGAAGCTTGGAGAGGCGAGCGAGCGAAAGGGATCGCAGATGGCACAGGGCGAAGCGGCGGAGCGCACCGAGCAGCAGATTCAGACCCGGCAGGTGACGCATTTCCAGGCCTCGTGGACCGAGCAGGACCGCGGTGCCCCGGGGGCGTTCACGATCCAGCTGATCCTCGACCACGGCGCCGACGAGTACGTGATCCGGCCGACGGGCGAGGACACCGACGTGCTCCTGAGGCTTCTCGAGGAAAGCGAGAGCGCAAGCTTCGATCTCGAGCGCAAGGTGCTGATGTTTACGAACGCCCCGGCCGGTTAGTCCAACTGCAGCCCCTCATAGGCCCCATAGACTCGTTCGGTCGTTCAAGAAGGAGGATGAAGATGTCCGAAGGAAACAAGGCGCTGATGCGTCAGATCTACGATGTCATCAACACGGGCGACGTCGACCGCGCCGACGAGCTCCTCGCCGAGGACATGGTCGAGCACGAGGAATTTCCCGGCCTTGACCCCGGCCGCGAAGGCTTCAAGCAGTTCGTGCGGACGTTCAGGTCTGCCTTCCCTGATCTGCGGTTCGAGATCGAGGACATGATCGCCGAGGGCGACAGAGTCGCTGCCCGTGTAACGATGACCGGAACCCACGAAGGCGAGTTCATGGGCATGCCGGCGACCGGCAAGCAGATCCGTGTCTCGTCGATCGACATCGGCCGCTTCGAGAACGGCAAGGGCGTCGAGCACTGGGGCGCGACCGACACGATGGCGATGATGCAGCAACTCGGCGCGCTGCCGGAGATGGCCCAGGGCTAGCCCCGAGGCACATTCGCGGGCGGGCGCAGGCGCCGGAGACCCCGTTCGATCAGCCATCATGCGCTCGATGGACGTCAGCGAGCAGACCTTCGGCGCAGAGGTAATCGAGCGCTCCCGCGAGGTGCCTGTCGTCGTCGACTTCTGGGCGGCCTGGTGCGGCCCCTGCAAGATGCTCGGGCCTGTCCTCGAGCAGGCCGTGGCGGACCGTGAGGGCGCGGTCCGCCTGGCGAAGGTCGACGTCGATGCGAATCCGACCCTCGCCGCCGAGTACGGCATCCGAGGCATCCCGGCCGTCAAGGCCTTCAGGGACGGCCGCGTCGTTGACGAGTTCGTCGGGGCGAAGTCGCCCCAGCTCGTCGCGGAGTTCCTCGAGGGGCTGGCGGCACCGTCGGAGCTCGAGCGGCTGCTCAGCGAGCTGCGCGAGACGGGGGAGTTCCCGCACGTCATCCCAGCGCTTGACGAGGCCGACTACGAGCGTGGCCTCGAGTGGCTCGCGATGCAGGTAGCGGATTCCGACCCCGACCGTCGCGATCGCATCCGGCAGCTGATGGTCGCCATCTTCGCCGAGCTCGGCCAGGACGATCCGCTGGCTGCTCGCTATCGCCGCAGGCTGGCCGCAGCGCTGTACTAGAGGCTCGGGCTAGGAGGTCTCCTCGCCCTCCCGCACCTCGCCGCGCCAGGCGCCCGTCTCGGATCCGCGGCTCTCGACCAGCTCCTTGAACCGCTCCAGATCGGACTTCACGCCGCGGTCGTCGACGCCCAGCGCCGCGCCGAGTCTCTCCGTCGCGTCCTTCGCCTCCCACGTCATCCGCACCTTTAGCCGCGTCTTCTCGTCGCCGAGCCGGTCGAACCGCACCGAGCCCGCGTTGTTCGTGCCGTCCGTCGCCCGCCAGGCGATGTGGTGATCGGGATCCTGGTAGGTGATCTCGGCATCCCACTCGTGCCGCTTGCCTGCCACCTTGGCCACCCAGTGCAGATGCGTGTCGTCGATCTGCTCGACGGACTCGACGTTCTCCATGAACTTCGGGAACTCCTCGAACTGCGTCCACTGGTTGTACGCGGTCGCCACCGGAACGTCGATGTCGATCGTCTCGTCGACGTCAGCCATCTCGGCCTCCTTGGTCGTCTGCTGGGCTCCTGCTCGTGCTACCCGGCTGCGGCGCAGGCGTAACGCTCCCCTCGCGAAGCACCTTCTCGTAGGCGTCGGAATGGCGCGAGACGAACATCCCCGCTCGCTCGTACAGACGGGTCGCGCCGGTCGGGTTCTCGGAGTCGACGCCGAGGGCGGCGCGGAAGAGCCCACGGGCCCGAAAGGCCGCAAAGCTCTGGTGCAGCAGCGCCAAGCCGAGCCCCGAGCGCCGCCACGGGCGGCGCACGCCGAGGATGTTCACCCAGCCGACGCCGTCCCGCACGGCACAGAGCGAGGCACCGGCGATCTCGTCGCCGTCCAGGCCGAGGAACCAGAGCGAGCCGTCGAAGCTCTCGCGGTCGATGTGCCAGGCGCGAAACTCGTCGAACCGTTGCGGCACGAAGTTCCAGTGATCCTGGAAGGCCTCCTCGATCGCGTCGAAGATCGCCCGGGCACGCTCGGGCGCGTAGGTCTCCAGCCGGATTCCGTCCGGCCAGGCCGGCGCCGGCAGCTCCCGCGCGAGGTCGAGCTCCATCTGCCAGAAGCGGCGGACGAAGGCGTATCCGTGCCGCTCGAGCAGCTCTCGGGCGCCGGAATTGTGCTCGCCGACCGGCTGGGCCAGCGCCACGCGCGCGCCCGCAGGCGCCTCTGGGATGTGGTCGCGCGCCCTTTCCTCCGCGAGCGCGAGCAGGCGCGCGCCGATTCCGCGCCTGCGATGCGCGGGCGCGACGGCCGGGTGCACGAACATCCGCGTCGGATGCTGCTTGCGGAGAGCCGCTGCGGCGACCGGCTGCCCGTGCTCATCCACGACGAGCCAGGCGTCGGCATCGAGATCGATCATCCGCCACGCGGTCGAGACATCCTCTTCCGTCCGCTCTGCGCTGCCGGAGTCGGCAAGCTCGCACTCCCGGATCAACTCGACGACCGGACCGACGTCGTCCAGCGTCGGCCTGCGGAGGGTATAGCCCGGTATGTCGATTGCGATCGCCATTGCCTTTCCTCTCCCCGGATGCGCTCGGCGGCCCCGCCTGCGCCCGAACGGGCTCAGCTTAAGAGTCGAGCTACGTCGTCTTAAGCGCCCCTTCAGTGGATCTTAAGCGCCCCCCCGCAGTCTCCCCGGTGTCAGCCGATCCCGCAGAGCGGGGAGAAAAGGAGAAAAAAGATGATCCATGCAGGAGACACTCTCGAGAACAAGGTCACGGGCGAGCGCATCGTCTTCCACAAGACCTCGCGCGAGACGGGCGGCGAGGCCGTGGTGGTCGAGTGCTTCGTGCAGCCGGGCGGCTGCGTCGCGGCGGCCCACGTCCATCCCGATCAGGACGAGCGGTTCGAGGTCCTGAAGGGCTCGGTCGCCTTCCGCGTCGGCAAGACGAAGCTCGTCGCCGGCCCGGGCGAGCGGCACCTCGTCTCCGCCGGCACGCCGCACCAGTTCTGGAACGCCGGCGACGAGGAGGCGCACTTCGTCTGCGAGGTGCGGCCCGCCCTCCAGTTCGAGCAGCTGATCGAGACGATGTTCGCGCTCGCGAACGACGGCAAGACGAACCGCAAGGGCATGCCGAACCTGCTGCGCCTGGCCGTGATCGCGCGGGAGCACTTCGACACCGTGCGGCTTCCCTTCCCGCCTGCCGCGCTCCAGCGGATGGGCCTCGCGCTGGGAGCTCCCCTCGGCCGCCTCTTCGGTTACGAGCCGACGTACGCAGGGGCCTCGCCGAGCGACGCGGTTCCGGCGCCGGCGTAACGAGCAACTGGTCTGCCGACGGCCGTCTCGCACGGCCGTCGGCGGGGAAGGGAGCGGAGATGACAAGAAAGAGCAAACGCAAGTTGCGCCTCTGGCTCGCACTGCTCTTCGTGAGCCTGCTCGTGCTGGCCGCGGCGGGCGTCGTCGCCGGCTGGTTCACCCGGTCAGGCGACAAAGCGCCCGGCATCTTCTCGGGCACCTGGGCCTTCAGCTAGATCGACTGATTGAGACCAGATATCTTGAAGCGGGCAGGACCTTTTCCCGCCGCTTCACTTTCGTCCGAGCGGGCATGCTTCCTGTGACCCGACAGAGGGAGGCGCGATGCACGCACGTTTGGCTCGGTACTCGATCCCCGTGGAGAACCTCGACGAGGTCGTGACTGCCTTTCGAGAGGCAGGCGCGAAGCTCCAGGAGCTCGAAGGCTTGATCGGCGGCTACCTGCTCGTCGACGCGGAGGAGGGCACGACGATGACGCTCACCCTCTGGGACAACCAGCGGACGATGGAGATGAGCGAGACGAGAGCCGCCACCTTGCGATTCGGCGCAATCAAGGATGCAGACGGCTCGATCGAGTCCGTAGGTCAGTACGAGGTGGCGCTCGAGTTCGGCGGGCACACGCGCGACCTGCGGGAATAGGTCCGCCCTCCACCCGGTGCTCGAGTCTTCGGGTTCGGTGACCGCGCGACCACAGCCGGGCCCGCCTCGAAGCCGCGCGATCAGCCGATGTAGACCCGGGTGCCGACCGCGACCCGCTCGTAGAGCTCGATCACGTCCGGGATCGCCATGCGGATGCACCCATGCGAGGCGGCTGAGCCGAGTGACCAGTCCTGGTCGGTGCCGTGGATCCCGACCGCCCCGTCGATCCCCAGCCAGCGCGCCTTCAACGGATTCGACGGGCCGGGTGGAATCACGGCACCGGCGAGCGAGCCCGTCCAGGGGCTCAGGGGCACGCTCCAGGTCGGATTGACCGCCTTCCCCTGGATGCGGTAGACCCCGGCGGGCGTGTCGTAGCCGATGGCGCCCACCGCGATCGTGTAGGTGCGGACGAGCCTGAGGCGCTCGTAGAGACGGAGCTGGAAGCGCGTGCGGTCGACCGTGATGTACGCGGGGTAGCGAAGAGCGAGGTCCGCGACAGTCGCCCGCGGCGGGATGCGGCGGGCCAGAACGCTGAGGCGGCGCGGCCCGCCGAGGCGCGTGAGCGTGCGCTCGATCTGCCGGCGCAGGCCGGCGATCTCGACCTCGAGGCCGGCGACGGCCTCCTGGACGACGAGCCCGCTTGCTCTCGGCACGACCCGGGCCGCGCGCGGCGGACGCTCGACCCCCGCCTGGACACGTCGGGCGAAGCCGGCAACCGCGACTCCCGAAAAGGCGACGCGGGCCTCGAGGGCGGCTTCCACCTCCTTTCCCGCGATCTGCCGGACCGTGCGGGCCAGAAACCACCCGCGGCGGCTGCGTTCGAGCGCCCGCGAGACCGCGTCGTCGAAGTCCACCACGAGGCCGACCTGCCGAGGAGCGAGGCTGAATCGTCGCGAGCCTGACTCGACGAGGATCGGCCGCAGGAGCGGGCGGTATGTCCGCGCGAGCTTGCCACGGGCCTCGTCCGCTGTCAGCCCGCCGAGCTCGACCTTCCCGACCCGGAGGCCCGGGGCGATCACCTCGCCTCGCGTAGCGTCATAGGCGTACGCGCCGCCCACGAGCCCGCCCGCGAGGACTGCCACGGCGAGAGCGCCGGCGAGGCGCCAGCGCCGCCGCCGCGGCCGGGCAACGATCTCCCGTGTGATCGGCCTCCGGTGCGCGCGCGCAAGCGCCAGAACGGCAGCCGCAACAACAGCGAACCCGAGCGCCAGGAATAGCCACCGGTAAGCGCGAGCATGTCTCAGGAAAAGTCCTCCGACTTGTCACATTTGCCGCCGAAGGCGAACTCCCTTCCTGCGTCGCCTGACGACGGGAGACCCGCGCCGTCCTAGCGAGACACGAGCTCATCGAGCTCGGGAGCGTCGAGGCCGACGTACGCAAGCCTCGGAATGCCTGCGAAGTCCTCGTCTGCGCTGACGAGCGCCTCGGCGTCGACGGCGAGCGCCATGGCCGCGAGCACCGCGTCGAACGAGCCCAGCCGGTCGTGCCGCTCGAAGAGCGTCAGGCCACGATCGAGTTGCTCGCGAGGCACGAGCAGCAGCGGCGAGAAAAGGTCGGCATAGCGCCGCGCCAGCGAGGCGGCCTCGCGGCGTGACCAGCGCCGCGCACGCACGCCGGCGAACTCCTGGATCACGCCGATCGTCGTCGTCGCCTCGAGCTTTCCGTCGCGGACGGCCTCGATCAGCCGACGGCTCGGCTCCCTGAGTCGATGCTCCACTCCGACGGCGTAGACGAGAACCGTCGTATCGACGACGATCACAGACCGCCGGAGCGGATCTCGTCGAGCTCCGCTTTCAGCTCCTCGACGGTCTCGGGCACGGGCATGGGCTCGGCCGCCAGAATCGCGTTGGCGGCGGCCCGCCTCTTCGCGACGTCGCTGGGAAGAGCGCGGTCGATCGCCTCGCGGATCACCGCCGATACGGATTGCTGCCGCTGCCGCGAGGCCTGCAGGAGCCGCCTGTACCGGGCCTCGTCGATGAGAATCTGGAGCCTCCGCTCAAACATACACATACAGTAGTATGTGCATGTTCTCTGAGCGGCCCACAACCGCTCTTCGAGGAGCACGCCCGGTTCGCCGACTGGCGGTTTCGGCCGGTTCATCGCGACTTCTACCACGACCAACTGCTCGTCGAAGACGGGCGGCTCGGAGTGCTCGATTGGGACGACGCGGCGATGTCCGAGCCGGGCGTGGACGTGGCGAACATACTCGCCCACCTCCGGCTGCTCGCCCTCCAGCATCCCGGCTCGGCGGAAGCAGTGGCCCGCTCGGCCGCGGCCCTCCGCGAGCGCTATCGCTCGCTCGACGGCGAGCTCAGCCAGGCCCTCGTTCGCGTTCTAGAGGCCGCGACGCTCGTCCGCCTCGCCCACATCCATCTTTCCCGGGCCCCCGGCGCAGTGGTCGCCAAAGGCCTGATCGAGGCGAGCCGGCGGTTGGTGGCGAAACCGGACCAAAAAAATTCGCCGAGCCGGTAGCGGGTTCGTCCCCCACCCCGAGTGGCCGTCCGCTTGCGCGTAGAACCTCTCGGTGTGGCTTCGACCTACTTGCGCTCCGTGCTCGGCGCAAGAGGAAACCTACGGGGCCGGTGCTCCCCGGTCAAGGGGGTGGCTGAGGGATTAGCCGCAAATTGCGACCACTTCATGCCGGCCGCAACGGACAGGATTCGAACGGCCTCCCGGATGTCCCCGGACCATAAAAATTCGCCGAGCCGGTAGCGGGTTCGTTCACCACTCCAACTGACCTTCCGCTTCCGCGTACAGCCGCCCGGTGTGGCTTCGACCTACTTGCGCTCCGTGCTCGGCGCAGGGAGAAATCTAGGGCGCGACGAGGACGGAGTCAAGGGGTAGCCGCAACGAAAACATGCACAATTTGCGAGTCTTGGCGCTAGACGTAGCCGCGCAGGCGGTCGGCATGGTCGACGCGCTCGACCGCGAGCGCGAAGGCCGCGAGCCGGAGCGGGATGCCATCAGCCTGCGAGCGTGCATGGACCTGCGCCCAGGCCCTGGCCATCACGCGCCGCAGCTCGTCGTTCACCCGCTCCTCCTCCCAGCGGAACTGCTGGATGTTCTGCACCCACTCGAAGTAGGAGACGGTGACTCCCCCGGCGTTGGCGAGGATGTCGGGGATCACCGTGACGCCCCGCCCGTGCAGGATCTCGTCGCCGCGTGGAGTGATTGGGTGGTTGGCCGCCTCGGCGATGAGGCCGGCGCGGATCCGATCGGCGTTCTGCTCGGTGACGACGCGGTCGAGCGCGGCCGGGACGAGAATGTCGACGTCGAGCTCGAGGAGCTCTGCGTTCGAGATCGCCTCGGTGCCGAGGGCAC
>Ga0136621_1000635_pt1 | contig 13972 bp, 16 predicted proteins | sample AntDryUQ445A2306_FD_104673 | JGI IMG/M metagenome (GOLD analysis project Ga0136621, IMG submission 104673) | Polar desert sand microbial communities from Dry Valleys, Antarctica - metaG UQ445A (23.06) | ecosystem: Environmental > Terrestrial > Soil > Desert | place: Antarctica: Dry Valley...
CGTCGAGGGAGCCCGGACGCCACCGAACAGCCGGTCCATCCCGCCGTGCCGCCGCAGGTCCATGTCATCGATGCTGTCCGCGCCGGCGACCATCCCAGCGACCAACCCCGGGATCTTCAAGTGCGCATTCACGCCGCCCTTGGTCGGCAGCGTCAGCTTGGCTGCGACCAGTTCTGCCAGGCCACAACGCTGCGCCAGAGCAACCACTGCGCCAGCCCGCCGCACGACACCAAGTTGGGATCGTCGAACACCGCCGATATCTCGCTGGGGCTGTGAGAAAGTTGCATCCCGCGGGTGCTCCTTCTGTGATGGTGAAAGTAGCTCTCGACAAGCCACATTCTCCTTACACAGCAGGGCATCCGCGGGCTACGACATGCGAAAGCGCCTACCTTCTATGGTGGATCCAGGCTGAACCTTCACCGCCACCGTACAACCTTGCCCTGTGCACCTGAGCAATTGACGCGGCAGCTACCGGCTTCTGATCGAATTCCTCGAAGACTTCTAGGTAGGGCGCGCCCAGCTCCTGCTCAAGCAGGACGCGTACGTCCTCCCATGGCGCCGGCGGCACTTGGTCCTGCAACGTGCAGAATTCGTCGATAAACTCCGCCGGCAGCAGGTCGGGCCGGGTTGAGGCCAGCTGACCGAGCTTGACGAAGGTGACGCCGCCTTCCTCCATCGCCTGCCGCAGAGACTTGGCCAGCCGGCGGCGCCGCTGCGGCTCCCCCGCCGGGCTCTGAGATCCAAAGCGCAGGTAGGGCCCGAGCCCGTGCCTCACGGCTATGGCGAGGATCCGCGCGTACCGCCGCGAGCGTCCCGACCGTCGGCGCACCGAACGTCGCCACTCCAGGGGGCTGGGCCAACTCCCAGTGGGCACCAGGATTTCGGCCACCACCAGGAATGTCAGCGCCGCGACGAGTGAAATCCCAACTTGCAGACTGCCCCCGCCCAAGCCCACCGGCACCAGGGGGTCCGAGACCGCGAGGCCGACGCCCACCGCAAGCAATGCAGACAATGCTGCGCGAACTGCGCCGAGGGGAACATCGAGAACCCGTCGAGCGACCGCAGCAAAGACAACCACGGTTGCGACCCACAAGAAGACAAGCAGCAAGAAACTCAACGACACTCCTGGCGCTCATCGGTGCGGACGGTGCAGCAGCCTAGACGGCGCGCACGGGCCTGACAAGCAGCAATGCCTACCCTCAGGCCGGCTCAGGAGGTAAGGGCAGGGGTCACCCGACCGGACGAGGATTGCCTGAATCATTTGCTTCACCTGCAGTTCGGGCGGGTACGGACCTGTGTCGTAGGCAGGCATGGCTTGGCATGGCGAGGATCTTGGGGTCCTTGCTGGTCGTGAAGCGTTCGGGGTGCTCGAGGCGGGCTGCCGCGAGCGCTGCTGATCTGTCGGCGCTGACGGTCGCGGCGTGGCCGTAGTGGACGTCGGCGGGGGTGTGCAGACCGATCCCGGTGTGGTGGTGTTCGTGGTTGTAGGTCGTGGTGAAGACGTCCATGAAGGCACGGGCCTCGCCGATCGAGCCGAACCGCTCGGGGAAGACCGGGGCGTACTTCATCGTCTTGAACAGCGACTCGGAGTAGGGGTGTCATTGCTCACGCTGGGTCTGGAGTGGGAACGGGTCACGCCCAGGTCGGCGAGCAGGGTCGCCACTGACTTGGATGTCATCGAGGTGCCGCGGTCGGCGTGGACCACGGTCGGGATGCCGTGGATCCCAAAGATCTCCTTCATCATCTCCTCGGCCGAGACCCCGGCCTCGTGGGCGTGGACGTGGGCACCGACGATGTAGCGGGAGTAGATGTCGATTATCACGTAGGCGTCGTAGTAGACGCCCCGGGTCGGGCCGGGCAGCTTGGTGATGTCCCAGGTGTAGACCTGCCCAGGTCCGGTCGCGACCAGCTCGGGCACCGCCCGGGCAGGATGGCGGGCCAACCGGCGCCGTTCGGTGACCTGCCCGGCTTGGACCAGAACCCGGTACATCGTCGAGACCGAGCACAGGTACTCGCCGCGTTCGAGCAGCCTGGCGTAGACCTGCAACGGCGCCTGGTCGACGAACTCCTCGGAGTCGAGGACCTCCAGGACCCGGGTCCGCTCGGCCAGACTCAACTTGTTCACCGGCGTCTTGGCCGGACCCATGGCACGAGACGTGGCGGGTAGCGGTGGCGCGCGGCACCCTGGCCAACGACGCGGCAGCCCGCGTGGACATGCCCGCGGCAGTGAGCGCGACGTAGGTGCCCATCAGCGCTTCCTGGATCGGCGTGGCCGAGGTACTCGCTGACGGCCTTGATGGTCTCGACGGCCATGCATTCTGTCGAGTCGGGGCTAGGCAAAGCGCAGGATCATTGCGCCCACATCAACATTTGTTCCCTGAAACGGATACAATCGTTGTCGTGGCAGATGCAACAGTGGTTCGGCTCGGCGCCATCGCGGAACAGCGATGGGGTCTGGTCACCACTGCCCAGGCCGAGGGTGCGGGTGTCACCCGCAAGCTGCTCTCGCGGATGGCGTCGTCCGGCGCGATCGAGCGCGTGGCGCAGGGCGTCTACCGGATGGCCGGGGCGCCTCCCCAGGAGCACGAGTCGATCTATGCGACGTGGCTGGCGCTCGGCGGGGCTACCGCGCCGCGTACCGAGGCTGGCGTTGCTTCGATCGTGGCGGCCGGCATCACCTCCGCGTCCGTGCACGAGATTGGCGACTTCTTCCTCGGCGGCTTCGACTTCATCGTCCCTGCTCGCAAGGGCACCCGGCTTCCCGGCGTGCGTCTGCGTATCCGGTCGCTGACTCGAGATGAGGTCATCCCTGTGGAGGGCCTTCCGACACTGACGGTTGAGCGAACGATCGCCGATCTGGTCGAAATCGGAACCGACCTGTCGCTGGTGGCCGGCTGCGTGCGTGATGCCGTTCGGGCCGACAAGCTGGTCGCACCGGACCGGCTGGTGTCCTACCTCTCCCCCATCGCCACGCGCCGCAGGAGCGACGGCACGACTCTGGCCAACGACCTGTTCGAGCTGGCCGGCGTCACTCCGGGAGGATGGGACCGTGACTGACCGCGAGAGCTATGTGGACTGGCGCTCGCTGGAGTTGGCCATCAAGGACGCTGCGAAGAAGGCCGCCCAGCAGGTCGGCCCCGGCGTCAGCGCGGCCACCGTCGACGCCCAGATCCGTCAGGCACGCTACGACCGGTTCCTCTCCCGGGTCTTCGCCCGGGGCGAGGAGTCCGAATGGCTGCTCAAGGGTGGGATGAGCATGCTCGCGCGCGTGCCCCGCTCACGCACCACCAAGGACGTGGACCTCGCGGCCCAACGCGCAGGCGATCTGGCCGAGGCCGAACGAGCACTGACCGAACTGGTCGACGTCGATCTTGGCGATCACCTGACGTTTCGTCTCATCCGTTCCACGCCGACCGGGCTCGGGGACAGCCAGCCGGGCGTGGCGACCCGGCGCTACGTCTTCGCCTGCATCGACGTCGACCACGACACCCAGATCGACACCGTCACGGTCGACGTCGTCGTTGGCCCATCGCCGGTTGGTCGTCCCGAGGTCGTCGAGCCCGCCAACCGGCTGCACCTGCGCCGGCCGCTGATCACGCACCTCTACCGGCTCTACCCGGTCGCTGACCAGATCGCCGACAAGGTCTGCGCCACGATGGACACCAACTACCCGGGCAGCAAACGCAGCAGCCGAGTCAAGGACCTGGTCGACCTCGCCGTGCTAGCCCATACCCAGAGCCTCGACCTCGCGGAGCTGCGGCTGGCCATCGAGGCCAAGCGGCTCATCAGCAGCATCGATCCGTTCGACCACTTCGACATCCCCGCCGACTGGACCCGCACCTACCCCACGACCGCGAAGGGCGTTCCGGTCGCGGCGGCGTTCACAGCTTCGACAGCCGCCGTACTCGTCGCATCCTTCGTCGACCCTGCGCTCGACAAGAGCTCGAACACGGCCACCTGGGACCCGCAGGCGCTCGCCTGGAGCACATCGACGAGCGTACCCAGGGCGTACCCAGAGGACTCAGAATGAGAGTTTCCGCAGGTCAGGCCGGGTAGGTCAGTCACTACTACGACATCTAGACAACAGCTAAGCAGTTGAACCTCCGCACGGCTTTGCTGAAGGAATGGTCCTCGTCATTGAACCTCGCCAAGATCCTGCACCCTGGGGCAACGATCGTCGGCCGCTGAAGTCTCCAAGGTAATTGCTGTCAGCGTCCAGCCACGGTTGATTGGAGCTGTTGGCACACCATTCGCCGTCGACCTTGATGAGCAACCGCAGCTTGGCCCTGTCGCCGGCTCTGTCGTCGGAGTTCCATCTGTCGGGCTTCATGTCCGTGGCGGGAGACAGTCCCGTCGCCAACCTGTGCGCCCGTTCTCTTACCGTTCCTACGCACACAACTGTTGGTGTCCGGCCAAGCCCCCAAGGTTCCACTTTCCCGTGCCAGCACTTGATGGAGCTGTCTTCAGTCGCTAGTAGCCGCCGGTTCCGCCGCCTCCCCCGCCTCCGCTGTAGATCGTCACGAGGATGACAAGCAGCACGACGAACGCCACCGCGCCGGCGATCAACAACCATCTTTTGCTCATGGCACTACACTCCCACGCCCTAGGCGTTCCATGTCGAGACGAAAAGAATCGCCCTTCGTAGCGCATTGGCGCACGAAGGGCGATTCCTTGTCGAACGGATCAACTCGGCGTCACTCCGAACCTCGCCAGCCACGTCTGCACGTCCTTGATGTCGACGCGCTGGTAACCGTCGATGTACCGACAGTTGGAGGGACTCTGGTGGGCCGATCTTCCACGACGGCGTCGTCGTCGTCGGTGTCACGGACCTCGGCCATGACCTCGGGGTCGTCCAGCAGCTCAGGATGGGCATGGAGGTAGTCGACCAGCTCCTCGGTGGTGCCGGTGCGCACTTCATAGGGAAGCACTCCGAACACCTGACTGAAGTCGATGTTGGGAAAAGAGCGCGACGGCCGACGTGGGCAGTGCGCCGGCCTCCCACAGCGCAAGGACGGTCTCGCTGTCCTCGGGGTTGCGCAGCGCCGATGCCGCGTCGCGGGCTGCGACGTCGAGCACCCCGACCGCCTGCTGGTACGTCGACTGCAGGGAGTTGTAGGTGTCAAGCCGCCGCTCCTTCGGTTCGGCCAGGATCTGGTTGTTCAAGGCAAGCACCGTGTCGTTGAACGCGTCGACGGCAAAGCTGAACCTACAGACGGCACCGCCGCCGACGGTCGTCGCCTGAGCTAGCCGCCCGGCCCTCTGGACGGCCGGCTGCTCGATGCCGGTCAGGTCGTACAGGACCGAGCCGGACGCCTCGCTCTGCGCCTGGACGCACCGTGCAGTGACGTCCGAGGCCACGCCGGTGAACCGCGGCGTCACCAGGCCTATCAGCTCTCCCTTGGACTGGATCGTGACGACGTCGACGTCATAGGGGTCGAAAAGCCGAGGCGCATCACCGGTTTCTGGAGTGCTCATGAGCGAACTGCAATTTCGCGTGGGGTCACGAAGACGGAACTTCTCGCTCAAGTCGGACACTCGAATCGGCCACCGGCCGAGGAGCCGCCATTCGACGCACACAGGCGTACGAAGGGCGACTCCTCCGAGGCGCTCATTGTCAGCGCCATCGGTACTGCTAGCGGCGGGTCACTCCTTCGGGCAGCGACGGCTTGACCATCGTCTTCGGGGCAGCCTTGCCGCTAGGCACGTCGATGGACCTGGTGCTCTTGGCCGGCGTGATCGTCAGGTGCCCGATCGCGTCGGCATGGATCTCAAACGGCTCCATCGAGGCGTTGGCAAGGGTGTCGTCCGGGCTGTGGTAGTTCGGGTCCAACGTGCTCCTCGGTCTTGATGCCGTCAGCGCCACTGAACAGCCCACCTGCGGCTACACCGTTGACGAAGAACGCCTGGTAGTCCGAACGTCCGGAGAACGCGCTGTCGACCGCGGGCTGCTCGACCGCGTCGAAGTACTTGCGGAACGCCTGCTCGGTCTCGATCGAGCCGGGCGGGACGATTGCACTGGCCTCGGAGGACGACTCGTCGGCGTCGTAGACGCTGATGATGTGGTTGGGCGAGCCGAGCATGTCGAAGTGGTCCCACCCTGGCGAGGAAGACCTCAAACATCTCAATTCGGTCACGGTGCCACGTTCACGCGCTCTTGCGGGTCGCGGCCTTCTTCGTCGTCGACTTCCTCGCCGGCGCCTTCTTGGCCGCCGCCTTGGCCGGCGCCTTCTTGGCTGGCGTCTTCGCGGCCGCGGTCTTCTTGGCGGGGGCCTTCTTGGCCGCGGCCTTCTTCGCCGGAGCCTTCTTCGCCGGAGTGCCCGTCGAGGGGCGGTCGCCCGCCGAGCCGCCCGACTTCTGCTTGGCCGAGTCGATGCTGCGCCGCAGGGCCGCCATCAGGTCGACCACCTCGGCATCCTCCCGCTTGTCGCCTCCCCCCTCTGGCGGCTCGAGGGTCTGGCCACCGGTGAGCTTGGACTCCACGAGCGCCTCTACCGCGGCGGCGTAGCCGTCCTCGTAGTCCGAGGGCTCGAACGTCGCCGTCAGGCTCTCCACCAGCGAGTCCGCCATCTGCATCTCCTGCTTGCGCAGGTTGACGTCGGCGTCAAGCACGTCGAAGTCGGCCTTGCGCACCTCGTCCGGCCACAACATCGTTTGCAGCACGATGACGTTGTCGCGGACCCTTAGCAACGCCAGCGACTCGCGTTGACGCAGCGCCACCTTGACGATCGCGACCCGGTCGGTACGCGCCAACGCCTCCCGCAGCAGCACATACTGCTTGATGGCGCGCCGCTCGGGTTCGAGGTAGTAGCTCTTGTCCAACAGCAGTGGGTCGATCTCGTCGGTGTCGACGAACTCGGCAATCTCGATCTCCTTGCTGCTCAACAACGGCAGCTGCTCCAGGTCCTCGTCGGTGAGGACGACCAGCTGGCCCCCTACTTCGAGACCCTTGGCGATGTCTGCGTACTCGACCTGCTTCTCATCGACCTCGCAGACCCGGCGATAGCGGATGCGCCCACCATCGGCCTTGTGCACCTGGTGGAACGAGACGTCGTGGCCCTTGGTCGCGGTGTACATGCTCACGGGGACGTTGACGAGCCCGAACGACACCGAGCCTTTCCACATCGCTCGCATCGGGTCTCCTCGTTTCGTGTCCGGTCCTGACAATCCTAGGGTGCAACACTGGACCATGGCTTCGTTGGACGTCGACGGACACACCTTGAAGGTGAGCAACCTCGACAAGGTCCTCTACCCCTCAGACGGTACGACCAAGGCCGACGTTCTGCAGCACTACGTCGACGTTGCCGACTACATCCTGCCGCAGCTGGCGGACCGCACCGTGACCCGCAAACGTTGGCCGGACGGAGTGATGAGCACCCCGTTCTTCGAGAAGAACCTCCCCCGCGGGACTCCGGACTGGGTCCGGACGGTGCGCATCGAGACGCCCGGGAGCAGCAGAGACCGCACCCACCTCGTCTACCCGGTCCTTGAGAGCCGCGCCGGCCTGGTCTGGGCCGCCAACCTCGCCGCCCTGGAGCTGCACACACCGCAGTGGACCGTCGGACCGCGCGGCGGTGTCCGCGGCGCCGACCGGCTCGTGATCGACCTCGACCCCGGCGCGCCTGCCGGTCTTCGCGAGTGCGTGGAGATCGCGACGATCGTGCGTGAGCGCCTCGTAGCCGAGGGCTACACGGTCGTACCGGTGACCAGCGGCAGCAAGGGCATGCAGCTGTACGCCGCGGACGGCCGCACCCGGCCGCCGGACACCTTCCGGTCCATGGCCAAGGAGCTGGCGACCGAGCTGGAGGCCGAGCACGCCGACCTGGTGCTCTCGGACATGACGCGGGCCAAGCGTGCCGGCAAGATCCTGCTCGACTGGAGCCAGAACAACGCCGCCAAGACCACCATCACGCCGTACTCGCTACGCGGCACCGAACGGTCCTTCGTCGCCGCCCCGCGTGCCTGGGAGGAGCTGGACGACCCCGACCTTGCCCATGTCCACCGCACCGAGATGCCCGCGCGGCTCGAGACGTACGGCGACCTGATGGCAGTCCTGCCCTGAGATAGCTCATCGCCGCCAGCACACTCAAGCTGACACAACGCTGGTCACCGCGGTCGCCACCCCGCGAAGCCGATCACGATGAGACGCATCTGCCGGGTGCCGTCAGTGACGATCTGTTCCTGCTCCCGGACCGCCTCCGCAGGAGTCTCGACCAGCCGCTCGGCGGTGGACACCATGAGGTTCACGAACAAGCGCGCCGCCATCTGCACGTCGTCGGCGCTCCAGTGCTGCAGCTGTGCAAATCGCTCCAGATCGGTCGTGAGGTCGGTGACGAACAGCTGCAGCTCGTGCCGGATCGCCGCCCGCACCGCCGCCACGCCCCCGAAGCGCTCCCTGGTGATGAAGACGAAGCGGGAGCGGTTGGCCAGCACGACCCGGTGCAGCACCTGCGCCGAGGCGGAGATGACGTCGTCGTACGACGCAGGGTCCCGCCGCGCGTCGCGGAGCATGTGGCGCAACGGTACGAACGACTGCTCCACCAGCGCGAGACCGAGCTGTTCCATCGAGTCGAAGTGCCGATAGAACGCCGTCGGGACGAACCCGACCTCTCGGGCGACCTGTCGCAGGCTCAGACCGGCGAAACCCTGCTCACTGGTCAGCTCGAGTGCAGCCGCCAAGATTGCCTGTCGGGTGCGCTCCTTCTGTTCCTGACGGGTGGTCGCGACGCCACCGTGTGAGAGGTCACGTCGGTTCGGCATGACTTCCTACCTACGCTAGCGTAGGTTCGTGAGTGAACATGTGTGCACCGTAACAGCGCGCAGCCACCACGAACGCAGGAGTCGAGATGACGACAGCGCCAGGACCGACCCGGCGGCGGCTGACCAGACGTGTTCTTGCGAGCCCGCTCGTGGAGTCCCTCACCGCTCCCCACGGTGTCGACAGGTTCCTCGAACACGTCGACCCGATGCTGACCGTGCACAGCGTCCGTGCACGGGTGAGCGAGGTCATCCACGAGACGGGCGCCGCGAGCACCGTCGTCCTGGAGCCCAACGACGCCTGGCGCGGCTTCCGCCCCGGGCAGCACGTGCAGTTCGGCGTGGAGGTCGACGGCAAGCGCCGTATACGCTGCTTCTCGGTCTCCAGCTCCAGTCAACGCACCGACGGCCGCTTCAGCGTGACCGTCAAGGCTCACCAGGACGGCTACGTCTCGCAGTACCTGCATCGCGCGCTCGGCGACGGCACCCTGATCCATCTGTCCGAGGCCGAGGGCGGGTTCGTCCTGCCGACCGAGGTCCCGGACGACCTGGTGCTGCTCAGCGGCGGAAGTGGTATCACCCCGGTGATGTCCATGCTCCGCAGCCTGCGCGACCGGGGCCACGACCGCTCAGTGACATTCCTGCACTACGCGCGTTCGCCCGAGGACGAGATCTTCGCTGCCGAGCTCGACGAGATCGCCGCCACCTGCCCATGGGTGAGCATGTGCCGGGTCTACACCAGAGCCCCGGCCACTGGCCGTGTGCAGGGCCGCTTCGACGCCTCCCACCTGCAGCAGCTCGCAATCGACCCGAGCACGACGCTCACCTACGCGTGCGGACCGGCCGGCCTCATCGAGTCGGTACGACGGACGTACGACGCCGCCGGCGCCGGCGAGAACCTGTTGATGGAGTACTTCAAGGTGCCGACCGTCGACCTCGACGCCGAGGACGCCACCGGGACCCTCGCGCTCGACCTGACCGGCCGCGAGGTGCCCAACGACGGGCGGACCATCCTCGAGCAGGCCGAGGCAGCGGGACTCACCCCGCAGTTCGGGTGCCGAATGGGTGTCTGCCACACGTGCACCGTCCACAAGCTGCACGGCGCCGTGCGCAACGTGATCACCGGCGACGTGCGTGCCAACACCGACGAGCACATCCAGATCTGCATCAACTCCCCCGTCGGCGACGTTCGCGTCGCACTCTGACGCCCGCCGGCACGTCCACACCTGAAGGGAAACGACCATGAGCATCGCGAGCAACCACGACAACGCCCCCCGACCCCTCGTCTCCGACTCCGGCGCCCGCGCCACCGTCGGACTGGAGTACATGACCTACGAGGACCTGGAGGACTTCGGAAAGCAGCTCGACGAGATCCGTCAGCGCATGCTGGACTCGCTGGGACAGGAGGACGCCGACTACATCCGCGGCATCGTCAAGGCCCAGTCCACCCTGGAGACCGTCGGCCGCGCGCTGATGTTTCTGCCGTTCATCCCGCCGGCATGGCTCGCCGGCGTGGCCGCGCTGTCGGTCTCCAAGATCTTGGACAACATGGAGATCGGGCACAACGTCATGCATGGCCAGTACGACTGGATGAACGACCCGCAGCTGAACTCCAAGATGTACGAGTGGGACAACGTCAGCCCTTCGGCGAACTGGCAGTACACCCACAACTACATCCACCACACCTACACCAACATCCGGGGGCTGGACCGCGACATCGGCTACGGCCTGCTCCGCATCGACCCGGACCAGAAGTGGCACCCGGCCTACCTGGGCAACCCGTTGTACGCCGTAGTGCTGATGTTCGTCTTCCAGTGGGGCGTCCTGGTGCACGACCTCGACCTCGACCGCCTGCAGACGGGCGAGGCCACCTGGGCCGAGGTCAAGGAACGCAACAGCGGCACGCTTCGCAAGGTACGCCGCCAGCTGCTCAAGGACTACGTGCTGTTCCCGACGCTGACCGGACCGTTCTTCGCCTCCACCATGGCCGGGAACGCCACCGCCAACGTCGCCCGCAACGTCTGGGCCTTCGCGATCATCTTCTGCGGCCACTTCCCATCTGACGTGGAGAGCTTCAGCGAGGAGTCCGCCGAGAACGAGAGCCGTGGGCAGTGGTACCTGCGCCAGCTCCTCGGCTCGGCCAACATCACCGGCTCCAAGCTCTTCCACACCATGTCCGGCAACCTGAGCTACCAGATCGAGCACCACCTGTTCCCCGACATCCCGTCGCGCCGCTACCCCGAGATCGCCGACGAGGTCCGCGCGCTGTGCGAGAGGTACGACCTGCGGTACAACACCGGTCCGCTGCCCAGGCAGCTGGGCAGCGTCGCCAAGAAGATTGTCAAGTACGCACTGCCCAACGGGTTCTGGGACCGCCTGCGCGGCGGGACGCCCGAGCCGGCGCCCGTGGCGTACGACGAACCGGCCCGCGCGGCGGCCTGAGATCGGTAGGCTGCGGGCGGGCCGGGCAATCCGCGGGTCGGTGCGCGGCGAACGACCAGCAGCGGGCGGTCACGACCACTGCCGCAGCGACATGGAGGCACGATGGACGACACCGACGGTGGCGAAGGTCCTGCGACGCCTGTCGCGGATCGGCACCTCGGTCAGCGGATCGCCGTCATCGGATCGGGCGTCTCGGGTCTGACGGCGGCGTACCTCCTGCGTGACGTCCACCGCGTCACCGTCTTCGAGTCCGAGGCGCGACTAGGCGGCCACGCCCACACCCACGACGTCGTCAGCGGGCAGGAGACGTTCGGCGTCGACAGCGGATTCATCGTGCACAACGATCGCACCTACCCGTACCTGCGTCGCCTCTTCGCCGAGCTCGAGGTCGACGTCCACCCCACCGAGATGAGCATGAGCATCCGGTGCGAGCGCACCGGCCTGGAGTACGCGGGCGGGCGCGGCGTCAAGGGCATCTTCGCGCAGCGGCGCCGGGCGGCCGACCCCCGCTTCCTGGGTCTGCTGCTGCAGATCAAGAGATTCCAGCGACTGGCGGCCAGGCTGCTGGCCACGCCCGACGACGCCCCAGACGCGGTGACCTTCGGTGAGTTCCTGGACAGCAACGGTTTCTCGGACTACTTCGTCTCCTACTACGCGATCCCGGTGGTCTCGTGCGTGTGGTCCTCTGGGCAGGACGTGGCACTGGACTATCCCGCCCGCTACCTCTTCGAGTTCCTGCAGCACCACGGGTTCCTCCAGGTCAAGGGTTCCCCGCAGTGGTTCACCGTCGAGGGAGGTTCACGTACGTACGTCGAACGCGTCGCGAAGGCGATCGGCGACGTCCGCGCACAGGTGGCGGTCACGTCGGTAGCACGCACCGGCGAGGGCGTCCTCGTGGAGGACGAGCACGGTGAGTCGCACCACTTCGACAAGGTGGTCATCGCCACGCACGCCGATGACGCCTTGGCGCTGTTGGCCGACCCGACCACCGACGAGCGCCGGCTACTGGGAGCCTTTGCGTACTCGCAGAACGAGACGGCGCTGCACCGTGACCCCAGCCTGCTGCCGGCGGCCGAGCAGGCCCGATCGGCGTGGAACTACCAGACCGACGGTGGTACGCGCAGTCCGCGCACCGTCGTGACCTACTGGATGAACAAGCTGCAGGGCCTGCAGGGCACCGACCAGTTCCTGGTGACCCTCAACGCCACGGACCGGATCGACCCCGCCCTGGTGATCGCGACCATGGAGTACACCCACCCGCTCTACACGCGGGCCTCGGTCTCGGCCCAGCGTGAGCTGCCCACTCTGACGACGGCGCAGACCGCTTACGCCGGCGCCTACCACGGCTGGGGCTTCCACGAGGACGGCTGCCGTTCAGGGGTCCAGGCGGCTCAGGCCTTCGGGGCGCGCTGGTGACAGTCGCCCTCGGCACGCTGCCCGAGCTGCCCGCCATCGTCGAGGGGACGGTCGGGCACACGCGTCGTACGCCGCTTCGGCACACTTTCCGCAACCGGATCTACCAGTGGCTGGTCGACCTCGACGACCTGCCGAGAATGCCGCGGTGGCTGCGACCGTTCTCAACCTTCTCCGCGGCGGACCACCTCGGAGACCCACACCGCAGCATCCGCCACAACGTCGACGCGTTCTGCGCCCTGCACGGGGTGGACCTGTCCGGCGGGCGGGTGCTCATGCTCGCCAACGCCCGCGTCCTCGGGCACACCTTCGACCCGCTGAGCGTGTTCTGGTGCCTGGACAGCGGCGGAGACCTCGCCTGCATCGTCGCGGAGGTCCACAACACCTACGGCGAGCGACATGCGTACTTCCTGCAGCCAGATGCGACCGGCTGCTCGCGCACCGACAAGGCCTTCTACGTCTCCCCGTTCTTCACCGTCGACGGCTCCTACGACCTGCAGTTCACCCTCGGCAGCTCGTCGGTGTCGTCCTCCATCGTCCTGCGCCAGGGCGGCGTGGCCGTCTTCGGTGCAACGTTCGAAGGCACGCCGCAGCGGGCGCGGTCGCGTCGACTCGTCCGCCTGATCCTGACGCAGCCGCTGATGACCCATCGCGTGAGCCTCCTGATCCGAATACACGGTGTCTGGCTCTGGATGAGGCGACTGCCCGTGGTCTCCCGCCGACCGCACGAACCGCAGAAGGGTGTCTCGTGACCACCGAACTGACGTCCCCGCCCCAGCTGGGCGGGCACGCGCCCTCCCCGCACCTGTGGCCCGACGTCGCACACGTGCCCACGGTGCCGGTCAAGGCCCGGGTGGCCAAGTCCGTCGTGGCGCAGGCCGTCCGACGGCTGCCGGTGCGCCTGGCGTTCCCCGACGGCTCCACCTGGGGCGCCGGTGACGCCTCCGCCCCCGTCATGGAGCTCCTGCGTCCGACGCACCTCTTTGCGCGCCTCGGCGCCGACTTCCGCAGCGGTTTCGGCGAGGCCTACATGGCCGGTGACTGGAACGAGGGCGCGGGCACCGATCTGGCGCAGCTGATGACCCCGTTCGCCGCGCGGATGTCGCGGTTGGTGCCGGTGCCGTTGCAGAAGTTCCGCCGCTTCGTCGACTCCTCGATGCCCCACCACGAGAAGAACACCATCCAAGGCTCGCGCAGCAACATCGAACGCCACTACGACCTGTCCAACGACCTGTTCGGGGAGTTCCTCGATCCCACCATGAGCTACTCCTCGGCCTGGTTCCCCGACCACATCGACTCCCCTGACGACCTCGATCTGCAGAAGGCGCAGGAGCGCAAGATCGATGGTGTCCTGGACTACGCC
>Ga0136621_1000636_pt1 | contig 13944 bp, 15 predicted proteins | sample AntDryUQ445A2306_FD_104673 | JGI IMG/M metagenome (GOLD analysis project Ga0136621, IMG submission 104673) | Polar desert sand microbial communities from Dry Valleys, Antarctica - metaG UQ445A (23.06) | ecosystem: Environmental > Terrestrial > Soil > Desert | place: Antarctica: Dry Valley...
GAGCCCGGCCTCCACCTCCTCGAAGGCGAACGTGCCGTCGGCTTCGGTCCGCGTCTCGAGGACGCTCCGTCCGCTCTCGTCCCTCAGCTCGACGGTCACTCCCGGCAGCCCGAGCTCTTCCGACTCGACCTCGCCCGCGGTGCCTCCGCCGGGCTTGAAGTCTCTCCACACGACCCCGGTGATTCCCCCTGCGAGCGCCTCCGGCACCACGGCCTGCTCGGCCCCTGTCGGGACCTCCGACGAGCGGATTCCCGTGAGTCCGAGCTGCGCGACACCCCCGGCCTCGAGAGCCTTGACGAGAACTAGGCCTCCCGCCGGCCCTCCTTCGAGCTCCTCGGTCGAGGGCTGCGCCGCCGAAAGAACTCCCGAAGGCGAGACCGCGTCCTTGACGACCGCGACCGCCGCGTTCACCGTGCCCTGGTCGGGGTCCTTCTCGTACATCAGCCGCCAGATGACGCCGGCGGCGAAGAGCGAGATCGCCATCGGCATGAACACCGCCACCTTGAACGCGGTAGCGAAGCGCACACGTTCGAGGAGAACGGCAAAGACGAGCCCGATCGCGGTTACGAGCGCCGGGACGACGAGCAACCACAGGAAGTTGTTCTTGATCGCGGTAAGGAGCGTGTCGTCCGAGAAGAGGGTCTCGTAGTTCTCGAGCCCGACGAACTCGTCACCGCTTCGGTCGAAGAAGCTCCGGAAGATCGTGCTGATCGTCGGATAGACGATCCAGACGCCGAGAAGAACCAGCGCTGGCGCAAGGAACACGACCGCGACCCCGTAGCGCTGCCAGATTCCGGGTTCTTCCCCGTCTGACGGAGGCCCCAGCTTGGGGGCCTCCGCCGTCGATACTGATTCGCTCAAGCCGAGCCTCTCGTGCTAGCCGAACGCCTTCGCGGCTTCGTCCTCCATCTGCTGCGTGATCCCGTCGATGTCGTCCGGATTCGCGACGAAATCGGTGAAGGCCTTGAAGAGCCCCGCTCCCGTCGTGCCTCCAAACGCCGACGGCTGCAGGTCGGACATGTCGAAGCGGAAGACCTCGGCCTCGCTCAACGCACCCGCCGTCACTCGCGTGATCTCGTCGGGGTACACGTCGAGATCGATGTTCTTGTTCGGCGACGAGAACCCACCGCGTGCCGCCCAGATCTCGGCCGCTTCGGCCGTCGTCAGGTACTCGAGGAAGGCGTCCGCGGCGGGGCTGTCCTTGAACTTCACGAACAGGTCGCCGCCCCCGACCACGGCCGGCTCCGAGCCTTCCACCGAGGGGAACGTGAAGACGTTGTAGCCCGTCTCGGGCTCGAGCGTCGTCTCCGTCACCCCCGGCGCGAAGTCGCCGATGATCACCATCGCCGCCTCCGGCGAGTCCGTGAACACCTTGGCGACGGAGTCCGGCATCTCCGTCTGGAGCGCGCCGTCCGTGCCACCGACCAGGTTTGCGGGATCGCCGACGACGTCGGCCATGATCGCGAGCGCATCCTTCACCGACTGGTCGGTCCACGGGATCTCATGCCGCGTGAGCTGGTCGTACATCTCGACGCCCGCGCTTCGGATGTAGACGTTCTCGAAGAAGTCGGTGATCGGCCAGCCGACGTCGACGCCGACCGAGTAGGGCGTGATGCCGGCTGCCTTGATCGTCTCGGCGGCCTCGCTGAGCTCCTCCCAGGTCTCGGGCGCCTCGACGCCGGCTTCCTCGAAGGACGCGACGTTGTACCAGATCGTCGATTTGTTGGCACCCTTGTAGAGGATCCCGTACTGGGTTCCGTCGACGGTGCCCACATCCGCTACGGATTCCCCGAAGCCATCGACGACCGCGTCGCGGAGGTCGTCGATCGGCTGGATCGCGCCCTGCTCGGCGAAGTCAGCCATCAGCCCGGGTTGGGCGACCGCCGCGATGTCGGGCGGATTGCCACCTTCGACCGCGGTCGAGAGCACCGTCACGAGATTGTCCCCGCCGGACGTGTAGGTGACCTCCACGTTCGGATACAGCTCGTTGAAGCCGTCGATGACAGCCTGTACCGATTCCTGCTCTGCGCCAGCCCAGACCCCCATCATCGAGATCGAGCCGGAGACGTCCTCACTGCCGTCCGCTCCTCCTCCCGCCTCGTCGTCCCCACCGCCACAACCTGCGGCCACGAACGCGAGCACGCCCACCAGCAGCGCCAACACGAGCCATCGCTTCCTCATCCCGGATGCTCCTTCCCCGAAGTTTGACGTTGTCTCCTTCACGACTCTTTCACGTTTCCGAGTAGATGCCGAGGCCCGTGTCCAGATCGAACAGGTGGATCGAGCCGGTATCGACGGCGACGTCGACGACGTCGCCGTTACGAACGCGCGAGCGAGGCCCGAAGCGTCCGACCATCGTGGTCTCCTTCGCGCCCTCGTCTTCCGCAGCTTGCACGGCGCGTTCCTGACCGACGTCGCGGGCCAGCTCGCGCACGTCCTCGGTCAGGGCGGGCGGTGCATCCACGACGAAGTGGGCCACGATCTCCGAGCCGAGAGGCTCGCGGAGGACGACGACTCCCTGAAGCCGCTTTCCCTCCGGCGTTTCCGGCTCGAGAGCCGCGTCCTCCAGGCTCTCCGGCCGGATACCGAGGACGATCTTGCGCCCCGCGTACGACCGGAGCGCCGGCCGTGCGGCCAGCACGTCGTCGCCGAGCAAGAGCTCGTGCTTGCCGAGGAGCGCCACAAATCCGCCGTTCCTGCTCTCCACCGTCGCTTCGACCATGTTCATCGCGGGCGAGCCGATGAAGCCGCCGACGAAGAGGTTGACCGGCCGCTCGTACAGCTCCTGGGGCGGGGCAACCTGCTGGAGGTCGCCCTTGCGCATGACGGCGACGCGGTCGCCCATCGTCATCGCCTCGACCTGGTCGTGCGTGACGTAGATCGTCGTCACGCCGAGCTTGTTCTGGAGGCCGGCGATCTCGGCGCGCATGTGCACGCGGAGCTTCGCGTCGAGGTTCGACAGGGGCTCGTCCATCAGATACGCCTGCGGCTCACGGACGATCGCACGACCCATGGCCACGCGCTGGCGCTGTCCGCCGGAAAGCGCGCGCGGCTTTTTCTCGAGGAAGGCTTCGAGCCCCAGCACGCGGGCGGCGTCCTGCACTCGTCGGTCGATCTCGTCCTTCGGCGTCTTTCGCAGCCGCAGGCCGAACGCGATGTTGTCGTAGACGGTCAGGTGCGGGTAGAGCGCGTAGCTCTGGAAGACCATCGCGATGTCGCGGTCGCGTGCGGGCACGCGGTTCACGATCCGATCGCCGATCCTGAGCACGCCCTCGCTGATCTCCTCGAGCCCGGCGACCATGCGCAGTGCCGTCGTCTTGCCACAGCCCGAGGGGCCGACGAGCACCATGAACTCGCCGTCGGCGACGTCGAGGTCCATGCTTGATACCGCCCGCGTTCCGTCGGGATAGACCTTGCCGATTTCCTCGAAGGTCACTCCAGCCACGGCAAATCCCGCTCGACACTACAAGAAGTCACTCTATCGTCACCTCTACGGGCGCGTGGTCGGAGAGGACGATGCCCTCGCGCTCACGGCGTTCGCGCGGCCAGACCACCGGTTCGGATGTCGAGGCAGCTCTGACAAGAACGTGGTCGACGCCGGTTGCCGGCTCGGAGTAGCCGGGGAGGCGGACGTCCGGGAGATTGAAGTCTCCGGCGAGCACGACGACGTCGTTCGGTCGAGCGAAGCTCTCGGCGAATGCACGCGCACGCTCCAGCTCGAGCCGCGCAACTTCGGCGCCGTGGCTCGCGTGGAGGTTCGCGACGACGAATCGGTCCGCGATCCGCACGGCCTGAACGACGCGGGCTTCCCGCCCGGGATCGCTGATGCGCGTGTGCCCGCAGTCCTCTCCTTCCAGCGACGACCGCACGAGGACGGCGTTCGCCTGTCCGACGAAGGCCGAGCGGAAGAAGCCCTGGTTCAGGCGGGTGAGCGGCGTGCCGATTCTGCGCGGGACGAGGGGGCGGCGGGCAGCGACCGAGAAGACATTCATCGAGCTCCAGCGTTCGAGGCGCGCGACTCCCCACACCGGAATCTCCTGAACACACACGACCTCGGGCCGGTCTGCACAGACGAGCTCGATCATCTCGCGGAGGAAGCCCTGGCGGCGCGGAGGAAGCGCGTTCCCGTGGAAGACATTCCAGGTACGAACGACGAGCGACAGAGCACCGTATCCTAGGGTGCGAAGATCCCTGAAGCTGTGCAGCGGTCCTCGAAGGGCGAGGCGAGCCTCGCCCCTACGACCGGCCCACCGCGCGCTTCAGGTCGAACGCTGTGAGACGCGGCACTAGCGGTGTCCGAAGTGATGAGCCCGCGGCAACGACTCCCAGACTGCATCGCTCTCCGCCGCTTCGCGCGCGAGCGGACCGAGTGACTCGAGCTCCGAGACGAGCACGTTCCGGTTTTCCCGCACACGCTCGTAGCGGCCGCGGGCGAGAACGAGCGGCTCGCCGCGAACCGTCGCCCGGTGGCGGTCGTAGACAGCCGGAGGCACGATCAGATTGATCTGGCCATGCTCGTCCTCGAGGAGCATGAAGACGATCCCGTTCGCCGTCGATGGCCGCTGACGCGCGATCGCCATTCCCGCGACCGCGACGGTACGTCCATGCGGTTGCTCGAGCAGATCGGCGCTCGAGAGCGTCCCCGGCGGCAGGTGCGGACGGAGGAGCGAGAGCGGATGCGTCCCGACCGAGAGCCCGGTGTGCCGGTAGTCGGCGAGCATGCGCTCCCAGCGGGTCAAGCCGCGAAGCACGGGAGTCTCGGCCGTCGGCTCGAGCGAGAGCGGGAGCTGCTTCGCCTCTCCCTTCGTCCCTGGAACCGACTGCGGCCGAAGGACGAGCCCGAGCTCCCACAGGAGCTCCCGCCGTGGGCGGTCGAAGCCGTCGCACGCACCTCCTTTGACCAGGGTCTCGAGCCCGTCACGGGAGAGCGGCACCCGGCGGGCGAGGTCACCCACGTCCCGGAACGGGCCGTTCTCCTCTCGCTCGGCGACGAGGGCTTCGGCGTCTTCGTTCGCAACCGACTGAACGTAAGCCAGTCCGACACGAACCGCCGAAGCGTGGTGACCGGGACATGTCCCGGTGACAGTCACCTGCTTTTCGAGCGCGCAGCGGGCCTTGCTCAGATTGACGTCGGGCGAAAGCACCTCCACCCCACGCCGCTGCGCGTCTCGGACGAGCGTCGCGGGTGGGTAGAAGCCCATCGGCTGCGCGTTCAAGAGGGCGCAGAGGAACTCGGCGGCGTAATGCCTGCGCAGCCACTGCGATTGGTACGCGAGCAGGCCGAACGCGGCCGCATGCGCCTTCGGAAAGCCGAAGCCCGAGAAGCCGACGAGCCTGTCGAAGACGCCGTCCGCAGTCTCGGCGTCCACACCGTTCGTCGCAGCGCCGGCGACGAACCGTCCGCGATAGGCCTCGAGCGCGTCATGGCTCCGCTTCCGGCTCATCGCCCGCCGCAGCCCCTCCGCCTCCCCCACGGTGAACCCGGCGAGCGCGATCGCCACCTCGAGCACCTGATCCTGGAAGACGACGACGCCGTACGTCGCGCGTAGCGGCTCGCGTAGGAGCTCGTGGTCGACCGGCCACACGTACGCGGGATCTTGTCGCAGCCGCTCGCGTGCGTCGATGTAGGGATGCACCGCCTTCCCCTGGATCGGCCCGGGCCGGACGAGCGCAACCTGGACGGTGAGGTCGTCGAGGTTCTCCGGCTTGGTGCGCAGGAGGCTCTGCATCTGCGCGCGACTCTCGATCTGGAACGCGCCGACCGTGTCTGCGCGCTGGATGTCCTCGAACACGGCTCTGTCGTCGAACGCGATCCGCGAGAGGTCGATCACCTCGCCGTGGATGTACGCGATCTGCTCGACGCAATCCTCGACCGCTGAGAGCATCCCGAGGCCGAGGAGGTCGATCTTGAGAAATCCCGCGTCGGAGCAGGAGTCCTTGTCCCACTGGCAGAGCTGGCGACCAGCCATCGCGGCGGGCTGCACGGGAACGAGCTCGACGAGCGGCCGCGTGGAGACGATCATCCCGCCCGGGTGCTGCGAGACGTGCCGCGGAAGCCCCGCGATCTCCCCGGTCAGCCACGCGAAGGCGCGCCAGCGGCGCGAGCCGAGTTTGCGCTCGGCGTCAGGAAGCCGCTCGAGCTCCTCCCCCACTCGGCGAGCGTCCCAGCCGTCCGAGAGCCGTGCAAGGCGCTCGAGCTCGGCGTGCGGGAGCCCGAGCGCCTTGCCCACGTCGCGGATCGCGCCTCGCGAGCGGTATGTGGCGAAGCTCGCCACGAGCGCGGCGTGCTCCCGTCCGTAGCGCTCGGTGACCGCGACGATCAGCTTCTGACGGATGTCCCGCGGGAAGTCGAGGTCGATGTCGGGCACCGCCGCGAGCTCGCGGTTCAGGAAGCGCCCCAGCGAGAGCTCGTTCTCAACAGGATCGACGTGCGAGAGGCCGGTCAGGTAGCAGACGATCGAGCCGACCGAGCTGCCACGCCCGCGTCCGGGCGGGAGGAAGTGCCGCGGCGAGTCCCGTCCGCGCACCTCGAGCGCCGCCTCGCGTGCGAGCTCGAGCACCTCGTGGTGGAGGAGGAAGAACCCCGCGAGCCCGAGCTCGTCGATCAGCCGGAGCTCGTCGTCGAGGCGAGCTCGCGCCTCACCAAGTAACAGTCTGTTACTTGGTGGGTAGCGGTCCGTCAACGCCCCGCCGCAGATCCGAGCCAGCTGGCCGATCGCCGGCTCCTTGCCTTCCGAGAAGTCGGGATAACGGTAGCCGAGCTCCTCGGTCAGGTCGAATGCGAGTCTCTGGGCAAGCTCGGCACTCCGTTCCGCGGCGACGCGGTCGAAGGAGAAGCGCTCGAGCATCTCCTCCGGGGGCCGCAGGAAGCTCTCGCGGTTGCCCCGCCGCTCGGGCTCGCATCCCTCGAGCGAGGTCCGGCAGCGGATCGCCACGAGAACGTCCTGCAGCAGGGTGCGCCGCGGGTGGTGCGCGTGGACGTCGCCGGTAGCGACCGTCTCGACGTCGAGGTGCTCCGCGAGGTCGCGAAGGAGAATGTTTCGCCGCGCGTCCCCTCGCTCGTATGGGCGCTGGAGCTCGACGAAGAAGCGGTCGCGACCGAACGCTTGCGCGAGACGTGCCGCGGCGTTCGGGTCGACGGTCGCGAGCCCTCGGCGCGCACAGCCGGAAAGACATACAAGGCCCTCGGAGAGCTCGGCGACCGTCTCGAGCGGGACCGAGGGCGGTATTGGCTCACGGTCCTCCCTCCCCGGCCGGCGCGTGCCTGCGTGCGCCGTGGTGAGCAGATGGCAGAGGTTCGCATAGCCGTTCTTAGTCTCGACGAGCAGCGTGACATGCGCACCTCCCTCGAGCGTCACCTCGGCGCCGGTGATCGGGCGTACGCCGAAGAACTTCGCCGCGTGCGCGAACTCGAGCGAGCCGTAGACGCCGTCGTGGTCGGTTAGTGCGAGCGCCTCGTAGCCGAGCTCGGCCGCTCGCGCCGCGAGCTCCTCCGGCTGCGACGCTCCGTCGAGAAACGAATATGCGCTGTGGCAGTGGAGCTCGACGTAGCCGGCCAAGATTAGGCTGGAGCTCCGTGGAGCCGGTCACAGTCACCCGGATCCCGACGAGCGACGTCGAGATCCTGATCGCGCACGAGGACCTCGTCGTCACGCGTACGCGCTACGCCGCCGAGGAGCGAGGGCCCGATTTTCACGTGCACCGGAAGCACGCGGACGCGTTCTACGTCCTCGACGGCGCGTTCACGATCGCGCTTCGCGACGGCGAACGTGTGCTCGAGCCGGGCACCTTCGCGCTCGTGCCTCCGAACGTCGTGCACGCGTTCCGCAACGACGGGCCGGGCGACATGCGCTTCCTCAATTTCCATGCCCCGGGGACGGGCTTCGATCGCTATCTCCTCGAGCTGCGAGACGCGGCTCCCGAGTCCCGAGCGGCGATCTCGGCCGGCTTCGACCAGCATCCGGCACCCGCCGACGGCGGCCTCGACCCGGGCAGCGTGCTCATGAGCACTGGCGAGTACCTGGCCGAGTGCCCCAGCCTGAACATCACCCTCCTCGCGGACGACGGGCAGCTCGGCATCTCTCACTCCTGGAGCGCGCCGGGCGGGCCTTCGCCACCGGCGCACCTGCACCGCCGCCACTCGGAGTCGTTCTACGTCCTCGAGGGCGAGATGACGTTTACCGTCGACGGCCTCGACGTGCAGGCGAAGGCCGGTTCGATGGTGCACGTCCCACCCGGCGTCGTCCACACGTTCGCGTTCTCCGACTCCGCGGAGGTGCGCTTCCTCGACATCCATGCTCCGAGCAGCGGCTTCGGCGACTTCCTGCGCGCTCTGCACGCCGCCCGGGACGAGGAAGAGCTCAGCGCAGCGCGAGCGCGATTCGACCAGGCGCCGGCACCCTAGACTTCCACCATGCCCGAGAGTTGGAAAGAGCTCGTCGAAAGCGTGCTGGCCCGGCACCCGCTCCGGAAGTCGATCGGCTGAGCAATGGGAGAGCCGGACACTCCGATCACTCTGCCCGTAGGTGAGGGCGAGCTCGTAGGAGAAAGCGTGGTCAAGGCCGACCGCCCAGAGCTTTCGCTGATCGATTTCGCGATCAGGCCTGGAGGTGGCGTTCAGCCGCACTTCCATAAAGGACACAGCGACTCGTTCTACGTCCTCGAAGGTGAGGTCGAGTTCCACGTCGGGGACGACGTCGTTCACGGATCGGCGGGCACGTACGTTCTCGCACCGCCGCGCGCCGTCCACTTCTTCAGGAACGTGAGCAACGAGCGCGCAAAGGTTCTGAACCTCCATACGCCTGGAGGGTTCGTCGAGTATCGCCGGGAGCTTCTTGCTCTCCATGCGCGAGGGGTCGAGCCGGATCGAGCGTTCTTCGAGCGCCACGACGTCTTCGACGTCTAGGTCGTCGGGACACACTGACGCCCGGCTCCGAGCAGCATGCTCGCTGTGCTGCTCGACGCAGTCGTCTACGGCCTCTTGCTCGCATGTCCTTTGATCGGTGCTCTCGTGCGCAGCTGGCTCGTAGTCGCGCTGCCGATCGTCGTGTGGCCTGCCTTCTATCTGGGCTTGAACAAAGGCTGGTGGCTCTATGGCACGGGCGATGGCTGGCAGCGCAATGCGTGGTTCTTCACGCTGCTCGGTCTCGCTACCACGGCAGTTTCGGTCACCGCCGCACGCAACTTGAAGCCGCCGGACAACTACAGTTAGCGCATGAAGCAGATCTGGCAGGGGCGCATGATCCAGGTCGCCGCGAAAGTCGGCGACCAGGCGCCCATGGCTGCCGTCTGTTGCAACGCTTGCAGGACATGTACGACGACGAACCTGCTCACGCTTGCCACAGGTGCGGGCCTCGGCGCCCTCTACGCTGTCGGCCGGTTCGCCAGGCGCATCGTTCGCCCCACCTGAGCGCACTCCATGCTTCAGGCGTTCTGGGTGAACCAGCACCCCTCCTCGCGATCCCGGTAGACGCAGACGTTCTGTCCGCTCTCGAGGACGACCTCGAAGTAGCGCCGGTCGACCGGCTCTTCCGTCCACCAGCGATCGACGACGCGCCACTCCTCGCGAACGAGCGCGACCAATTGACGGTTCACGAGTCGCGGAGCCCCGTCGAATCCCGCCTCGACAAGAGCGGGTCGAGGCGCATTGAGTCGGCCAACTCCCGTAGGTGCGAAGGCTTGCCTCGCCCGAGGGCCGGGCATGCTCGGCCCTACACGTCTCGAGGAACGACGAGCGCTCGGGTCTCTGGAATCCGCGACCACGGCGCGACTTCTACGATCGAGCAGACCGATCCACTCCCTGTGCTCGCCCGCACCTGGCGCAGGCCTTCGCGCAGACGCCCGGCCGCCTCCTCCCCTGCGGGCTCGACGAGCGCGAGTTGCTGCCCCCTGTGCTCCGCGAGCTCGGTCGCCTCGAGCCGGAGCTCCAGAATCGGAGCAGGGAGCTCTTGGAGCTTCGGCCCCAGCGCCAGGCGCAAACGCGGAAGCTCGGCCGTGGCGTCGCGAAGCGTGACCGCGCGCCGCCACGAGCCGCCATCGACGAGCCGGGCGACCAGAGCCAGCTTTCTGAACGGCCGCCCGGCTCGTTCGGGGCGGGCGAGTAGGCGCTCGAGGAGGGATCCGAGTGCCCGGCGCAGCGTGAGCTCGTTTCCGATCGCGTCTGGGAACACGAGCGCCTCGGCCAGCTCCGCCGCCGGCTTTCGCCCGCGTACCTTTGCCTTCCTACCGCCGCGGACGAGCCGCCAGGCCTGACGCCCGTCGACACCCAACCTCTCCGCGACCGCACCGCCCGGAAGCTGCGCGAGCTCCCCGATCCGGCGTACACCGAGTCCCTCTAGCTCCGCGTACCGCTCGTTCGTCAGGGGAAGCAACGAGAGCGGTAGCGGCTCGAGGAACGACTTCTCCTCTTTCTCCGCGACGATCAGGATCTGACCGGGACGCGCAACGCTTGCCGCCGCAAGAGCCGTGAAGCGGCGTCCGGCTGCGCCGATGCGCGGGTCCCACGCCGAGCCAGCAGCGGCGAGCGCGCGCTCGAGCGCCGGCTGCACGCCTCCGTACAGCCGCTCGACCCCGCGCGTCTCGAAGACGACGACGCCGTGCTCGACGGGGTCGACGGCGAAGCCCGCATCTTCGAGACGACGCAGCACCTCTTCCCACTCCCGCTCGACTGCGCCCGGGTCACGTTCGACGAGAACGAGGTCTGGGCACGTGGCGAGCGACTCCCCCAGTCGCATCCCAGGCTTGACGCCCGCAGCCTCGGCGGTCGAGGTCACCGGGCCAAGCAGCTGCTCCTCCCCCACATCAGGCGCGAGGGCCGCAGGCACGAGAGCCAGACGCGGACGCGTACGCAGCGCCGCTCTCAGCTCGAACCCGGGGATGAGGAGGCACGCGATCACAGGAACATATGTTCTATACGAACGTGTGTTCTCCTGTCAAGCGATTCTTTGGTAGCGTTGCCCTTCCGTTGAAAGTGGTGCATGTCGACGACGTGAGGCCGGGACGCCCGAATGGGGTCGCCTGGCTCCCGCTCCGAGCCGAGCTCGGAATTCAGGCCTTCGGTGTCAGCGCGTATCGAGCCGATGCGGGCGAGCTGGTCGTCCCGCTGCACAGCGAGAGGCCGGGCGGAGGGGCAGGTGTCCACGAAGAGCTGTACGTCGTCGTCAGCGGTCGCGCTACCTTCACGGTGGACGACGAGATCGTCGACGCGCCGGCGGGAACCTGCGTCTTCGTCGTCCCGAGCGAACGCCGAGAAGCGTGCGCCGAGGAGTCGGGAACGACTGTCCTCGCGGTCGGCGCGCCGGTGGGCGAGGCATACCGGGTGGCTCCATGGGAGTACGGCAGCCGAGCCGGGCGAGCGGCCGAGCTGCAGGACGTCGACGAGCTCGAGTCCGTCGCCGAGGAAGGAGTTGCGGCCTACGGCGAGCATGTGACGATGCTCGTCGCGCGCGCATGCGTTGCGGCGCAGCGCGGCCGCCGGGAGGAAGCGCTCGGGTTTCTCCACCGGGCCACGCAGGACGAGGACTTCGGAGATTGGGCCCAAGAGCGGGCGGCACAAGAACCGCTCCTCGAGCCCATTCGGAACGATCCGTCGTTCCCGCGCTGAACGTGCTCGAGATCCATTCTGCGACGTCCTCTCGCTGGCCGGACGTCGCCAAGCGCTAGGGATTGCGGAGGATCTCGTGGGTGCCGATCCGGCGCCAGATCACATGAGGCTCATCTCCGACGATCGACCGGCCATAGGAGAACGTCGCCCGCCCGTCGGGAGCCCACGTCATTTCGTAGACGCCAGGAGCTCCTCGTACACCTTTGACACGAAGTCCGGATCGGAAACCGCGGCCCGCGCGAAGGTCGGCGACGAACTTTCCAACTGCCAGCCGGAAAACCTTCTGCTGCTCGAGCGTCAGCTTGTTCCAACCGGCCCAGAAAGACTCGGCGATCTCACGCGTCGGCATCGAGGGGTTTCATGCGCGCCTCGAGTGCGGCAAGAAACTCCTCGTCACTCTCGAACCGCTCGACCCGGCCGGCTGCGATGTCCGCGTCGGCTTCCCGCTCTCCCGCCTGCCACTCGGGCGTCCAGAACCACGCCTGGGACGCGTCGATCATCTTCATCGGCCGGAGCAAGATCCCACCGTCGACGAGCTCGACCTCGACCGGGTCTCCTTCCTCGAGCCGTGCGGCCTGGCGAATCTCTGCGGGGATCGTCACCTGCCCTTTGGCACGTACCGTCGTGGCGTGTCCTTTTCTGACAGTCTTACTTTCCACCTATCCGACGGTACAAGAGACGCGAGTCGGCGTCAAGCAACGCGTTGTGCGCGAAAACATTCGGTGGTGTACGGAAGGAGAAGACCTTCAGGCCCGGCGACGTCGTCATAGAGACATCCGACCGCGTTCAAGATCGGCTTGCGCTCCACTGGCGGCAGCTTCGCGCAGTAGCTTCGCGAGAGGACGAGCTCGAGCAGGAGCTCGCGATCGAGGTGCTGCCCGAAGCGGAACACCGCACTCTCTACCGGTCCGAAGAGACCGCTTTCGTCGATAGGAGCCACCGCGACGGTCTCTCCGACCCGTTCGCTCCCGATGATCTCGCTCAGCCGCGCGACCCACGGCTCCCCGTCGTCGCGCGTGTTCCAGATAAGCGCAAGTCGCCCCCCGGAGCGCAGGACACGCGCGATCTCGGGAAGTGCAACTGCGTGATCGAACCAGTGGAACGACTGCGCGCAGGTGAGGACGTCGGCACTATCGTCCGGTAGCGGGATGACCTCCGCGTTGCCGAGAATCGCGCTCGCGCCGGGAGCAGTGGCCGGAAGAAGCTCGAGCATCTCCGGCAGCGGCTCGATCGCAGTCACGCGGTGTCCCAGCTCGACGAGCGCGCGCGTGAGCTTCCCCGTCCCGGCGCCGAGATCCACGACGTCGCGGGGCTCGGCTCCCGCGAGCCAGCGCACGGCGTCCTCGGGATAGGTCGGCCGACCGCGCTCGTACGCTCCGGCGACCTCCGCGAACGCCGTGTACGGCCCGCGTGCGTTCGAATCCCGGTTGACGATCACTTCGCCGAGCGTATCGTCCCAGCGTGAGGACGATCGTCGCCGCACTCGCCTGTCTCGTGGTCGCAACGGCGGCGTACGCCGCTTCGCCGCAAGACGTCACGGTGCTGCCGCGACCCACCTTCCCGCCGCCGGCCGGCGATGCGACGCGGCATGGCTCGAAGCTCGTGCTCGTCTCGTCGAAATACCACTCCCCCGCCGATCTGTCACCCGCGCGACGCGAGCCACCCTCGTTCGTCCCGCGGCGATTTCGTGGCGCCGAGGCGCAGTTCGCGATCCACCAGCAGCCCTACGGTCACATCTTCCTCGTCTACGGCGGCCGCTATCTCGTGAAGGTGACCGCGGGGAGCTACGCCTTCGACCTCGTCAACTTCGTCAGGCCGCCGAACGGCGCCTGGCTCGAGGAGGTCACCTGGGCTCGCCAGGTCGACCGCGTCCTATACATCGAGAACACGCACCTGACCTACGCGAGCGCCACGCGAGGTCGCAACGCGTACATCAGCGCGATCGACCTCGATACCCGGAAGACGCTCTGGCGCAGCCCGGCGCTCGTAGCCAACGCCCGCACCTTCGTCGTCGCGGGAGACCTCATCGTCTCGGGGTACGGCTTCACGGCGGAATCGGACTTTCTCTACCTGCTCGATCGCCGCACGGGGAAGGTGCTCCACCGCCTTCCGGTACCGAGTGCGCCCGAGGGGATCAAGCTACGCGGCGACCGCCTGCACGTGCGCACGTACGACCGCGACATCGTGGCGCGGATCGTGCGTTAGAGCGCTATCTCTGCCGCGCCTTCCCGCAGCGCGACGAGGCGCGGGACGACGTCGAGGACGCTCTCGCGGGCGCAGAATGCGATGTCCTCCTCGAGCTCGGGCGCGTTCTCGAGGAGGTTCCGTCCGCTCCTCGACGC
>Ga0136621_1000637_pt1 | contig 13938 bp, 10 predicted proteins | sample AntDryUQ445A2306_FD_104673 | JGI IMG/M metagenome (GOLD analysis project Ga0136621, IMG submission 104673) | Polar desert sand microbial communities from Dry Valleys, Antarctica - metaG UQ445A (23.06) | ecosystem: Environmental > Terrestrial > Soil > Desert | place: Antarctica: Dry Valley...
CAACAAGGGGGTGAATATCGACGACTCGATCACCGTCAACGCCACGATCGAGCCTGCCGACCGCCGCGTGCCCTTCGAGAACATGATCTACATCGCCGACGGCCCCAGCGACGTCCCGGTCTTCTCGATCCTCAACCAGTACGGCGGTCAGACCTACGCCGTCTACAGCCCGGTTTCGGACAACGAGTTCGCCCAGGTATTCGAGCTCAACCGCCAAGGCCGCGTCAATGCTTTCGGGCCCGCCGATTACCGCGAGGGGATGCAGTCCGCCCGCTGGATCGAGACCGCGCTCACCAACGTCGCCGAGCGCATGGTGCGCGAGCGAGTCGATCAGCGTCAGGCCAGCGTCGCCGCCCGTGTGGGCTCGGCCCCCGGGCACATCAAGAGCTAGCCATATTGTCTGGGACCAGGATGTCTGGCTTGAGGCGCCCCATCCCTGCTTGGTCGGCGTTCGTGAGTGCGAAGGTCGGCGCTTTAACTTCGCCCGCATGCTCAACCCCATAGTCGGGAAAGGCGCGGCGGACGGCTTCGAGCAGGAAGAGCTCCCACAGCTCAGCGACGTCGATCAGGATCCCCTTAACGTACCCCGGGCGGGCTTCGGCGGTGAAACCCTCCTGCCGGGCAATCCGCCACGAGAGGTCGGCGACGCGCTTGAACGAGCGCGTGATCGGGGTGGAACGGCTAGAAAGTCTTCGAGCCGCTGTGGAAGCCGCTCCCTCCTCGATCACCTTCTGATCCACGCCCAGCCGGCGCAGAAAGCTACGAGCCAGGGAGGAGCCCACCAGGGGTTCGAGGAGCGCCACCTTGGCACGGAATTCACCCCCGGGATCAAGGCGCTCGGCCCGAGACTTTGTCGCGTCTTCCATAAATGGAGTGTGCCTTGGCTAGCGGCCGCCAACGCCGGATTGTGGAAGCAAGAGCTAAGAACGTGGCCCATGCTGATCCTGTCGTGCACCGTCTGCGCCATACGTTGCCCAGATGGGAGTGACACGGGCGCTGATGTCGTCCTTGGCGCCTTCGCCTTCGCGTGTAGCTCGAGCGGCCCGCCGACCTTAGATCAATCCGTACTCGTGCGCCAGATCGGTCGGGCGATGTGGGATAAGTGCGCCCAGGCTTTGCTTGAAGAAACCCCGGTCACTCGAACAGAGGACCTCGGCGCCGGCCGCGTAGGAGGCAGCCACGACGTGAAGGTCGTGGGCATCGAAGTTCGGGAGCGTCGCCTGCTGGGCTAGATCCTTGAGCATGTCTTCGCGCGATCTGCCAGTCAGCTCGTAGACAATCGCGCCGATGGCGAGATTGTGCAGATCGGTCCGCTTTGGCAGGGCTCGACCGATCGGGGCTTGACTGATATCGAGCAGGGGACGGTGCGCGTCAACGTAGGCCCAGACGTCATCCGGGTCGAACACATGCCCGAGATCCCCCTGCACGGCGTGGCGGTAGGTCTCGAGCAAGACAACGTCGCTGGTCACGCCCTTCAGCGGCCCTCCTGTCGAAGCGAGGTCGAGCAGCTTGCCGTTCGGGCCGAAGGGGTTGAGCAGCGCCCCGCACCAGACCGTCGCATCAAAGAAGACTTTCACCTATTGAGCAGACTGCTCGCGCGCACGTCGCATCGAATCGGCCATATCTTCGGTGCTCATCGGCTTGTGATCACCAAGGGATCGGAGGAGGCGCAGCGCGACCTCCCTGCGTGCCTCTGAGGTATCAGCGCCCCTCTTCCACTCGAACTGAGCTGAGGGGATCCGGTAGGTACCACCGGGCGTGCGGGTGAACTCGATCTTGTTCGCCTCGCACCACTTATAGACCGCCTGGGGCGTGACTCCGAAATGAGCCGCCACCTGCGCTACGGAGAGTTGTTCAGGAGGTGCTTCGGTCAAATCAACCGAGGCGACGAGCTCTCGCCACTGTGCAGCAAGCTCAGCTGCGAGTTGACGTGTGTCGGGGGAGAGCGTCTCGAATGAGGCGCTCTCCTCGAGCGCCCCCGCCAGCGTAAGCGCGAATTCAGCGGCCGAGGTCCCGCCCTCGCTCTCGTCACCGCCAACGCTTTCGAACTGCATCCTCAAGGAGTCGCGCCCAATCAGCCCGCTCGCATACAAGCACTGGAGAGTCGCTTCCAGTGGCTCATCCCAGCCGGAATACAGGTCCAGATCGCTGGCTAGCAGATCCTGAATCTCCTTTGCGAGAACACGGAGCATCGACATCGTGTCTTCAGGCTTACTCGTGGCGACCTCACGCCACAGCGCGGCTCGATCAGCGGGACTCAGAATCAGCATGGCAACTCCTTCAATAGTTTCAACAGATTCAACCTAACAGCTTTATCGGTCAGCACGCGAGTTTCGGGATGAGTTGCGCTCGTTCGGTCCTCCGCCGGCGACGGGGGAATGGGCGGAAGCCTTGACCGCAGGCTCTCCGGTCTACGGCTCGGACCGCTCTACTTTGGAGATCAAAGCTACGGGCGCTGGCAGCCACCAGAGCTAGTATGAGGCCGTGGAGGGCTCACAGGAGCGACACCGGGGAACTCTTACCCTACCCTCCATCACCGACCGGGTCAAACCCGCACGGCTATCAAGTGGTGGTGGGGAAGATCGATACTCGGTATCAGGACTTGACCCTTCGAACAGAGTAGGGGTAGGGTAGGCTTGTGGGCATCTGGGATCGTCTCACCGGCAACATGGCTCCTACCTATGACGAATCCGCGCTCGAAGGCGCCGGTGCGATCGCCAGCTGGCAGGGGAGCATTCTGCGTGGTCCCTTCGCTACTTACGGTGGGCGACTCGTGCTCACCGAGAAAGCGCTGCTCTTCAGTCCACTCGATCTAAAAGGGACAATCCAGGCAATCAAGATCGTCCTCGAGGCCGTGGAGCTCCCCGGCGAACAGGTCATCACGCAGATCGTGGATAGCGCCCAGAAGGCGCCGCTCTCGATCGCGCTCAACAACATCGGCTCGCTTGAGCAGACTGGGGCAGCCCGGCTACTTACCCCCCCGAGCGCCCAGTTGATCACGAGAGTGGGCAGCGTCCACAATTTCGGCGTCCTGGCTGGCATTGGGTTTCCGAACAAGAGCAAAGAGAACGACGTCGCGATGGCCGATTTTCTCCAGCAGGTCCGCTCGCGGGTTCCCGCCACGGTCTAGATGCGTAGCTGAGCACCGCGAACGGTGCGTCAGGCTCGAAGCGGTTGCGGTTCGCTAATCGTCAAGTGAGCCCGAGGGTCTAGGTCGTTGGTCCATGGACCTGACCCGCTTTCGTGGACACTTGACCAGTTGGGAGCCGAAGGCTCCCGGAAGGAGTCAAAGTGCCACGTACACGACCCGCATACCCACCGGAGTTCCGGGCTGAGGCCGTTCGCCTTGCAAAGAGCTCAGGCGAGCCAATCTCCCGGATCGCCAAGGACCTCGGAATCAACGGTCAGACTCTGCGCAACTGGGTTGCTCAGGACGACGTCGACGCCGGCCGCAAGAGTGGCCTGACCACCGACGAGCGCACCCGCCTGCGCGAGCTCGAGCGCGAGAATCGAAAGCTCCGCGAGGAGCGCGAGATCCTGAGAAAAGCCGCGGCCTTCTTCGCAACGGAGAACGAGCGGAGGTGACCGAGGTCTTTCGGTTCATCTCGGTGGAGAAGGCAAACCACGCGGTCTCGCTTCTCTGCCGGATTCTCGAGGTCTCACGCTCGGGCTTTTATGCCTGGCTCGAGCGCGGGCCCTCGGCCCGCGCCGTCGAGGACGAACGGATCCTCGAGCTGATTCGTGAGATCCACGAGGACTCGCGCGAGACCTATGGGGCGCCCCGGGTCCAGGCGATGCTCGCGCGCCGAGCGGTCCACGTCGGCCAAAAGCGGGTCTCCCGGCTGATGCGCCGGGAAGGGATCAGTGGCTTGATCAAGCGCAAGCGCGGCAAGACGACGATCCGCGTTCCGGGCGTCGCCACGGCGCCCGACCTCGTCAAGCGCGAGTGGAACCCGACCGAGCCGAACCGGCTCTGGGTCGCCGACATCACCTACTGCCGGACCTGGGAGGGCTGGCTCTACCTGGCGGCGGTGATCGACTGCCACTCGCGCAAGGTCGTCGGCTGGTCGCTTCGCAACGACCTCAGGGCCGAGCTCGTCTCCGAGGCGGTCGCGATGGCAGTCGAGCGACGTCGGCCCGCCGCAGGCCTCGTCCATCACTCCGACCGCGGCTCGCAATACGTCTCGCTGGCGTTCGGGGAGCGCTGCAAGGAGGCCGGCATCGACCTCTCAATGACCGCGGGCGGCTCACCGCTCGACAACTCGGTCGCAGAATCGTTCTTCGCGACGCTGAAGCGCGAGCTCGTCGACCGCTACTCGTGGCCGACCAGGCCTGATCTCAGGGTCGCGGTCTTCGAGTGGATCGAGGTCTTCTACAACCGCCAGCGCCTGCACACGACGCTTGGCAACTACGCTCCCCAGGAGTTTGAGAATCTCTCCCTCGATCAGCTAAAGGAAGCGGCTTGAATCCGAGCCGGAAACTGTCCACCGAAACGGGTCAGGTCCACCGCCAGGCTGGGTGCACGAGCTTGCTGCGGCATTCTCAGATGTGCAAGGGAAGGTTGCAACCGGACCATCCGTTGAACCCACGATCACTGGCGCAAACCAAGTGCTCGAAGCGATTGAGCCGACGCTGGTATCCGGCCTGGACCCTCGAACGCCCCGGGCAACGGCTTTTCAGGCCAGTGTTCTTTGGTGAAAACGGGACCGAGGGGGCTGGAACCGGGATGGTGGTCGCGGGTTCGCTTTCGTGGTGGCTCCTCACACGGTCTTCCGCCTAGCCAAGACAACGCAGGAAATCCCCGAACACCGATGATCTGCAATGCCCATCCGACGGGAGGCTAGCCACGGCTGACGCAGGCCAATAACGGAGACGGGAGTCCGTGAAGGCGGGGTCGAGATCCTCGACATGCGTCGCAACCCTTGGTAACGCGAGCGGAAGATCGGCCATGCGTTCCTTTCTCGCTTTCCAGCGATCGCTCGGCCGCTTGGTGCGGTGTGCTTTGGAAGTGATTAAATTTCAGCCGTGAGTCGGCATAGCCAAAAGCGACAGCAGCCGGAGGGCCTTCTCTACGGTCGGCGCCGACCTGTCCGGCGCTCAAAGAAGTTCAAAGGAAATGCGTATGAGGTAGTGGCCGAAATCAAGATTGTGGTTGCTCGGGCCTCCGATGACCCTGAGGGATATCACGGGCGCGCAATCACGGCTGAGGGTAATTTCGCTGAAACCGCGAGGTCTTATCCGACCCCCGAAGAAGCGAGGCAGAAGACCTGGGATCTTCTCGCCCGCGCAGCTAAGGCGGAGAAGAAGCGCCTGCAAGCGGAACTTTGTCAGTAATAGACCGAGTCCGGCCACTTCCCAGGCGAGACTCCGGTTTGTGCCAGCTGGCGGCACACCCTTCCATTCTGTCCGTTGGGGGTGGCGAGAACCGAGTCGGGACCCCCGATCTGAGGCGGTCACGCGATAGTACCGCCGCGGTACCGACCGCTACCTCCGATCCGTCCAGATCGTCCACGCGCGGGAACGATGGGGACGCGAGGGACGCTCCGGAACGGATCGACACCAACTGCCCGTCGGCTGGGGGTCGGAGCGGTCGCTGGTTCAACCCAATCGCCCCGACTGGTCAAGGCCGTTGAAATGGCGTTCGGCGGCACGAGGTCTCGTAAACCGAGTTGGACTCGACGAAGGCCGCGACCCTATGCTGTCGGGATCATCGAGTATCGACTAGACGGCGACCGTCGCAACCTTCAGTCGAGGGCCGAACGAATCGATGAAGCGGGGGCGAGAGCACCTAAATGAGTTTGCGGATGCTAAGGTCGCTCTGCGCGGTCGCGACAGGTAGTCGTCTCGCGCGGCGGAGGCCAATCGGGCTCGCTTATCGGATTGACCTATGACGCACGGATCCGCTCATGCCGGTCAGCGGCACCCTTGACTCCGAGGGGCGTGTTTCAATAGTCTCACGGGGCAGAGGGTGATATGCGTGACTGATCGACTTTGTCACTACGAAGAAGAGCGATTTCCCGAGGATGAGTTCGAGGCGTCAGCAGAACACGGCTGGATCCACAAGAACCGAACTCCGCGTCACACGATTGACGGGCAGGTCCTAGACGACAAAGACAACGGCGGCGTGATACCGGGTCCCATGGACCAGCCGCCCGATCCCGTCTAACGGCGTGGCCGAGGAACCTAACTGGCCCTCGGCGGAGGACTTGCCTCCCGCTAGTGATGAACCGGCAGACGCCAAGAAGAAGCTCTTCGAGGCGCGGCTGGAGTTCTACAAGGAGCTCGCTAAGGCTGAGCACAGCGAGCGCTTAGAGGCACAAAAGGGCAGACAAACTGAAGACACCGCACGCCTCCAAGCGAAGGACGAGGCCAAACATGCTTCGATTGCGGCGTTTCACAACGCACTCATAGAAGTCTCAAAGGGAGCAATCGACCGCGCTCGGTCGAGCGCTGAGACCGTCCAAAAGTCAGCGACTGCAATCGCGACCCTGTACACGGGGGTCCTTGCACTGGCGTTCTCCGTTGCCGAACGCCCGCTGCCGTCACGCGGGCTCGTGCCTGCAATCCTCCTCGGCTGGGCGATCGTCTGGTCGACCGCGTACCTGGCATACCTCTCGAAGTCGAAGCCAGTCGCCAAGCCCGAAGTGACATCCGACTTCGAGGAGGCCGCGATGCGGCGCTCAATTATCTTGATTGAGTGGACGCGAAGCGGCGCGATGAGAAACAAGTACGCCCTGCGAGTTGCGGTCGTCGCACTAGCTTTCGGCCTCGCGCTGCTACCCGCGCCGTTTGTGAACTTCGACCCGATCAATGACGAGCCGGCTTCACTCCCGAGCGGTCCAGGGTGGCCGAAACCTGCCGGCGCAGACTCTGAACTCGGGAAGATCCGATATCAGGCCCGCGTGAACGAGGTGGCCGAACTGAGGAAATCGAGTTCATCGGTGGCAGACGACGGGGACGACTCGACCTGGTGGGCCATTGGTGGTATCGCCCTCTTCCTGTCCTTTGCGGTCCCCGCTGTGATCAAGGTTGGGGACGGAGACGACGACTAGTTCGTGTCTGCACCACGGGGAGCATGCTTGGATCCGCCTCGCAGTGCCCTGCCAACGCGCGACGACGCAAGTCACCTCTGCCCTAGGCGGGAATGTCCAGAATCTCAGCGAGTGGGAGGTCAAGCTCCCGAACCAGGTCCGCCCGGGAAGCCACGTAACGCCGCTCTCGGACCGCCGAACTCGTCGGTCCAGTGGGCCGTGGGTTTCACCGACGCCGACTTCGACGATGACGCGGGCCGCACGCAGATGCGCTTCGAGCTGTCGCTTAACGTCAGCAGCGCGAGCGCCTCAATCACCTAGCTCGCCTTTCCAGGCAACGATCCTCGCGACCGACTAGCAGCGGCAACCGACACCGGACTGACGTGAACAAAACAAGCGAGCTCTGGTGGCGGCAGGACGGAATCACCAAGCTCGTCGCCGGGGTGTTCGAGGGTGGCGGCGCCAAGGGCCTCGTATCGCGGTGCCTTCGAGGGTATGGAGGAGGACGGGTGCTGGTTCGGTGCGGCCGCCGGAGCCTCGGGCGGCGCGATCACCGCCACGCTGATTGCGGTCGGCTTCGGCCGAGCCAGGTCGGCGCGGAGACGCGCTCCGCAGGCCGACGCGCTTCCCTCACCGTGTCGCTCGACGACGAGGAGATGGCCGCCGCGATCGATGCCGCACGCAAAACCACTCGAGCGGGGTTGCGTCGAATGGACCTCGGCCGAAGCGCGACCGCCCCGATCTGAGTTCAAGAGCAGCGCGTCGTTGGGTTCGAACACCGCCCACTGGGTCTCCTCGCACAGGCTCTTTTCGATGTAAAGCGCTGTCCACCGGACCGGGATGTACTTCGAATCGCTCGACCATCCGATCCCTCGCAGCTCCCTTCACTCCCCAACTGCCCGGCTTCATCCGGGGCTCCCGAGGTCGTCACCAAAGTCGACTTCGACCTCTAGCGAATCGATTGGCCGAACATCGGCCCATGCGATCGAGCTCTGGACGAGAAGGGTGGCTAGCCTCACGCCCCAGGCGTACTTGCACGACACACGGCCGACGTGTCCGGCCCATCAGCTTCGGCCCGTTAGCGAGTTACGACGCGCGCGCGGCCAACCAGCACGCAACACCCAGTCGCTGCGGAGCCAGGCGTACTCCGAGTTGCCGGACGGCGTAGGCGGGCTGGCGCTCGATCATCGAGATCCGGCCGAACAAGGCCGCGGCGCGTACACTCTGCCGGTAACGCAACGGCGCTCGCGCTCATAGAAGCGCAAGGCCGCCTCTACGTCTGAGGCACCCGGGGGAGTAATCAGCGCACCGGTGCAGGCCAGGTTTGAATCCTCGTCCGCAAGCGGGCCGAGGGTCCTCCTGGAAAGCTCAAGGATCGGGCGGATCCACCCTCCAACTCAGGTCGGCGCCGGCTCGAACCCGCTCGGCTCGTAGACCGACATGATCTCGCTCATCATCGCTTCGGCGTTGCCCTCGTAACGGCTCAGGTCATAGCAGCCGAGTGGGTTCTCGATCACGTTGACCAGGCAGCGGTTGCAGTAGGTGCAGGGCCGGGCCGCCCGGTCCTCACCCGCGGCGAAGGTCCGCACCAGGTCCCGGTTGGCGATCAGGGGGCGGGCGATCGTGACCCCGTCGACAGAGCCGTCCTCGATCGCTTCGCGGATCAACGACGCGGTCTGAAAGCCGCCGGTGCACAGCACCGGCACCGAGACCGCGTCGCGGATCGCCCGCGCCGCCGGCAGGTTCGCACCCTCGATCTCAAGGCCCTTGGCCGAGTGGTTCCAGAGGAAGTTGAAGATCGGACGCAACGGCTTCCAGCGCGCGAGCAGGTAGTTGCGGAACGTGTAGATGCCACTCGAGAGCATCGTGTCGTAGGTGTCGCGGGCGACATCGGGCGGGAGCCCGCCGGCCGGGTTGAGCGGATGCGGGAACATGCTCCCTGTCGAGACGTGGATTGCGTCGACGCCCGCCCGCTCGGCCAGGCGGCAGATCTCAATTGAGTCGGGGAGCGTGTTGCCCTTCTTCTCCCAGGGAAAGACCGCGTCGTTGTGCTCGATCGCGCTGATCTTGAGCTGAAGGTGGAAGTCGTCGCCGACCTCGGTCCGGATTGCGCCGACGATCTCAAGCAGGAAACGGGCGCGGTTGGCGAGTGAGCCGCCGTACTCGTCCTTGCGGTCGTTGATCGCCGAGCTCAGAAACTGGGTGATCAGATAGCCGTTGGCGCCGTGCAATTCGACCCCGTCGAGCCCGGCCTCGCGCGCACGGCGAGCGCCGGCAGCGAAGCAGTCGACCACCTCCGCGATCTGCTGCTTGCTCATCGCCTCGCACTCGAACCCGTGGAAGCTCTCGGTCTTGCTGGTCGAACTGAGCGCCTTCAGGCCCCTGTTCTCGACCCCGGCCACGTCCTGCTGGCGTCCCGAGTGGCTGAGCTGGAGGATGTAGTGGCTGCCGTGGCGATGCACCGCCTCACCGACCGCGCGCCAGAATGGGATCCGGTTGTCGTGATCGATCGTCGCGTAGCCGGGCAGGATCCGGCCGCGTAGGTGCACCGGGCAGTAAGACGAGATCACCGCGCCGACGCCGCCGCGGGCAAAGCTCTCCTCCCAGTTGATCCGCGCCTGGGTGCCGGTCCCGTTGTAGTTGTCGAAGCGACCCGAGATGTTCGAGCGCAGGATCCGGTTGGGGACCTCCAGGTTGCGGAAACGCAGCGGCGCAAAGATCGGGTCAGCGCTCATCGGCCCAGGAGGGCTCGAACCCGATCGGCTCGCGGTGGCCGAGCAGGAAGTAGCAGTAGAAGAGGTTCAGGAACTTGAAGCCGAGCTGGAAGTAGGCCTTGCAGAGGATCAGCTCGTGATCGCCGGGATTGGGCAGCACGACGATGTCGCGGATCACCCGGAACGGGAGGTTGAGCCAGGTGTTCTCGGAGACGCTGTAGTTCAAGGTGCCGGCGTGCTGGTAAGGCTGGTAGAGCTTCTCGGGCGGCTCGTCGGCGATCTGACCGACATGAAAGAAGCCCAGTTGACGGGGCTTGTCGCCGTCGTTCATCTTCAGCTTCCACTCGCCTTCATAGCCTTTGTCGTCCTGGATGACGATGTGGTTGTAGCCGAACCAACCGCCGTCCTTTTGCCGAAAGCCCTTCTTGAACTTGCGGCCCGAGAGGACCGAGACCCACTCATGGTTCCAGCCACAGTAGATGTAGCCCTCGGTCTGTGAGAAGTCGGGGGCGGTGCCCGTCAGGATCACCTGCTCGAGGGTCTCGCGATCGACCGCGGCCAGCGACTCGTAGGTCCAGGGCTCTGAGCGGCCGGCAGCGAAGACGGGCGGAGCGCCGGCGGGGGAGGGGTTGGACATGGGCTGGGTCCCTTTCTCTGGGTCGGGTTCTCAGGCGGGCGCTTGCGCGCCGATCGATTCGGCCGCGTAGTGGGCCAGTGACATCACCGTCAGCTGCGGATTGACGGCCAGGCTGGTGGGGAAAACGCTCGCGTCGCAGATGTAGAGGTTCGAATGGCCGTGGACGCGGAAATCCGGACCGACGACACCACGCGAGGGGTCGCGGCTGAGCACGTTGCCGCCCTGGGGATGGCCGGTGCCGAGCGCGATGTAGTCGGGGTCGGCGCAGACGCGGTCAAGGTCGGAAAGCTGGTCGGGGCTCGTGTACTCGTCAGCGCCCCAGGTGTTCAGCATCACCCGCTTGGCGCCGCCGGCGAAGAAGATCTCGCCGAGCTGCCGAAGCCCCCGCGAAAGCGCCTGGAGATCATCTGGGCGGGGCGTGAAGTCGACTCCGGCGCCGCCGGTCGCGGCCCGGCCCACCTTGCCGTTGCTGGCGGTGCCGACCAACACCCCGGCCGCCATCAGGTGGTCGTAGCGGCGCATGTTCTCGAAGTGCTGATCGAACCAGCCGGGCAGGTTCAGGGCTTGCGCCGCCGGGGGGTTGAACCAGGTCTCGAACACGTAGCGGTCGTCGCGCGGGCGGCCGTAATGCGAGATCTGGAGGCCGTCATAGGCGTGCTGGGGATTCTCAAATTCGGCGGTGAGGGCCGCGCCCATGTTGGCGCTGAAGCCCCGGCCGACCGGCAGCCCGCGCCCGACGCCACTGCGCAGCATCAGGTAGCTCGAGGCGATCGCCCCGGCCGAGAGCACATACTTCTTCCGCGCCCTGATCGTGACCTCGCGGTGGCCGCCGAGCTTCGCGACCAGGCCGGTGACCTCAACCGGGTCGCGGCCCTTGGTGAGGATCTTCTCGACCTCGCACTCGGCGACGATCCGAACCCGACCCGGGAAGTCGCGCTGTGCCCAGGGCAAAGCGGTGTCGAGCATCGAGAGCTTCTTGCCCCAGCGACAGCCCATGTTGCAGTAGCCCGATCCGAAGCATCCCTTGACGTTGGCGCGGACCACGTCGACATCGAGCTTGGAGCCGCTCAGGCCCAGGCGCTCGGCGCCCTCGACGAAGCGGCTGGCGCCGTTGTTGAGCACAGCGTCGGTTTGGGGGTGGACGCTCAGAAACGACTCGACCGCGCCGACACTTTCGTGCAGCCGGTCAAGGTCGAGCCCCGCGTCGGCCTCAGCCGGATCGTTCCAGCGCGCCAGCACCGGCTCGGGTGGCGGGAAGCAGACGGCGTTATTGACCGTGGTCGAGCCGCCCACCGAACTGCCCTGGAGGATCGTGAAGCGCCAGTCCTCGGTCTGCTGCATCAGCCCGTCCGAGTACAGGCGGCCGATCATCTCGATCTCATTCTCGTTGAACTCACGAGGCTGCACGTAGTCGCCGCGTTCGAGCAGCAGCACCTCGCAGCCCTGGCGGGCGAGCTCGTAGGCAAGGATTGAGCCGCCGGCGCCGGTGCCGACGATGCAGACGTCGGCTACCAGCTCATCGGGATCGACGTCGCCGGGCAGCCCCACCTCAAGCGGGTGCTCGCCGGGCTCGGTGATGTCGAGCTCGCGGTAGCGCGACCGCCTCGTGAAGGGCTCGTAGCCAATCGACTCATACGACGCGGGATCTCCGTAGTAGCCCGCGTAGACAAGCTGCTGACCGATCCTGATCGTGATCTGGCGCATGTGCTTGACGAAGCGCCAGCCGCCCTGGTGCGGCAGCCGTTGAAAGTGGTCGGCCAAAAAGCGCCGTCGCTGCTCCAGATCGAGCTCCAGCAACGGCGGATTGATTCGTGGCCGCGGCGCCAGCTCGAGAATCGGCGCCAGCTGCAATGAGGAAAGCGCGAAACGGTAGAGCCAGCGGCGGTGCGCCTTGAAGCGCACAAGGAAGGCCTCGACGCGGTCGGCCACCCGCTCGGGCGAGGATTGACGCTGAGCTGGGTCCAGCAGCACATCGGCCATCGCCAGCAGGCCGCGGTGGGCGATCGGCCAGAGGAAGCGCAGCCCGTAACGAGCTTTCCATGCCTGGTGGTAGAGCACGAAGAGGATCACCGCTCCGAGCAGGCAGAGGCCGAGACTGGCCCAGATCACGGTCGATCTGCTCAACTCGCCACCGAGCAGATCGGCCCGGACGTGGAGGTCGAGCGAGACCAGCTGGAACACCTGGAGCAGGGCGCAGAGCTCGGCGCAGGCGAGCGGGATTGCCACAAAGGTGAGCCGCGCGCGCAGGTCGGACGCGGTCCACAGGCAGAGCGCCGCCAGGCAGAGCGCGCCGCCTGCCGTTGCTGCGACCAGCGGCCATTGGCGCGGCAGGTTTGCTGCGCTGTCGACAAACGGTTGGACCGTCGCCGCCACAGCGAGCGCGGCGAGCACCGCTGCCGAAACCAGCAGCGCGACGCGCGCGAGGCTCTCCGTCGTGGTCAGCCGCTCCGCGCGGGCCTCCGGCTTGTCCTGACGACCGGGCTCTCGATCGGCAAGCCCAGCCTCATGCGACCCCGCCTGCCGGCGGCTGGAGATCGCAAGCGCGCTCAGCAAAGCAGCCACGATCAGCGCCGCGGCCGAGCCGGCGATCAGCAGAGCGTCGATGCTTACGGTGCCGCCCGCCAACTCAACTCGATCCGGATCGGATGCGGGAAAGCGCGGTTGTTGTGGATCACCCGTGTCGCCGGCGTCGGCAACTGCGAGGATCCCGATCGCCGTGACCGCCGAGGCGGTCAAGGCGGTCACGGCGATCGCGACGAGGCCGCCGCGTCGCAGATCACCCGCGGCGTAGACCATCGTCAACCCCACGGCCAGCGCGGCCGAGACAGAGCCGGTCATGAACGTCGGTTCGCCCAGGAATGCGTCGCCCCATCCGAAAACGGTGCAGGCGATCGCAAGCAACGCCGCCACAACCAGCCCCGCGCCGATCAGGCGCAGAAGCGCCGCCAGCCAATATCCCGCCACGGACATCGTCGCTCCACGCATCACCACTCGGAACCATCCCCGATGGACGGGCGAGAGTCAAGCGCGACTTCGCCGGCGGCGCGGTTGAGCACGTCCTGGCGCGGCCGTAAGCTCACGCTCACGGTGTCAACCGAAGCTGAGCTACTTGAGCGCCACGCGCCCCTTCTGCGCTACGACCCCCAGGACCTCTACCGTGCGATCTCGGCCGAGGCGGCGGTCTCGAGTCCGGGCAACGTCCTGCTCGACGGCGACGGCGAGGTGATCGCACGAGCCGTGGTCGGCGACGACGACCCCCCGTCCGAAACCCTCGACCTGGCGCTGCTCGGCGCGTACGAAAGGCGCGAGGATGTCGGCGCTGAGCGCCTCGCCTATGCGCCCGGATACGCAGGTGCCGCGCGCCGCATGCAGGCCCCCGCGCATCGCTTCTCGGGCCGCGTCCACGGGCGCCTGCGGCACGTCGACTCGGGTGAGATCTGGCTTCAGTACTGGTTCTATTACTACTTCAACCCGAAGAACCTGGGTGGCCTGGGCAAGCACGAGGGCGACTGGGAGATGATTCAGGTGCACCTCGATTCCGACGAGAGGCCTGATC
>Ga0136621_1000641_pt1 | contig 13903 bp, 21 predicted proteins | sample AntDryUQ445A2306_FD_104673 | JGI IMG/M metagenome (GOLD analysis project Ga0136621, IMG submission 104673) | Polar desert sand microbial communities from Dry Valleys, Antarctica - metaG UQ445A (23.06) | ecosystem: Environmental > Terrestrial > Soil > Desert | place: Antarctica: Dry Valley...
GAGGTCGGAACGAAAGAGAGCCTTGCGGCCGCGAAGCGGACGCCTTCAGGGATTTTCGCGCGACCGGAATTCGCGCTAGCGGATTCCGGTCTTGCGCTAGCCATCAGCCCAGAACCGCGATCAACGCCTCTTCCCACACGTCGAGCCCCTCGTCGAGCTCGCCGTCGGAAGTCGTGAGCGGACAAAGCACGCGGATGCAGTTCCCGTAGACGCCGGCTTTGAGCAGAAGGAGCCCGCGCTGAAGTGCCGCCTCGATCACCTCGGCTACAAGATCAGGCGCGGGACTCTTCGTCGCCGGATCCTCCACCAGCTCGATCGCGAGCATGGCTCCGAGCCCACGCACGTCCCCGATCTGTGGCCAGCGTTCCTGCCACTCGAGCATCCGGGAACGCAGAGCGCCGCCGAGCAGCACTGCTCGACCAACCAGATCCTCCTCCTCGAAGACGTCGAGAACTGCGCCCGCCGCGGCCAGCGCCACCGGATTACCGATGAACGTCCCTCCGATCGCTCCGCGGTGCGCGCCGTCCATGATCGCGGCCCGCCCGAACACTCCCGACAGCGGCAGTCCGCCGGCAATCGACTTCGCCACCGTGATCAGATCTGCCTCCACGTCGAAGTGCTCCATCGCGAACATCCGGCCTGTCCGCCCGAAACCGGTCTGCACCTCGTCCGCCACGAGGACGATCCCGTGCTCGTCGCAGATCCGACGGAGGCCCTCGACGAAGGCGGGCGGAGCCGGAACAAAGCCTCCTTCGCCCAGCTGCGGCTCGAAGACGACGGCCGCGACGTGCTCGGCCGGAACGTGGGTCGAGAACATGCGCTCGAGCGTCGCGAGCGCCGTCTCGGGGTCGGGACCGCGATAGGCGTTCGGATACGGCGCGCGGTAGACCTCAGGGGCGAACGGGCCAAGACCGGTCTTGTACGGGTGTGTGCGGGAGGTCATCGTCAGCGCGAGCAACGTCCGGCCGTGGAAGGCCCCGTCGAAGGCAATCACCGCGTGCCGGCCGGTGCGCAGCCGCGCGAGCTTGACTGCGTTCTCGATTGCCTCCGCCCCAGCGTTGAAGAAGGCGCCCCGCGTCTCGCCCGAGATCGGAACGAGGTCGCCAAGCCTCTCTGCGAGCTCGACGTACAGCTCGTACGCGACCACCGTGAAGTCCGTGTGGACGAAGCGCTCCGCCTGCTCGGCGATCGCCTGGACGACTTTGGGGTGGCCATGGCCGACGTTCATCACTCCGACACCGCCCACGAAATCGATGAACGTGTTCCCATCGACATCCGTAATCGTCGATCCGTGCGCTTCCGCGGCTACGACCGGCGCATGCACGGAAAGCGGCTTCGCGACGGCTTGCGCCTCGCGTTCCAGGATCTCCCGCGCGCGCGGGCCCGGAATCTCGGTTCGGAGCTCGATCACCCTAGTCGTCGCCATAGTCGGAGCCTACGCGGCGCGGCGTACGGCGAGCGTGCATCCTCTGAGGCAGGTGGACCTCCAAGACCTCGACCCAGATCCGATCGCGGCGCTCCGCGACTGGCTCCGAGAAGCCGAGGGCGCGCCACTCTCGGAAGCGATGACGCTGGCGACAGCGACCGCGGCCGGGCGCCCTTCCGCCCGCATGGCGTTGCTGCGGGGGGTCGACGAGCGCGGGCTCTTCTTTTTCACGAATCGAATGTCGCGCAAAGGGAAGGAGTTGCTCGAGAACCCACGGGCGGCGCTGGTCTTCCATTGGCCGAAGCTCGGACGACAGGTCCGGGTCGAGGGCCGAGTCGAGGAGGCCGAGCTTGAGGTCTCCGCGGCCTACTGGGAGAGTCGACCGCGGGGCAGCCGAATCGCGGCTTGGGTATCACCGCAGTCCCAGCCGCTGCAGGGACGAGCGGAGCTCGACGCCCGCTATGCGGAGGCTGAAACGCGATTCGGGGACGACCCCGTCCCGCTGCCTGATTTCTGGGGCGGGTATCGAGTCGTCCCGGAGACGTTCGAGTTCTGGTCTCACCGGGAGAACCGGCTGCATGACCGAATCCGCTATCTGCGAACGCCAGACGGTTGGACGCGCGACCGCTTAGCGCCGTAGAGAGGTCTTAGGGCGGGGTGAGCGTCCCGTCCGTGTACACGCCGGAGGCGTTCCAGATCAGATAGCCCTTCGCCCCTGCCAGACGTGCGGCGTAGATCTGGGCTCGCACTTCGTCGACTCCGTACGGGGTCGTGAAGCTGAAGTCCTGCACCCACGGGAGCAGCAACGCGTCGCGTCCCTGAAGCGCGCGATTGAAGCGCCTCAGCGCTCGCGAGACCGTCGCTCCGGGTGACGCGCCGGGATCGGCCAAGCCGAGCTCGCCATCGCCGAACAGGGACGGGTAGGTCATCGCGTATACGGCGTCGAGGTGCGGGGCCATGCGTCGCGGTATCTGGCCGATGCCCATGTCGCGCATCGCAGAGAGCCCGAACACCGCAGCCGACACGCGCACACCGAGCGGCTCCAGCCGGTCTTTGGCGTAGCGCACGAACGCGGGCGCCGCATCGTTCTTGCGCATGCCCGCTCGATTGGAGTACACGGCGCCCGCGACGTCACCGTCGGACGGGAACCGCACGTAGTCGAACATGATCTCGTCGAACCCGGCCTTTGCGGCCGCGATCGCGATGTCCACGTTGTACTCCCACACGCGCCGGTCGTACGGGTTCGTCCAGCCGAGGCCGGCCGAGTCCTCCCAGACCGAGCCGTCGCTCCTTCGAACGGCGAGGTCCGACCGACCGTGGGAGAGCACCGGGTCCTCGAAGGTCACGATCCGACCGATCAAGTACAGACCGCGCTCGTGAACGAGCCTGGCGGCGTCGTGCGCGTCGTAGAAGTCGCGAGTCGCCCCGACCGTCTGTGCCAGCTTCAGCGAGCTCGCAGTGAAGCCGACCTGCCCGTTCTCGTCCTTGATGTCGAGCTCGATCGCAGTCAGCCCGTCCCGCTCGAGATCGACGTACTCCTCGAGCTTGCCGGGCAGCGAGGCGAGACCCATCGTCACGTGCACTCCGCGGATCTCGACGGGAAGCGGCCTCGGACCGGAGCCCGACGCCGGTGCCGCCTCTGCAGCCCTTGCCGACTGACCCGGAGCTCGATCGGCGCCGTCGCTGACGAGCTGGGCGCCGAGCCCGAGCGCTGCGACCACCGCGAGCAATGCCCCGACCAGCGCGGCGCGCTGACGGCGCTTTCTGCGCCGCACCGCTGCCCGACGGCCACGGAACCGCTCGTTCGGGTCGATGGGTGGAAATAGCATCGACACCAGGGGGAAAGACCTTACCGCAGCAGAAGGTCCAGGCGACTGCCGTTCGGCTGCCAAGTGACAAAGTGTCACAAAGAGCACTGGTCGTAGAATCGCCGGATGGTTCTCTCCGACCGAACCATCCGGCGATTGATCGGCGAAGGTCGAATCGGCATCGACCCCTTCGATGCGAATCTGATGCAGCCGTCCAGCCTCGACGTGCGCGTCGACCGCTACTTCCGCGTGTTCCGCAACTCCCGCTATCCGTACATCGACGTGAAGGCGGAGCAGGAGGGCCTGACCGAGCTGGTCGAGGCCATCGACGAAGAGGCGTTCATCCTGCACCCCGGCGAGTTCGTCCTCGGCTCGACACTCGAGCGCGTGACACTCCCGGACGACCTCGTGGCCAGGCTGGAGGGGAAGAGCTCACTCGGCCGCTTGGGCCTTCTGATCCACTCCACGGCGGGCTTCATCGATCCCGGATGGGATGGGCACGTGACGCTCGAGCTGTCAAACGTCGCCAACCTCCCGATCACGATCTACCCGGAGATGAAGATCGGCCAGCTCTCGTTCGTCCAGCTCACCGAGCCCGCCGAGCGGCCGTACGGGTCGGAAGGCATCGGCTCCAAGTACCAGGGCCAGCGCGGCCCGACTCCCAGCCGCTACTGGCAGAATTTCAAGGACGCCTGAGAGGACGAGGCAGGTCTCGCCCCTATGCCGGCGGCGCGCAGTCGGCGGGCTCGCTTCCGCCGAGCCTGGAAAGGAGCGAGGCCAGCTCGTCCAACTCGTCCTCCTCGTAGCGACCCTCGAAGAGGTCGTTGATCTGCGCAATGTGGCTCTCCGACGCCTGGCGCAACTTCGCCAGACCAGCGTCGGTCAAGACCGCATGGACGACACGTCGGTCACCCGGGCACGACGCTCGTTCGACGAGCCCGCTTCTCTCGAGGCCATCGAGCAGACGAGTGATCCCGGACGCGGTAAGGAGGATCTGCTCCGCGAGATCCACACGCCGCATCCTCCGGTCGGGCGCGCGCGCGAGGAAGAGCAGGACCTCGTAGTCGCTGATCGTGAGGCCGTGATCGGTGTTCAGCTCGGCGTTTAGTTGTCGCGTGACCGAGGCATGTGCTCGTAGCAGCGCCACGAATGACTCGACCGCAGAAGTTTGCTCGCGCAATACTTGACTCATCATCTTTATCCCTGTATGGTTGTTTGCGTACTCAATAGTAGCGGACACAAAGGAGTGAGTACATGACAATCGTCTCAGATACCTCGGCCACCGTCATCCCGACCGGAACCTGGTCGATCGATCCCGTGTGGTCGGCTCTCGAGTTCGAGATCGAGAAGCTCGGCCTCGTAACTCTCAAAGGGCGCGTACCTGGCTTCACCGGGACGATCGAGGGCGGCGAGTCGCCGTCGATCATCGGAACCGTCGAGGCGTCCAGCATCACCACGTTCGACGAGACGCGGGACGGGCACGTCCAGGCGCCCGACTTCTTCGACACGGAGCGATACCCGGAGCTCCGCTTCGAGTCGACGGCAGTCGCAACCAAGGGCGACGAGCTGATCGTCGAAGGCGACCTCACCATCAAGGATGTCACCAAGCGCATCGAGCTCAAGGGCCGCTTCGTCGGGGCAGGTGTCGACCCATACGGGAACGACCGGATCGGCATCGAGCTGGCCGGCGTCGTCGACCGCACCGAGTTCGGGCTCAACTGGAACGCGCCGCTTCCTGGTGGCGACTTCCTGCTGCCGAACGAGGTCGTCCTCAGAGCCAACCTCGCGGCGGTCAAGGCGGCCTGACGTGAAAGTCCTCGCCATCTCCGGCAGCCTGCGCGCGGGGTCGTACAACACGGCTCTCGCGCGGGCGGCGATGGAGCTCGCGCCTGAAGGCGTCATCGTGGATCTCTACGACGGTCTGGCCCTGCTTCCACCTTACGACCAGGATCTGGACGAGGGCAGGTCCGAGACGCCTCGCGCTGTGGTCGACCTCCGTGCGCGCATCGAAGCAGCCGACGCGCTCTTCATCGTGACCCCGGAGTACAACGGCTCGATCCCGGGAGTCCTGAAGAACGCGATCGACTGGGCCTCAGCGCGGCACCGCGGAAGCTCGTTCAAGAACAAGACGATCGCGATCGCAGGCGCCACGACAGGGCAGTACGGCGCCATCTGGGCGCAGCGGGACTTGCGCAGGGTGCTCGGGATCTGCGGCGCTCGCGTCATGGACGGTGAGTTGCCGGTATCGGCGGCGCAGGGGAGGTTCGATGCGCGAGGCGAGTTGACCGACCCGCTGCTTGCCGAGCGTCTACGCGCGCACCTCGTTGCGCTCGTCGCCGAGGCGGCGCCGGTCGCGATCGCAGCCTGATCCAGCCATGGATCGAGAAACAAAGAGGGGCCGCGCGAAGCGGCCCCTCTTTGTTTACGGTGACCAGCGTTGAAGTAGTAGAGGCGCTTCCCGGCACGGAGCCTCTCTCGAGGCAAACCGCGCGGCGCGAGTCGCGAGCCCCCTACGCTGGCTAGGCGGTTCCCGGTGGTCCCGGGGGCACGCCTCTACCCGCTGGCACCTCCGCTGCCCGTACAGTCTTCATCACTCAAGCCGGACCACCTCCTTTCCGCGGTACCTCCCAGCATACGCATTTCGAGCGGATGGATGCGTGCGTGGGACCATGTGAGGATGACGTTCTTCCACGACCCGGCCAAATCTGCACGCGCTCAGGTTCGAGGTTCCCCTGGATATTCGCTGAGCGCAACGGTCAGCTCGAGACCCCGGTCGAGCGGAACCGTCACGCTCGAAAGCGCGGAATCTGCCTGGCGCGCGGCCGAATACGCGGCAAGCGTCTCGGCATGGGACAGGACGTTGTCGGCAACCACGAGCCCGCCCGGCTCGAGCAGCGGCCTGGCGAGCGCGAACAGCGCCTCGTAATCGTCCTTCTCCGCGTCCAGGAACACGAGGTCGAACACATCCTGGCTCTCGCGGAGAGTCGCTAGCGCGTCTCCCTCGACAAGCTCCGCCCACTCCTCGAGGCCCGCCTCGACGACGTTTCTCCGCCACGCGAAGCACTTCTCGGGATCGTTCTCGAGTGAGACCAACCGCCCACCGAGAACTCGGGCACCGGCGGCCAGCCAAATCGACGAGTACCCGCGCGACCCGCCGATCTCGAGCACCTCGATTCCAGCCTGCGACGCGGCGAGCGCGAACAGAAAGCGGCCCGTCGTGGGCTCGATCTGCCGGGCGCGGCCCCGCGCCGGGACACCCGCCTTGCGCTCGGCGCGATCCTCCTCTTCGAGCCGTGCGAGAACCGCGAGCACCCGATCGTCAAGCACGCCTACGGCTCTTCTACATCGACGATGATCATCCCGTCTCGTACTGACACCGGAAAGACCGGGACGGCCTCGAACGCCGGAAGCGTCATCGGGATCCCCGTCTCGAGGTCGAAGCGCGCGCCGTGGCGTGGGCAGACGACGACGCAGAGCTCGGGCTCCCAGTCGCCCTCGCAGAGCGGTCCGTCGTCGTGGGAGCAGCGATCCTCGATCGCATGGAGCCTTCCCGCGCAGTTGTAGACGCCGATCGTCAACGCGCCCGCTGGAACGAGTCGCATCGCTCCGGCCGGGAGCTCCTCGACCGGGCAGACCTCGATCGCCGTCATCGAATCAGTCGAGCACGAGGTCGCGCGTCGACGTTCCCCATTCCGCGGGAAGCGGCGTGCCCTTTGCTTTGTGCAACGCGACCTTGATCACCCCGAGGCCAAGGATCGCGCACTTGAGACGCACCGGCGTAAGCGGTATCCCGAGCTCGTCGAGCAGCTCTTCGTTAGGCATTTCAGCCACCTCGAGCGCGGTCTTTCCCTTGACGAGGTCGGTCAGCATCGAGGTCGCGGCCTGGCTGATCGCGCAACCCCGACCGTCGAAGCCGACCTCTTCGATCACGTCCCCCTCACCGAGCCGCACCGAGACGGTCACCTCGTCTCCGCACAGTGGGTTCTGCCCTTCTGCGCGTGCATCGGCCGGATCGAGCAACCCGTGATTCCGCGGGTTCTTGTAGTGATCGAGGATGACTTCCCGGTAGAGCTGATCGAACTCGTTCATCCGAGAGACTTCTTGACCTTGTGCAGGCCGTCGACCAGCCGGTCGATCTCCTCGGGAATCGTGTACACGTAGAAGCTCGCACGTGTGGTCGCGCTTACCCCGAGCCTCGTCATCAAAGGCTGGGTGCAGTGATGGCCCCCTCGCACCGCGACGCCTTCCCAATCGAGCAGCTGCGCGACGTCGTGGGGATGGACTCCGTCGATGTTGAAGGACACGATGCCCGCCCGGCGATCCGCGGGCGGCCCGTACACGGTCACCCAGTCGAGCTCTGCCAGACGTCCCATCGCGTAGGTGACGAGCTCCTGCTCGTGGCGCTCGATCGCCTCGAGCCCGATCTCCGAGACGTAGTCGATTGCGATCCCAAAGCCGTAGGCCTCGGCGATCGCGGGCGTTCCGGCCTCGAATTTGTACGGCAGCTCGTTCCAGGTCGTCTTTTCGATGGAGACCGAGCGGATCATCTCGCCACCGAGATTGAACGGCGACATCTCCTCGAGCAGTTCCCGGCGCCCCCAGAGCGCGCCGACACCGCTCGGCCCGCACATCTTGTGCGACGAGAACGCCAGGAAGTCGCAGCCGAGGGCTTGAACGTCGAGTGGGCGGTGCGGCGCTGCCTGGGCGGCGTCCACGACCATTATCGCTCCCTGCTCGTGCGCCCAAGCCGCGAGCTTCTCGACCGGATTCACCGTGCCGAGCGAGTTGGAGACGAGGTTGTTCGCGACGACCTTGACCGTGCCCTCGCGCGCCAACGAGTCCAGCACATCCAGCTGGAGCTCACCCTGATCGTCGATCGGGATGTGGCGGAAGGTCGCCCCTGTTCGCTTCGCCATGTACTGCCAGGGCACGAAGTTCGAGTGGTGCTCGAGCTCGGTGACGACGACGAGATCGCCCTTCCCCAGGTTGTCGAGCCCCCAGGCATACGCAACCAGGTTCAGCGCCTCCGTCGAGCTACGGGTGAAGATCACCTCTCGCTCCGACGGCGCGTTGACGAAGGCCGCAACCTTCTGGCGCGCGCCCTCGAACCCCTCTGTGGCTCGCTCGGCGAGCCGGTAGACGCTTCGGTGGACGTTCGTGTAGGAGTGCTCGTAGAACTCGCGCATCGCGTCGAGCACCTGCCGCGGCTTCTGCGTCGAGACCGCCGAGTCGAGATACGCGAACGGCTTCCCGTTCACGAGCTCTTCCAGATACGCGAAGTCGGCCCGGATGCGCTGGGCGTCGAGCTTCGGTTCGGTGGTTACGGCCACGCTCGCATCGTACCCCCCGGTCACCCGAGCTCCACCTTGCCGTTGGCCGCTGCGCGCTCGGCGGCGCGCCGTTGCCGCTCGACGGCGACCGCCGCCTCCTCGAGCAGCTCACAGACGCGTTCCAGGCGTGCTTTCTCCGACGTCTCCGCGAGCAACTCCAGCTTTGCCTCCGCCGCGAGCTCCACGCGAGCAGCCAAGACATAGGAGAGCTGAGGGATGTCAGCATCAGGCACCTCGATCTCGCTCGACGTGAGCTCGCGCAAGCGGTCGAAGAGAGCGCGCGCCTGTTCCACGGTGCTCGCGTCCGCCGAGTCGTCGACGTCTTCGATAGGCGTGATGTCTCCCGTCTGGAAGCTCTTCCCGCTGGTGAGCTCGAGGAGTCTGAAGCGCTCACCGCCCTCGACAAGGATGTTCATCCGCCCATCCTCGAACCGGGTGAGCACCTCCGCCACGCGGGCGCGCGTCCCGATCTCCCGGATTCCCGCATCGTCCGAATACACGAGCCCGAACTCGGAGTCGTCATCGAGACACTCCCCGATCAGATCCTTGTAGCGCTCTTCGAAGATGTGCAGCGGCACCAGCTCGGTCGGAAGGAGCACGAGCCCGAGCGGGAAGAGTCCGAGTTCGTTCACGTCTCGCGACGAAGCGCTGCGAACGCCCACAGGCGTCCATGACCGGTCTCCGAGAGCCTCAGCCCTCCGTCCTCGGCGCTCGAGACGAGCTCGGTCGGAGAATGAAGAAACACGCGGAACGAGCGGCCCATGACTCGCATTCCGATGTTCACGAGCCGGAGGCCAGCTCGAACCCAGAGCACATCGCGCGGAAAGCTGAGAACAAGCGCACGACGTGTGAGTCGAGATGCTCGGCCCACGAGCGCGACGCCGTCGGGAGAGCAGCAAACGACGCGATTCAGCAGCACGACATCGGCATCCTCGACGCTCTCGGGGCTGTCGAGAACGTCGGCGACGCGGAACGAGGTCCGTTCCTCGATACCGCGCTCCAGAGCAAGCTCGCGAGCATAGGGCTCCCACGCGGGGACCAGCTCGACGATCTCCCCGTGCGCCGCTCCTGCCCTCAGGAGCTCGGACTGCAAGGTCCCGATTCCTCCTCCGATCTCGAGCACACGAACGCCCTCGAGCCCACCCGCGGACGCTGCCGCGACCATTCTCGACTCGAGATCGTCAAGGCCTTTCTTGCGATGGCGTTCGAGGCTCTTGCGCGCCAGGCGCGGCTTGAATATCTGCTCGCAAGGTCCTGCGCGGCAGCAGCTCGTCACGGCGTGACGATAACGCGCGCTAGGAAGCCTGCTCGAGATCGAGCGCGCCCGAGTTGATGCAGTACCGCTTCCCCGAGGGGCCGGGCCCATCGTCGAAGACATGTCCGAGGTGACCACCGCACGTTGCACACATGACCTCGGTGCGAACCATCCCGTAGGTGACATCGGTCTCGGTCACGACACTGTCGAGGTCTGCGGGTTCCACGAAGCTCGGCCAGCCGGTCCCCGAGTCGAACTTGTCCTCCGAGCGAAAAAGTTCCGTTCCGCAGCCGGCGCAGCGATAGACACCGGGCGAATGCTCGTCAGTGTAGGCGCCCGTGAAAGCGCGCTCCGTCCCCTTGCGCCTCAGGATTTCGTACTGCTCGCTGGTCAGCCGGTCCTGCCACTCCGCTTCTGTCAGCTCCAATTTCTCAATCATGCATCCAGAGTAGCGTTACCGTCCGGCGTGGACGACGCAGATGCCATCGAGATCCGAGTCCTCGGCTGTCTGATCGAAAAGCAGCGGACGACGCCCGACGCCTATCCACTCTCGCTGAACGCGCTCAAGCTGGCCTGCAACCAGGCGACGAACCGGGAGCCCGTCGTCGACTACGACGAGCCGACCCTTCGCTCGGCGCTCGAACGACTCTCCCGGAAGGGTTGGACGCGCCTCGCCAGTGGGGCCGGAAGCCGCGCTGCCAAATACCGACACCTGTTCGGTGAGGTGGTCGGCGTCTCGCCTCCCGAGCTCTCGGTGCTTGCGGTCCTGATGCTGCGAGGACCACAAACACCGGGCGAGCTGAAGCAACGAGCCGAGCGTCTCCATCCGTTCGTATCGCTCGCCGAGGTCGAAGGAGTTCTCGCCGGCCTCATCGATCGGGAGCTCGTCGCCCGGCTGGCGCGACGACCGGGGCAGAAGGAGGAGCGCTATCAGCAGCTGCTCGGGAACGATGAGTCGATTACGGAGAGCGCGGAGCCGAGCGCGGGTGCGTCCGGCGACGATCGAATCCGGGCGATCGAGGAGCGCGTTGACGCGCTCGAGAGCGAGCTGGCGTCGCTGCGGGGCAAGCTGGCAGCGCGGCAACCTCAAGAGCGGGGTCAGGCTTCAGCCTGACCCAGTTGTCGCTCGTCAGCTCTGCGGGATGCGGGCCTCGAGCGCGGCCGCTAGAGCCTCGCGCACCGGCTCGAGCTCGACGCGATCGAGCACGTCCTGGAAGAAGCCGCGAACGATCACGCGCTCGGCCTCCGCGCGGTTGAGCCCGCGGGTCATCAGGTAGAAGAGCAACTCGCGATCGACCTGCCCGAGTGTCGCGCCGTGCGTGCAGCGGACGTCGTTCGCCAGGATCTCGAGGCCGGGGATCGAGTCCGCGTGCGCGGTTTTCGAGAGGAGGAGGTTTCGGTTCTCCTGATAGGCGTTCGTCTTCTGCGCGCCTTCCTCGACGCGGATCATCCCGCGCCAGACCGTGCGGGCGTTGTCACGGAGAGCGCCCTTGAACGCGAAGTCGGACGTGGTCGACGGCGCCATGTGCTCCTGGAACGTGTCGTAGTCGAGATGCTGCGTGCCGTCGGCGAAGTACGCGCCCGTCACACGTGAAGTCGCGCCCGGTCCCGCGAGGTCGTTATGGATGCGCACCTTGCCCTTTGCGGAGCCGAAGCCGGCAGCTACCCAGTCGAGCTCGGCGTCACGCTCGACGCGTCCGTGATGGGACGCGAAGTGCCAGGTACCGCGGGAGTAGTTCTGCAGCGAGATGTACTCGACCTTCGCGGCGTCTTGCACGACGATCTCGACCGCGGCGTTCGAGTACGCGGCGAGCTCTGGCGACGAGGAGGCGTATTCCTCGATCACGGCAAACCGGCTTTCGGGCTCCGCCACGATCAGCAGACGCCAGAAGAGCGAGCCGCCCTCGACGGCGTTCGCGACACGGACATAGAGCGGTTTGTCGACCACGACGCCGCGCGGCACGTGCACCAGCAGGCCGTGCTTCCACATGGCGGCGTTGTGGGCCGCGAACTTCTCCTCCCAGCCGACAAGCGAGTAGAGGAGCTCGTGATCGTCTGTGAGCGGCTCGAACCGGATTCCGTCCGGCGCCCGGTCGATCTCGATTCCCGCCTCGCCGACATGCGCTACTCCGGCGACATCGACGTCGACGAGAGAAGGCGGCGAGGCGATCTCCGCGGCGCCGTTCGCCGTCCACGCGTCGGGATCGAACCCCTTGAGGTCGGTGAAGCGCCAGTGCTCGTCCTTCGTGGTCGGCAGCGGAAGCTCCCGGTAGCGCGCCTCGATCTCGGTGCGAGAGGCGGCCACTAGATGCCTGACCGGGAACTGACGCGCAGCGGGGGGCGGTCACGACCAAGCCGGGCGACGCACTCGCTCGCCGTGCAGGCTGGTAAGCCTGGACGGCGAGGGAGGGTGGCGATCCGGCGCCGTGTCGTGGCCGTCCCCCGGCTCGCCCTGAATTCCCGGTCAGGCATCTAACGCGCCCTCATCCTGTTGTTGCGCGCATCGTGGGTCAGCTCGGCAAGGCCGAGCGCTTCGAACAGGGGTGGCAGGTACATCCCAAAACGCCCGCGATACCCCTTGCGAAGGCCGTACCAGCCGCCGAGCGGGTTCGACTCGGAGCGGCCCCAAGCCTCGACGGATCCCTGCTTCGCGGGCTTCTGCTCGTCGGCGGCGCCGAGATCCATCCAGTCGCCGTGCTCCTTCAACATCGCGTGCAGATCGTCGATCGCGCGCGCGTCGTAGCTCAGCTTCGTCGAGCCGACCTGGCAGACGAGCGCCGGCGGATCGGCAGCCTCGTCGCGGTACATCGTGTATTCCGACGAGCCCGGAGGCGTCTTCAGCACCCAGGGATCCTCGGCTGTTCCGGAGCCCTGAGCGTCAGACATTCCCATTCTCCCGGCGAGTCTTGGGCGCGTACCGTCGGTGGAGGATGAGGACGTTGCCGTCCGGGTCCTTCACGAAGCCCATGTGGCAGACGCCGGAATCCTCAATGCCCATGACGAGGCCCCCGGCTGCACGAACCTCCTCGACGGCTGCTTCCACGTCGGTCACGCGAAGCGCGATGCCGTTCTCGTTCGGGACGAACCGCTCCTCCTGCTCCTCGGGCTTCCAGAACGAGATCGTGAGGTTGGGCGTCTCGATCTCGCCCTCCGAGAACTCGCTCTCGGACAGCCCCAGGATGTCTCGGTACCACGCGACCGCACTCGAGGAGTCGCGCGTCGGCACCGAGACGAAGTCCACCTGCTCGATCCGCATCACTCGGCGTCGAATCGTCGATGGAGCATGAGCAGGTTTCCGTCCGGGTCGTGGAAGAATGCCATTCGACAGACGCTGGTCTCCCGCGTCTCACCGTCGAACTCGACACCCTTGGCTTCGAGCGCGGCCCGCGCGGCATCCACGTCGGGCACGCGTAGAGCCATGCCTCCGAGGCTCGGCGCGAACGGCTGGCCCTGACTCGCCGGGTTGAAGATGTCGAGCGTCACCTGCCCGGCGCGGAACTCCATGTCGTCGTCCCCGTCAGACTCGAGCTCGAGCCCGAGTATCTCGGAGTAGAAATGCTTCGCCCGTGGGATGTCCCGGGTCAGGAAGGACACGAAGTCGACGTGCTCGACCTCGATCACGGAGTCGAGCCGTCGTGGTAGGGCTTGTGGCGATGGTGGAGCATGAGCCCGTTGCCGTCCGGATCTCGGAAGAACGCCATGTGACAGACGCCTGAATCGAAGGTGTCTCCTTCGAACGCGATCCCCTGCTGCTCGAGCTCCGCTCGCGCATCGGCCACGTCCGGCACGCGGATCGCAATTACTCCGGTGGGAAGCGGGACGAAGTCCATCCCGATCTGCTCGGGGATCACGACCGCGAGGGTGACGTTCCCAGCAGTGAACTCCGGCCACGTCGAGTTCGAGAGCGGATCGCGCCCGAAACCGAGGGTCTCGCCGTAGAAAGTCGCGGCGCGATCGAGATCGCGCGTCGGGATGGACACGAAGTCGACCTTCTGCGGCTGCATCAGTGCGGCGAGCCGTCGCCGGTACGCGGCGCGTACCGGTGGTGGAGCATCAGGTCGTTGCCGTCCGGGTCCTGAAAGAA
>Ga0136621_1000642_pt1 | contig 13898 bp, 9 predicted proteins | sample AntDryUQ445A2306_FD_104673 | JGI IMG/M metagenome (GOLD analysis project Ga0136621, IMG submission 104673) | Polar desert sand microbial communities from Dry Valleys, Antarctica - metaG UQ445A (23.06) | ecosystem: Environmental > Terrestrial > Soil > Desert | place: Antarctica: Dry Valley...
ACCGCATCCCGTTTGAATGCTTCAGTGTAGTTCCGTCTCCTACTCGTTGCTGCTGTCATCGTTCACCTCGTTATGGCATCTTAACGCCTTAACTCGGGGTCCGGATTTAGTAGACCACATCAGGAGCAGGCTTCTTTATAGAAAACGCGCCCTGCGCATACGAACCTTAGAATTAGAACAGCAGCTAATTCCAACGCAAACATGAAGAAAAGAGTTTATATCGGTATTGTACCGGCGGTTCTTCTAAAGTTGCTGGATAGTGAAGCGCATGCATTTAGTAGAGAAGAACTTCTCGTTGTTGATGCTATACGCCGCTCAGATAACGATCTTGCAGACGCCGATCATAAACAAATTTCAGATTACATCGCGTCGTTCGAGGAAGCACAACTCCAAGGCTTCTCCAACAACGTCAAAGGTATTTATCACGATTTAAGGTTCGTCGATTCGGAGAACTCTGACGGAGATTCAATAAAGGCCGACATTTACGCGCTTACCAATCATCCAGGAGCCGATGTTCGGCTAATCAACATCGAAACAGGGGCTGTTACCGATATTCAACTCAAGGCCACCAATTCAGGGCATTATGTCAATGATCATGTTGATCGCTATCCTGAAACTGAGGTAAGAGCTACCGAGGAGGTTTCAAGTAATGGTGGCAGTGTAGAATCGTCCGGGTTCTCCAATAGCGACTTGACTGAAGATGTATTGGCAACAATTGAGAACTTAACAGCAGCCGATTACTACATCGAATACGCCGTGGCAACGTCTGGACTAGTGTCAGGAATATTGAACGCGAAAGCAGCATTAGAAGGAAAGCAAACTTGTTCAGTTGCTACACGCAAAACGATCGAAGACCTAGGTGTAGCCGGTGTATCTGCGGCAATCATTGAAATGCTTGTTGGTTAAGGCATAGACCAATGAAATATAGCATGGCGCTGTAGCCCACCGCCCGTGGAATCCCTCGGTTCCCCAATGCGCCGGTGGCGGGAGGCGACTGAGCAGACGTAGCGTGCGCCGTGCGCACGCGGGTCAGCGGATAGACTTCACGTTTAGCCGATTGCGCTTAGATGCATCTATGACGACTGAGCTACCTCACGCGGCGTCACGTCTCGATCTAGCCTTCCGGCAAGCTGACTGCACCAGCGGTGAACGTGCCGGTGAACCCGAATTCGCCTGTGCTAGACTAATTTGGATGGCGACTGTCACATTCGATACGCTGGAACTCGTTGATAAGCTCAAAGCTGGAGGCCTTCCGCCTGAGCAAGCAGAGGCGGTCGTGCGCGTCATTGCGGAGGCGCAGAATCAGCTTGTTACGCGCGACACGCTCAAGCTCGAATTAGCGCCGGTAAAGTCCCAGATCGCGAGCCTGGAGTCAGATCTCAGAACCATCAAATGGATGATGGGGTTTCTGCTCGCTGGTATGACCGCTCTGATCATTAATGCCTTTTTTGCATGACAAAATCGCGTAGTGTCTCAGCCCGCGTAGGCTGCGAGAGATAAGTGGATGCCAGCGATCTATAGACGCCAATGCAATATTGTTACGCTTTCAGCACAGTTCGTTAGTCATTCGGCGGGATAGCCGCCTAAGTTGTGAACCGGCTGCATTCAATAAACATCCCGCAGGTACCGACCTTGTTCGGTAAGCCGCTTGACGTACGCCGCCGCCTTTTGCTCGCTTAACCCGCCTTGTTCCGTAACGATGCGGTGCAGGGCTCGATCGACGTCCTTGGCCATGCGTTCGGCGTCGCCGCAGACGTAGATGATCGCGCCGGCTTCCAGCCACAGCCAGAACTCCTCGGCCATTTCGAGCATGCGATTCTGCACGTACACCTTGTCTTCCTGGTCGCGGGAAAACGCCAGGGTCAGGCGCGCGAGCAGTCCGCTTTTGCGCCAGGCTTCCAGTGACTCCTGATAAATGTAATCGGTCGAACTCTTGGGATTGCCGAAGAACAGCCAGTTGCGTCCGGCGTCGCCGCGCGCCTCACGTTCCTGCAGAAAGGCCAGAAACGGCGCGATGCCGGCGCCCGGGCCGATCATGATCGCCGGCGCGTCCGCGTCTTCGCTGAGCCGGAACTCTTCGGTGGGTTGCAGATAAATCGGTACCTCGCCGCCACGGCTCAGGCGCTTGGCGAGAAAGGTCGAAGCGACACCCTTGTAACCTCGGCCGTAAATCGCGGTCTTGAGCACGGCGACAGTGGTGTGGATTTGCGTCGGGTATTTCCTGGGCGAGGACGAAATTGAATAAAGACGCGGTTGCAGCTTGTCCAGGCTTTTTACCAGCGGGTGCGGTTCCGGCCGCGCACTGGGATAAACGCGCAGCAGTTCCAGCAGACCTTGACCTTCCTCAGCGCCGCTCCGGGCCAGGATGGCCAGATCTTCGGCCTCGTCCGCGTCGCTGGCAGCCTCGGCCAAACAGGCGAGCGCATCGTCGCTGGGCTTGGTGATGTCCAGTTCTTTTAGCAACACCTGGCGCAGCAGATTATTTTCACCGCTCGGCGCCTCGACGGTCTCGCCCCCCGACACGTTCAGCGCCTCCAGGATCGCATCGACAATTTTGGGATCGTTCTCCGGATAGATGCCCATGGAATCGCCCGGCCTATACTCGATGCCGCTGTCGCCCAGTTCGATGACCACGTGACGGGTATCGCGGGTCGAGCCCTCCTTGTTCATCGGCGTGCTGGAATGCAGGCTCGCACGATAGGGGTTGTCGCGGCTGCCAAGCGGGCCTTTGGCCTTGGGTTTCGGGGCCGCGGGCTTGGTGTCGGCCCCGCCTTCGGCGGATGATTTAGCTTCGTTTTCCTCGGCTGTCAGTTCTTTCAGCTTGCGCTCGGTCTCCTTCGCACCGGGTACGCAACGGTTCAGATCTTCGCCGTTGAACGCGATGGCCTCCGCGTATGTCTTGCAAAGATAGCCGCACTGACCGCAGTCGAGCTGCGCCATCGCCGCCATCAGCCGGCGCTCGTGCGGCTTGCCTTCAGCCAGTTCCATGCGCTCATCGATTTGCATGTTCGGGTCGTGCCAGGGAAAAGTCTCTTTGGGCTTTTCCTCGCTCTGCGCGCCGCCCAGCGAACCCTCCCAGCCGGCGAGCGCTGAGATCAGGCCGTTTAGCCAGGCGCGTTGCTCGGCTTCAAACGGCGAGCTTTCCGGAATCAGATCGACTTGTGCGTTCATAAAGTTAATCCTCAGGCCGCCTCGGCCTGGGTTTTGTTCAGCATCTCTTTGATCTCAGCGATCTCGTGCCGGCGCACGAAGGCCACGAAGCTCTCGTCACCGTTCTTGCGGTGTCCCAGATACACTCGCATCACGGACTCCAGATACGCCGGTATCTCGTCAGCCGGCACGCTCTGACGCAGCTCGCGGGCTATGCCTTCCTCGTGTTCGTAGCCGCCGCCGAGATACACGTGGTAGCCGTCCGCTGTTTCTTCGTTGCCGGCATCGACCCGGCAGCCGAGCAGACCGATGTCGCCGATGTAATGCTGCGCGCAGGAGTTATCGCAGCCCGTTACGTGGATGTTGACCGGCTGCTCAAGTTCGAGCTTGCCCTCCAGGTGCTCGGCGATCGCCATGGCGTGCGTCTTGGTGTCCGCGTTGGCGAAACGGCAACCAAAGCTGCCGGTGCAGGCGACAAGCCCCGCGCGCACGCTGCTGGCCGAATGGTGCAGGCCGAGTTGTTCGATTTCCTTATGCACGGACTCGATATCGTTCTTATCGATATCCGCCAGGACCACGTTCTGCCACACCGTACAGCGGATCAGTCCGTCGCTGTACTGATCGCTCAAACGCGCCAGCCCATGCATCTGCTCGCAGCTGAGCTTGCCGACCGGCAGCACCACGCCGATATAGTGCTTGTCTTTCTGGCGCTGTGGGTGCGTGCCGATGTGGCCGTGCTTGTGTACGGGCGCGCGAGGCTCGCAGCGTTGCCGTGGAAAGCGGCGCAAGGTGAAGGGCAGGTGCTTTTGCGCCTCGGCCATGAATTTGTCGAAGCCCCAGCGATCGAGCAGATACTTCAACCGCGCCGTGTTGCGATCGGTGCGATCACCGTTGGCGATAAACACTCGCAATACCGCCCCAGCGACCGCCACGCATTCTTCGGGTTTGAGCATCACCCCGGTATCGCGCGCGAAGTCCTCGTGCCCCGTGATCCCGCCCAGCAGCAGGCGGAAATACGGCTTTTGCGGCAGCGGCGAATCCGCTTTCGGGCGCACCGCGGCGAAGCCGATGTCGTTGGTGCCCTCTAGCGCGCTGATCCGCCCGCCGCCATCGAAAGCGATATTGAATTTGCGCGGCAGGCCGTACAGCTCACGGTGATTCAGGATGTGATAATGCATGCCCCGCGCGTACGGCCGCGTATCGATCAGCTCCTGCGGATCGATACCGGCCAGCGGACTACCGGTGATGTTGCGGATGTTGTCCGCGCCGGCGCCGCGCGTAACTATGCCTAAGTCCTGCAAACCTGTGAGCACGTGAATCGGGTTGTGTGCCTCGATTTCGCGGATTTGAAGGTTGGCGCGAGTGGTGACGTGCGTGTAGCCGCCGCCGTAAGTCTCCACCAGATCCGCCGTGCCGCGCACATGGTGGCTGGTAAAGATCCCGTTCGGCATGCGTAGCCGGCACATGTAGGAGTTCTGATTGGGCGCGACATAGAACAGCCCGCTGGACTTGTACAAGAACACGTCGTCGCCTTTCGGATAGACGCCCTCCACGGCGCTGGCCTGAATCTCGTCCCAGATATCCAGGGGATTCTTCTCCGCCTTGGCCAGCTCCTGGCCGCACAGCTCGCCGCCTTCGGCTTGCGTGCGGATGCGAGCCTGGATGTGGATTTCATCGGGCGACAGCTTCTTGCCGCCCGACAGACCGGGAATGCCGCGCGCGATGTGCAGCCCGGCGGTAACGCCCTGCAGGTACTTTTTCTGTGCTTCGCTCAAATCGTCGTCGCTCATGGCTTACCTCTTACTTGGCGCGCGCGGCTTCAGCCAGCAGCGCCTTGATCTCGGGCACACAGGAGCCGCAGTTGGTGCCGGCATTTAGCGCTTCTCCGACTGCCGCGGGCGTTTTCAAACTCCCCGCGCGGATGGCCTCGAAAATTGTGTTGCGACCCACACCGAAGCACGAACACACTTGCGGTCCCGTGTCCGCGGCCGGATCGGCGGGGCGTCCCGCGAGCAGCGCGGTACGGTCGCACTCCTCCAGCCCGCCTTGCACGAACAGGCTGGAAAGCCAGGTGCGCGCCGGCAGACTGGGCGCTTTCGCCATGAACAAACAGGCTTCCAGCGCGCCGCCATCGACGTGCGCCGCGCGATAGACACCCGCGGCGTCGTCGCGATACTCGATCCAGTCGATTGCGCGTTCGCCGATTTTCAAAAGTCGCCGCGCCCATGCGCTCGCGTCTTCGGGTGATTCCCGGCCGGCCAGTTCATAACGCCAGAACCGCTGACCAGGAACGGCGACCCAGTAATCTATCCTTTCGGCGCGCGTCATCGGCAATCGTCGCGCGGCAAGCGCGAAGCCGTACCAGGCGGCGCCGAACGGCTCGATTCTGACCGGCGTGTGCTTGAATTCCGGCTCGCCGGAGATTGGGCAGACAGCGGGATTGACCAGCGCGCCCACTCGCGCGCGGCTGGCGAACTGATCGTTCCAGTGGATGGGTGCGAACAAAGTGCCTGGCCGTTGACCTTCGTTGGCGGTGACGCGCGCGATCAGCGAACCCCAGCGGGTCTTCACGGTCGCGAGCGTCGCGTCTTCAATGCCGTAGTGCGCGGCGTCTTCGGGATGAATCTCAACGAACGGTTCCGAAATATGGCTGGCCAGCCGCGGCGACTTGGCCGTGCGCGTCATGGTGTGCCAGTGATCGCGCACGCGCCCGGTATTAAGCATCAACGGGAATTCAGCGTCGGGCGCATAGGCCGGTGGCTTCGCTTTAACATCGATCAGCCGTGCGCGCCCGTCCGGGAACGTGAAGCCGCCGTTTGCGAACAAGCGTGCCGAGTTGCTTGACTCCGAGCGCGTTCCCCCCTTTGCAAAGGGGGGCTGGGGGGGATTTCTTCGCGTGCTAGTCGCCGGCCATCGAATGGGTTCCAGACCAGCGTAGTCGCCGTTATCGAGTTCCGCCAAACCACCAAGATCGAACGCGCGCGCGCCGTCGTTCTCATAAGCCGAAAGACGGGCGTGTTCGGCGAAGATTGCGGCCGGATTTTCAAAGTCGAACGCTTCGCCAAAGCCCAATCGGCGCGCGACCTCGCAGACGATCCACCAATCCGGACGCGCCTCGCCGGGACAGGTAAGGAATGCCCGTTGGCGCGAGATGATCCGCTCGGAATTTGTCACCGTGCCGTCCTTCTCGCCCCACGCGGCGGCTGGCAACAGCACGTCCGCGAACAAGGTCGTGTCGGTGCGCCGCATGCAGTCCGAGACCACGACCAGCTCACACTTGGTCAAAGCCATTTTTACGGCGTCGGCATCGGGCATGCTCACCACTGGATTCGTGGCCATGATCCAGACCGCCTTGATTTTGCCTTGATCGATCGCGTCAAACAGTTCGACCGCTTTGAGGCCCGGCTTCCGGGCGATCACGGGCGAGTTCCAGAAACGCCGCACGGTATCCGCGGCCTCGAAGCCCATGTGCGCGGCCAGCATGGACGCCATGCCGCCGACCTCGCGTCCGCCCATTGCGTTGGGTTGCCCCGTGATCGAAAACGGCCCCGCACCCGGTTTGCCGATGCGCCCGGTCAGCAGATGACAATTAATGATCGCGTTGACCTTGTCGGTGCCGCTGGTGGACTGGTTAACGCCTTGCGAGAATGCAGTCACGGTTTTTTCCGTGTTCGCGAACCAGCCATAGAAGCGCTCGACATCGGCTACATCGATGCCGCAGGTATTCGCCACAGCGCGTAAATCGCCGCCCTCGCGCGCCGTTTCGAGCGCGGTTGCGCTCCCGCCGGTGTGGTCTCGCAAGAAGTCGCTGTCTGTCACGCCGGCATCCGCGAGATAGGCGAGCAGGCCGTTGAACAAGGCCACGTCGGTGCCGGGTTTGATTGCAAGGTGCAGATCGGCGCCTTCGGCCGTGGATGTGCGGCGCGGATCGATGACCACGAGTTTTTTCTCATTATCGAACTCGCGCGCCTTGACGATGCGCTGGTAAATCACCGGATGGCACCAGGCCGTGTTAGAGCCGACCAGCACGACGAGATCCGCGAGATCGAGATCCTCGTAACAGCCGGGCACCGCGTCCTCGCCGAACGCGCGCTGGTGGCCGGCGACCGCGGAGGACATGCACAACCGCGAATTGGTGTCGATATTGGCCGAGCCGATATAACCCTTCATCAGCTTGTTGGCGACGTAGTAGTCTTCGGTCAGTAACTGTCCGGAGACGTAGAACGCCACCGCGTCCGGACCGTGCTCGGCGATCATGTGGGCAAAGCCGCTGGCGACCTTCCCTAACGCTATCTCCCAGGAAACTCGTCGCCCGCCCACGATGGGATGCAACAGACGATCTTCGAGGCCGGCGGTGTCCGCGAGCGCACTGCCCTTGGAACACAAGCTGCCGCGATTAGACGGGTGCTCGGTATCGCCCGCGACTTTGACTTCGTTACCATCGACGCTCACGCGCAGACCGCAGCCGACGCCGCAATAGGGGCAGGTTGTACGGGTAGTCGCAACCATAAACTTAAGCCGACGCCGCCAACGACTCTTCCGAACGCTCCGCCTGCTCATCGTCGGCATAGGCCGCGCCGAAGATCAGGTGCTCGCGGGTGGCGGCGATGTCGCTGCCTGCCTGCATCAGGCGGAAATACCAGCCGCCATCGCGGGTATCGCCATACAGCACCGCGCCGGTAATACGATTGTTTTTAAGCATCACGCGCTTGTACACGCCGCGACGGATGTCCTTGTAGACAAGCGCTTCCGAGTCTTCATCGCCGGTGAAATCGCCCGCCGAGTACACGTCGATGCCGGTGACCTTCAATTGTGTCGCGGTCAGCGAGCCGGGATAGCGACCATAACCCACCTGCGCCAGATGGCTGGCGCAAACCTTCGCCTGCTCCCACAGCGGTGCCAGCAGGCCGTAAGTCGCCTTACGGTGCTCGACGCACTCACCCACCGCGTAAATGCGCGGATCGTAGGTCTGCATGGTGTCGTTGACCACCACGCCCTTGCCGCAGTGCAGGCCGGCTTCGCGCGCCAGATTCATGTTGGGACGAATGCCGGCGGCCATCACCACCAGATCGGCCTCGATCTCAGAGTCGTCCGCGTCCTTGAAGCGCACACCTGTTACATGCGTGTCGCCGAGGATCGCGCTGGTTTGTTTCCCCATCATAAACCGGAGCCCGCGCTGCGTCAGCGAATGTCGCAGCAACTCGGCGGCGGTAGGGTCGAGCTGGCGCTCCATCAGTCTCCCCAGCAGGTGGACGACGGTGACCGCCATGCCGCGCTTGTGCAGGCCATACGCCGCTTCCAGCCCGAGCAAACCGCCGCCGATCACCACGGCCTTGCCGCCGCGTTGCGCGGCGCTCAGCATGGCGTTCACGTCGCCGATGTCGCGAAAGGTGATGACGCCGTCCAGCTCGACGCCAGGCACCGGAATCACAAACGGCTCGGAGCCGGTCGCCAGCAGCAGCCGATCGTAAGGCACTTCGCGCCCGGACTCGGAATGCACATTCCGTCGTTTCCGGTCGATGCGCGTTACCGTATCGCCGGTATGCAGTGTGATGCTGCGCTCTTCGTACCACGCGCGCGGGTTGGTCATGATCTCATCCACGCTCTTCTCGCCGGACAGCAACGGTGAGAGCAGGATGCGGTTGTAGTTGCCATAAGGCTCCGTGCCGAACACGGTGACGTCGTAAAGATCCGGGGCGATCTTCAGCAACTCCTCGACCGCACGCACGCCCGCCATGCCGTTGCCGATCAGTATCAGCCGGGTTTTCTTGTCCATTTAATGTTCCCTGGAAGACATAGGCAGGATGGATAAGGCGCGGCTATCCATTGCTCATAGTCGTGGTCGCGAGCCAGTCGGGTCGCGCGTTCCCTTCGTCGCTCAGCCGGTTTCGTCAGGCGCCGCGACGTCGGCGCACGGCTTTGAGCCGGTTCATCCGGTTAACTATGGCAACGGTTGTGCCAGGAAATAACGTGCGTTAAATCAGATGGATACGATTACTCGCCAGGCTGAAGGCGAACCGCTTCGGTGCATGAGCGCGGGATCGCGCTTTGAGTTGGTGCAATGCGGCAGGCTGGATAGGACGCAAAGTCCGCTGTGTGTCGCGGCGGCGCGCCACGACGTTTTTAGCTTATACGGACCTGAGCGGAGAGGGAGTTTGCGAACGTTATAGCCGGTAACGTGCAAGCCCCAACTGGTTCCACATCCATGTGAAGTCGAGGCTATCACAGGAAAAACGCTGATCAAAGTGCCTCACTGCCGCAAGCACATCCCCCACGATGCCGCGGCCTGTTGGTCACCGTGCGCCAGTTTCCTGACCTTCCAACGGCACGGAAAGCCCGATCGGGTCAGGGCGCCGATCCATCCACGTTGAAAGCATCTCGATCCGGACCGACCAGTATCGCCGCGCGCACGCAGCGCAGGACGCCGTAGTCGTATTTTCCCGCGAACTGTTCGAATACCCGTTTGAGGGTAAGCTGCTCGCCCTCCGGTAAGGCGAGAATCGCCGCCTGAATTGTTGCGATTTCAACATCGGGCATGGTCAAGACTTCGCTGAGTCGAAGTCGGCCGGCCTCGATCGCGTCCGCGAGATGCGCATAGATCGTGCTCGGTTTAAGCCTACGCGTCTCGGCGATTTGTTCCGGCGTATTACCCTCGCGCGCCATTTGCAGTGTCGCGCGACCGGTATCGGAAAGCCCATTCGACCCTGCGCGCGGCGCCTCGCGAATCGGTGCCGGCGAGTGAACGTCCGCGGTTGGAGCATGCACCAGAATATCCAGAAAGACCCCGCCGTAGCGTTCCAGTTTGCGCTCGCCCACGCCGGGCAGGCGCGCGAGTTCGGCCAGGGTGCGTGGACGGTGCGCGTGCATCTCGCGCAAGGTGCTGTCGTGGAAGATCACGTACGGCGGCACGCCCTGTTCGCGGGCGAGTTTGAGCCGGGTTTCGCGCAGCCGTTCCCACAGCGCATCGCCGGGCGTGCTGACGGCGGCGGCGCGCGGCAGCTTCTCCTTCTTTGTGGGCCGATCGTCCACGCGGAACGCGATGCTGACTTCGCCGCGCAACACCTGCCGGCTCGCTTCGGTCAGCTTCAGGCCGCCGTAAGAATCAGCGTCGGCGTGCAGGTAGCCGCTCGCGACCAGTTGCCTAAATACGCTTTGCCACTCGGCTACGCCGTGCGCGTTGCCAATGCCGAACGTGCTTGTGTTGTCGTGGCCGAATTGCGCGAGCTTTGACGTGCGCTTACCCAGCAATACGTCAACAAGATGCCCGACACCGAACCGCTGGCCGGTGCGATAAACACATGACAGCGCCATGCGCGCGGCGGTGGTGCCGTCCCAGGTGTGCGGCGGCTCGAGGCAGTTGTCGCAGTTGCCGCAGGCGCCGTCGTGCGCCTCGTCGAAGTACTCCAGCAGCGCGGCGCGCCGACAGCCTATTGACTCGCAAAATCCCAGCAGAGAGTCGAGCTTCTGCTTCTCCACTCGTTTGCGCTCCGGGCTCGCCTCGCCACTTTCGACCATCTGGCGCAGGCTGACGACATCGCCAAGGCCATACGCCAGCCACGCTTGCGCCGGCAGTCCGTCGCGGCCCGCGCGGCCGGTTTCCTGATAATAACCTTCGATGCTCTTGGGCAGATCGAGGTGCGCCACGAAACGCACGTCGGGTTTGTCGATGCCCATGCCAAAGGCGATGGTCGCGACGATGACCACACCCTCCTCCCGCAGAAAGCGCTGCTGATGAAGAAGTCGTGTCGCGCTATCGAGACCGGCGTGGTAGGGCAGCGCGGGCCAGCCATCGTCGGTCAGCCACGCCGCGGTCTGGTCGACTTTCTTGCGTGACAAACAATAGACGATGCCCGCGTTGCCGCGTTGTTGCGCCAGAAACGCGCGCAACTGATCGCGCCCATTGTGTTTCTGCGTGATGCGATAGCGAATGTTGGGTCGATCGAAGCTGGCGACGAACTGCCGCGCGCTGGTCAATCCCAGGCGCTCGGCGATCTCGCGCCGCGTGAGCGCGTCGGCCGTGGCAGTCAACGCGATGCGCGGCACCTGCGGAAAGCGCTGGTGCAGGATCGAAAGCCGCACGTACTCGGGACGGAAATCGTGTCCCCACTGCGACACGCAATGCGCTTCGTCGATCGCGAACAGCGCGATTTGCGCGCGTTCGAGCAACTGCAAAAACCGCGGTGTCATCAGCCGCTCGGGCGCGACGTATAGCAGATCGAGATCGCCGCTTAGTAACTGGTTTTCAACTTGGCTCGCGGACTGGTAATCAAGACTCGAATTCAAAAATGCCGCCTTGACACCAGCCTGCAAAAGCGCGTCCACCTGATCCTGCATCAGCGCGATCAAGGGCGATACGATGATGCCGACCCCGGTGCGTAGCATCGCCGGAATCTGATAACACAGCGATTTGCCGCCGCCGGTTGGCATCAGCACCAGCGCATCGCCGCCATCGAGCAGGTGCTCGACCACCGCCGCCTGCTGACCGCGAAATTGCTCATAGCCGAAAACGGCGCGCAGGATTTCCAGAGCTTGGGTCATTGCGTCGTGGCGCCTGGTACGTGTTGTCTTAATGCTTTCGCGGCTCTCTGTTCCGCGACGTCGGGCGTGCTGCTGTCGGTCCCCGGCATTAGGATTAGGCAGACGAAGCTAGAGAGCAGGATTCACGCTCAGTCCACCCCACAACCGCTGACACACGCGGCTTGAATCCCAAGCCGCGAACCGTCCACGAAAATGGGGTAACTCCAATATCGCCATTACAACTCAACAATGAAAAACTTGATAGTCAACCTGAGGGAGTGTTGGGCACTATCGACACGGCTACAACTTCGGACCAGCACCACGGCTTGCATGCCAAAACGCAAGCACTTCGACGGTGTCCGAGGACACTCGGTAATAGAGATGGTGTCGAATACGGTTGAGGTGAAGTCTTCGAACGCCACGTAACTTCTTATTCCGTGCGCGCGCGCCTATATCGGGCTGGACGGTGAGCAGGGCAAACGCGCGCTCTAGCTCTTCAGAGATTGCGCCAGGAGCAGCAAGTCGATGGTCCGCCCACCAGGCCGCGGCCTCTTGGATCTGCGCGGCAGCACGTCGGGTGATCCGGATCGTTAGCGCGCGACTCAAACCGAACGGCGGAGACTCGCCAGAAGCTGATTAGATGAAATTAGGTCGCCGCATTTAGCTTCTTCAATCGCTGCCAGAAGTGCTGCCTCCTGCTCCGCCGAAGCTTCGAATGTTTCATCTTCATCTCGGGCGAGAATGGTGACCGTAGCTCCTTCGGTAAGCGGCTCCCCTTCGACGACGACTTTCCCGCCGATTACTTTCCCACTAGATACTTTCATGGCTAAATCGTACTCCCGGCAGCGACGCTGTGTCCATTCGCCCCCAACGAAGCTGTTGAATTACCGGTTTATGGAGCGTCATGTTATCCATCATTAACTGTAGCGAGTTTAATGCTGCCTTTGACGTTTCCGACGAATGCCGTTTCGGTTGGCAGTAAACGTTAAAAGGGGCTGTTTGTTCGCTTGCAGTGCCTCTCGTTGCATCGGAATCGCATTGCTCTCATTGGGCATACTCGTTGTGCGCAAGCTTTTCAATGTTGTGCACCAGGCAAGTAGAGCTTCCACTGCCCATCGACCTTTCTGCGACCTCTCAGGGTGAAGCGGTTGAGCCGCTTGTAATGGCGTAAGTTGCCGAACACGGGCTCCACAGTGGCGAAGCGTCGACTGACCATCTCGCGCCCGCGGTCGCTATCGATCTTGCGCTTCATCCGATCGAGGGCGCTTTCCTTTGCGCTGTCGTGCTTGCCTATGAAGATAGCGACTTGGTGCACCGTGGTCTGGTTGGGATGGCGCAAGCACTGACTACGTAGCGGACAGTGTTCGCAATCGCGCTTGGCGCCGGTGAACTTGATTGCCTTGTATCCGCCGACATTACAGTTGGCTCCATTTCGATAGAGCTGCTTGCCGGCTGGGCAGACACAGTGGGAGAAGTCGTCCGCCGGTTGGAAGTCCTGCGTCCCGAACAGTTTCGGTTTGTCTGAGGCGGGACGCTTGTTCCACAACGGGTCGGGCTTGTCTTGGTCGTGGGCTTGATCGGCGTATCGCGCTTGCGGTAGCCGTTGTCGGGGATGAACGCTTCGATCTGGTCGGCTTCGAGCTTCTCCAGATTCGCCTTGCTGTGGTAGCCCGAGTCGGCCGCGATCACGCTGTGCTCGGCGCAAAGCGGCTGGAGTGCTTCGACCACAGGGACCAGAAGTTCTTGTTCGCTGCCCGTGCCATGCGCTTGTGCCGCGACGATGACCTGGAGTTTCTCGTCCACCGCGGCTACCCCAGTGTAGCCTTGGATCACGCCCTTGCCGGTGGCCATCTTCGCCGACTCGGGGTCGGTCCGATCGGACAGGCGCAACGCACCTTTGCTGCCTTTTCGATCTTCTGGGTTTGCTTCGAGCCAAGCGCGGATCTGTTTGGCCTCGCGCTGCAGTTTCTCCAGCTGAACCTTGTGCTTCTTGCTGTCCTGCGCCTCGCTACCCTTGTGTGCATCCTGCTCACGGTGACACGCGATGATCTCGTCCACCGCCTGTTCCATCTTGGCTGCCCGACGCATGAAGTCGGCCCGCGTGCCGCTCTGTAGTGGTCAACTGCTTCCGGACACTTTGTTAAGCATTTTTTCGTAATCCATTGGTGTTGTGTAACCGAGCGTTGAATGCAGACGCTTTGAGTTGTAATACACCGCCACGTATTCCCGCA
>Ga0136621_1000643_pt1 | contig 13893 bp, 16 predicted proteins | sample AntDryUQ445A2306_FD_104673 | JGI IMG/M metagenome (GOLD analysis project Ga0136621, IMG submission 104673) | Polar desert sand microbial communities from Dry Valleys, Antarctica - metaG UQ445A (23.06) | ecosystem: Environmental > Terrestrial > Soil > Desert | place: Antarctica: Dry Valley...
ATCTTTCACAGCCTGCCGAGGCTCGTCGACGAACGCGACCTGAACCTCCTGCCAGCGCGAACGGAAACGGTCGGCGTCGTCACCGGCAAAAAGCGGCTGGCGCTCGCCGGACTCATCGGCACGAGACTCCTCGTCTTCATCGCCGTTGGCACCGCGGACGAGATCAGCGGTGCTCAGGCGCTCGTCGTCGGTCGTCATGGTGGGCTGGTCGGTCGTCGTGGTGGGCTGGTCAGTCGTCGTGGTGGGCTCGTCAGTCGTCGTGGTGGGCTCGTCTGTGGCGGTGCGCTCGACGTCGGCCATGTCAACGCACCTCCCCGACGCGCTCGCCTTCGAGGAGCTCGTCGAAGAGCGCGCGGAAATGCACCATGGCCTGGCGCAGGTCCTCGGTCTGCCCGTCGCCGTCGGCCTCGTCGTAGCGCTGCCAGAGCGTGTGGCCCTCGCGGTAGTTCTCGACCACCTCGGGATGGTCTACGGACACGTCTGCCGCACGACGCTCGAAGTCGTCGTCTGTCGGATAGCCACGCTCGCCCATCGCCTGCTGGACGAGGCGGTCGGCGTCGCGGACCGCGTCCTCCGGCTCGTCGACGAAGCGAGCCTGCACGCGCTGCCACTCGTCGGCGTAGCGAGCCTGCGCCGCCTCGGAGAGCGGCTGGATGTCGAGCTCGTCGTGCCGCTTTTCACGGTCTCGGAGCTCACTCTCCGCATCGCGTCGGTCGCCGGCATCGTCGACCGTCCGGTCGTATTCGGAGCCGAAGCGCTCCTGCAGATGAGACGTCCTCCGCCTTTTCGTGGCCATGACCGCGACGAGCGCAACAGCGACCAGCACGACGAGCGCTATCACGATCCAGATCAATGCATCCATCGAGTTCTCCTCTCGGTCGGGATCCCGTCACGGGATCGAGTACCCGCCGCGGCCGGTCGAGAAACGGTGCGTCAGAAGCCCAGCTCCGCAATCTGGCTGCCGATGAGGTCGCGATCTTCCGGATCCTGGACTCGTGCCAGGTCCTCGCGCGCGAGCGCCGCCCAACTCGTGGCCTCCTCGGGGTCGCCGGCGGCGAGGTGTGCATGGGCCATCGCCTGCTGTGCCCCCGGGAGATCCCAGTCCTCGAATCCGTCACCGCCCGCTTTGGTGACCTCGAGGCAGCGTCGCGCGTGCCAGAGCGCGGGCTCGGCGTGCCCGAGCGTCGCGTAGACGCGGGCGCACTGCCACTCGCCGCGGGCGACGTTCGCCGGTGAGCCGACCTTGCTCCATACGTAACACGAGACGTGGGCCGCGTGGATCATCTCGTCTACTCGCTCTGGAGTCCGCTCCGGCAGCTCGAGAAGCTCCCAGACCCGGTTGAAGGTCGAGACCGCGAACTCTCGCTGTGCGGTGGCCTCTATCACACGGCCACCACCGGAAGGCCGGCGAGAGCCATCGCGACCTCGTCTTCCGAGTACTCGTGATCTACGAGGTTTCCGGAGAAATAGTCGATGTACGCCTGCATGTCGAAGTGGCCGTGCCCGCAGAGGTTGAAGAGGATCGACTCCGACACGCCTTCTTGACGACAGCGCATGGCCTCGTCGATTGCCGCCTTGACCGCATGGTTCGCCTCGGGTGCGGGAAGGATCCCTTCGATCCGCGCGAACTCCGCGCCCGCAGCGAACACCTCGGTCTGCGTGTAGGCGCGCGCCTCGATGAGACCGAGCTCCTTCAGATGGCTCACCAGCGGCGCCATCCCGTGATAGCGGAGCCCTCCCGCGTGAAACGGCGGCGGGACGAAGGCCGAGCCCAGCGTGTGCATCTTCACGAGCGGGGTGAGGTGTCCCGTGTCGCCGAAGTCGAAGGCGTACTTGCCCTTCGTCAGGCTCGGACAGGCGGCGGGCTCGACCGCGATGACGCGAATCTCGGCCTCCTCGCGGAGTGCCCGGCCGATGAAAGGGAACGAGATGCCGGCGAGGTTCGAGCCTCCGCCGGTGCAGCCGATCACGACGTCCGGGTAGTCCTCGGCCGACTCGAGCTGCTGCATCGACTCTTCGCCGATGACCGTCTGGTGCATGAGGACGTGGTTCAGGACGGAGCCGAGCGCGTACTTCGTGTCCTCCCGCATCGCGGCCGACTCGACCGCCTCGGAGATTGCGATTCCGAGGCTCCCGGGCGAGCCGGGATGATCGGCGAGGATCGCGCGACCCGAGTTGGTCTCCTCCGACGGGCTCGCCACGCAGCGCGCGCCGAACGTCTCCATCAAGCCGCGCCGGTACGGCTTCTGGTCGTACGAGATCCGCACCATGTAGACGTCGACCTCGAGCCCGAAGACTGCTCCTGCGTAGGCGAGCGCGGAGCCCCATTGTCCGGCGCCGGTCTCAGTCGTCAGCCGCGTGACTCCCTCCTGCTTCGAATAGAAGGCCTGGGGGACAGCGGTGTTCGGCTTGTGTGAGCCCGCGGGTGAGACGCCCTCATACTTGTAATAGATACGCGCCGGGGTATCGAGCTCTCGCTCGAGCCGGCGCGCACGGTAGAGCGGGGTCGGGCGCCACTGCCGATACACCGAGCGCACCTCCTCGGGGATCGCGACGAAGCGGTCGGTCGAGACCTCCTGCAGGATGATCTGCATCGGAAAGAGCGGTGCGAGGTCGTCCGGACCGACGGGCTCTCCGGTGCCCGGATGGAGCACGGGCGGCGGCGGTTCGGGAAGATCGGCGGCAAGGTTGTACCAAGCCTCCGGCAGACGATTCTCGTCCAGGACGTACTTCACCGTGTCGCTCATGGTTCCCCTCCTCTGACGGCGGTCTCGCCAGTGTCGCCGACCCGCATCGACAACCGCAAGGGAAGAACGGTGTCAGACACCGATTTCTGTCAAGGGCGCTTCGAGAAAAGTCAGTGCCGATCGCTCCACAGCATGCGGCTCGGGCTCAACCCTGAATCGACCGAAGGCATGGCTCCGGCAGACGTTGTCGCTCGAAGACACGTGCCGATCGGTGTCTGACACCGCAGGTCGATAGGCTCACCGGCCGATGGCGGTGCTCGCTTCGCAGACGCAGCGCGACTCCGACGCGTTTCGTGCCCGACGAGAACGGATGGAGCGGCTCGTCTCGGAGTTACGCGAGCGGAGCGCTCTCGTCGCCAGCGGCGGCGGCGAGAAGGCGGTCGAGCGCCACCGCTCGCGCGGAAAGCTGACCGCGCGGGAGCGGATCGACCGCCTCGTCGACCCGGGAACCGCGTTCCTCGAGCTGAACGCCCTCGCAGCGTGGGAGCTGTACGACGGCGACGCACCGTCGGCGGGAATCGTGACCGGAATCGGGGTCGTCGAAGGACGCCAGTGCATCGTCGCCGCCAACGACGCGACGGTGAAGGGCGGCTCGTACTACCCGCTGACCGTGAAGAAGCACCTGCGAGCCCAGGAGGTCGCGCGCCAGAATCGGCTTCCCTGCATCTACCTCGTCGACTCGGGCGGCGCGTTCCTCCCACTCCAGGCCGAGGTCTTCCCCGACCGTGAGCACTTCGGGCGCATCTTCTTCAACCAGGCTCGGCTGTCCGCACTCGGTATCCCGCAGATCGCGGTCGTCATGGGCTCGTGCACGGCCGGCGGCGCCTATGTCCCGGCGATGTCGGACGAGACGGTGATCGTTCGCGGGACGGGCACGATCTTCATCGGTGGGCCGCCGCTCGTGAAGGCGGCGACAGGACAGGACGTGACGGCGGAGGAGCTCGGCGGAGCGGACGTCCACACGCGCCGCTCCGGCGTCGCCGACCACTACGCGACCTCGGACGAGCACGCGCTCGCGATTGCGCGAGAGATCGTGCGCCACCTCGATCCTCCTTCTCCCTCCCCGTGGGAGCTTGCCCCGCCCGAACCGCCTGCCCTCGACCCGGACGACCTCTACGGCCTCGTCCCCGAGGACTTCCGCCACGAGCTCGACGCACGCGAGGTGATCGCACGGATCGTGGACGGCTCGCGCTTCCACGAGTTCAAGGAGCTCTACGGTGAGACGCTCGTCTGCGGCTTCGCACGCATCGAAGGCTACCCCGTCGGCATCCTTGCGAACCGGGGCGTCCTCTTCGCAGAGTCGTCGCAGAAGGGCGCGCACTTCATCGAGCTCGCGTGCAAGCGCCGGATCCCGCTCGTCTTCCTCCAGAACATCACCGGCTTCATGGTCGGGAAGGAGTACGAGGAGGGCGGGATCGCGCGGGACGGGGCGAAGCTCGTCATGGCCGTCGCCTGTGCAGAGGTGCCAAAGTTCACCGTCGTCGTCGGCGGCTCCTTCGGTGCCGGTAACTACGCGATGTGCGGGCGGGCGTACGAGCCGCGGCAGCTCTGGATGTGGCCGAACGCGCGGATCTCGGTGATGGGCGGCGAGCAGGCGGCGATGGTGCTCTCCATGGTCGGCGACACGGATCCCGACGAGATCCGGGAGACCTACGAGGCCGAAGGGAACCCGTACTACTCGACGGCGCGTTTGTGGGACGACGGGATCATCGACCCGCTCGACACGCGGCGCGTGCTCGCGCTCGGCCTCGCCGCCGCCGCTAACGCCCCTGTGCCCGAGACGACCTTCGGCATCTTCCGGATGTGATCGTCCGCATCCTGATCTGGAGCCTCTTCGACTCGAAGACGACGATCGAGGGGCTGCGAGGCTCGCTCCCCGAGCTCGATGCCCCGAGCGCCTGGATCTGGAACGAGGCGAGCGAGCGCTTCGGCGTCGTCGTCTTCGGCGACGAGCCGGTGGACGAGCTGGCGCATGCACGCGAGCTGATCGGTCAGGACCCCGACGTGGCCGAGGAGTTCGACGTCCTCGATCTCTAGGAGCCGCGCATACCCGGCCCTCTACTGCCCGAGCGCCTCGTACCAGGCATCGAGCTCGTCGCGCTCCTCGGGCGTGAGCGCGCGAAGCGGAGCTCGCACGTCCTCCCTCACCGGAGCTCCCTGGCGGCCGATGAGACGCTTCAGCGCCGCCTGGCGCGGAAAGCGCTCGACGAAGGCACGTAGCTCGGCGAGGCGCACGGCTCCCTCTGCGGTCGGGTTGCGGACCACCGCGGCAACCTCGCTCGGGAACGCGGATGCCAGCGCGGACACCGCTCCGACCGCGCCTGCGCTCATTCCTTCGTGAATCAGCGCCTCGGGGCCGACGAAGATATCCAGGTCGGGAAGCAGGTAGCGGGAGAATCTCTCGAACGGCGTGTCCGAGACCTTGAGGCCGGCGAGGTTGGGTGCGTCATCGCGGAGCCGCTCGAGGACGGCCGGGGCGACCGCGTAGCCGCTCGTCGACTCGAACTCGTACACGTAAAACGGCAACGGTGCACACGCCAGCGCGGCGGCGAGGAAGTGGGCGTGCTGCGCACGCTCGTCGAGGCGGAAGTACGGCGGGCCGATGACGACGACTGCGTCCGCGCCGACTTCGGCCGCATGAGCGGACAGCACGACAGTCTCGGCAGTGGTCTGCGCACCGCACTGAACGGCCACCTGTAGCCGATTGTCGGCGGCCTGGAGGAAGAGGTCGGCGGCGAGACGGCGCTCTGGTTCGTCGAGCAGGATTCCCTCTCCCGCGGTTCCGAGCGCCAGAATGCCGTCGAGTCCGGCGGCGACGAAGAAGTCGACGAGCGGAGCGAACGCTTCGTCGTCGAGCGCGTCCCCGACATCTCGGAGAGGCGTGACCGATGCCGCCAGAGCTCCGCGAAGCATCGGTCAACTGTATGGGTTCGTTGGAATAGGGTTCCGGCCGATGGGGGCGCTCCGGGTCGACCGAGACGGGAAGATCCTCCGGGTCACGCTCACGAGGCCGGAGCGGCGGAATGCTTTCGACGCCGCGCTCATCGCGGAACTGGCGGAGGCGTTCGCCGACGTCGATGACGCACGAGCCGTGGTTCTCGCCGGCGAGGGGCAGAGCTTCTGCGCGGGGGCGGACGTCGAGTGGCAGCACTCGTCGATCGACCTCACCTACGACGAGAACGTCGCGGACGCGATGCGGCTCTACCGGATGCTCGAGGCGATCGACTCCTGCCCCGCCCCGGTCATCTGCGCTGTCCAGGGATTCGCTCTCGGCGGCGGGTCCGGCCTGGTCGCGTGTGCGGACATTGCGGTAGCTCACACAGACGCGGTCTTCGGCTTCAGCGAGGTTCGGCTCGGGATCATTCCGGCAGTCATCTCGCCGTTTGTCCTTCCGAAGATCGGGTCTGCTGCGAGGCGCTACTTCCTCACGGGCGAACGGTTCGGTGCGGATGTCGCGCTCCGGATCGGGCTCGTCCACGAGGTGTCCGAGAGCACGGATGAGGCGGTCTCCGCGATCGTCGAGGCCGTCCTCGAAGGTGGCCCCGAGGCGGTGCGGGAGGCTAAGCGCCTCGTTCGAGAGCGACCCTCCGGGGCTGAAACGCCGGAGATCGCAGCGGCCCAACGGACGAGCACAGAGGGTCAGGAGGGATTGAGGGCGTTTCTGGACAAGCGCTCACCCTCGTGGCGCGCGCGTTAGCGCCTACTCGTCCCAGGAGAAGACCACGGCCGGCGCCGAGCGCTCGACCGGGCCGTGGTACACCACCTCGACGTTCGTGCCGTCCGGGTCGAGGACGTACGCCGCGTAGTAGCCGGGGTGGTAGGACCGCTCGCCCGGCGCGCCGTTGTCACGCCCGCCCGCAGCGATCGCGGCCTCGTGGAAGCGATCGACGGTCTCGCGGTCAGGGGCCTGAAACCCGAAGTGGAGATCGGCCGTGGGGGGACCGTCGTCGCTGACGAAGAGCTCGTCGGCGGAGAACCAGCCGTCGCCCTCCTGCACGATCTCGAGGCCGAGCGACGCGAGCGCGCCGGCGTAGAAGCGCTTGCTGGCTTCGATGTCGCTCACCCGCAGATGGACGTGGTCGAAGAGCCTGCCTGCATGCGCCTCGGGCACGGCCGCAGTCTACGCTCCGCGTCGTGGCGATCCAGAAGCTGCTCGTGGCAAATCGAGGTGAGATCGCAGTCCGCATCTTCCGCACCTGCCGCGAACGCGGAATCTCGACCGTCGCCGTGGCCGCGCCCGACGACAAGGGCGCGCTGCACGCTCGCTCTGCGGACGAGACCGTCGAGATCGCCAGCTACCTCCATTCGGAGGAGCACATTCGCGCGGCGAAGCAGGTGGGCGCGGATGCCATCCATCCCGGCTATGGATTCCTCGCCGAAAGCGCGGACTTCGCGGAGGCCGTCGAAGCCGCGGGGCTGACCTGGATCGGCCCGCCGCCGGAGGCGCTGCGACTCGGAGGGGACAAGATCGCCGCGAAGCGGATCGCACGCGAGGCCGGCGTCCCTACGCTCCCGGAAGGATCACCCGCGGAGATCGGCTTTCCGTTGGTCGTCAAAGCAGCGGCGGGCGGAGGCGGTCGCGGGATGCGCGTCGTGCGCGATCCGACCGAGCTCGACGAGGCGCTCGCGGCCGCGGAGCGCGAGGCCATCGCGGCCTTCGGCGACGGGAGGCTCTACTGCGAGCGCTACCTCGAGCGCCCGCGGCACATCGAAGTGCAGCTCCTCGCCGATGCGCACGGGAACGTCATCTCCCTCGGAGAGCGCGACTGCTCCGTCCAGCGCCGCCACCAGAAGGTGCTCGAGGAGGCTCCTGCGCCCAGGCTCGACCCGGCTCTCCGCGACGCCATGCAGGAAGCAGCCGTCGCCTTCGGCCAGGCAATCGACTACCGGAGCGCCGGGACGGTCGAGTTCGTCGTCGCCGACGGGGAGCTCTTCTTCCTCGAGCTGAACGGGCGGATCCAGGTCGAGCACCCGGTGACCGAGGCCGTAACGGGTCTCGACCTCATCGCCGAGCAGCTCCGCATCGCCGAGGGAGAGGCCCTTGCAACAGACCGGTACAAGGTCGAAGGGCACGCAGTCGAGGTGAGGATCTATGCCGAGGACCCGCGCACGTTCCTCCCGCAGACCGGCCGCGTCGAACGACTAGGGCTACCAACCGGTGTCCGAATCGATGCGGGGGTCGAGGGGGGCGACGAGATCGGGCTCTCGTACGACCCCATGATCGCCAAGCTGATCGCTCACGGCCGGAACAGGGACGATGCGCTCGACCTCCTCGCCGCCGCGCTCGCGGAGACGGCGATCGAAGGCGTCACCACGAACCTGCCGTTTCTCCGCTGGCTGGTCACCCACCCCGTCGTCCGCGCAGGAGATGCGACGACTGCGTTCCTGACCGAGCATCCGCCGCTCTCCACCCCGCCACTCCTCGTTTCACCCGGCCCCTGGCGCGGCCCGTGGCGACTCAACCTCCCAGCGCCGGCGCCTGCGCCGCCGCCCGACGTCGACGCCGAATCGCACCGACACGGGCCGGTGCAAGGCGGAAGTGCGGTAACGGCGCCGATGCCCGGCACGGTGATCCGCGTCGAGGTCGAGGCGGGCGACGAGGTCGATGCACGCCGGCCGCTCGTCGTGCTCGAGGCGATGAAAATGGAGATCCCGATCCAGTCACCGTTCGCGGGAACAGTGACCGCGATCCATGTGGCCGCCGGGGATCGCGTTGCCGGCGGCGCACTCCTCGTCGACCTCGAGTCGTAGGGGCCGGGCATGCCCGGCCCGTTCTTGCGCTAGTCGCCTGACACGGGCCCAGACGCAGGCGGCGGCGCATTCAGACTCACCCGATAGCGCCAGAAGACGAGTCCGACGGCGACCGCTGCTCCCGCGAGACCCCACAGGATCGAGCTCGCGTCACCGAAGTCCGGTTTCACTGCCATGTCATAGATGAGCAGGAAGAGCAGAACCAGGTCGAACCGGGAGAGCAGGATCAGCCGCAGCGTCCGCGGCCCCACATCGGGAGAGCCTGCCTCCGCCAACTTCCCGACTCGGCCCGACTCTGGACCGATGAAGAGAAGGCCGGCGAGGAAGGTCGTCGCGTAGAGCGCGAGCCCGATCACGATCCAGTCGTCGCCGAACCCGTAGAAGTCCGACTCGACGACGAGCAGGATGCCAGTCACGAACGCAAGCAGCGAGCCCAGTATGAACACGCGGTACGCGATCCACTCGATGTCCTCGCCGAGCGTCGCTAACCGCGAAGGATCACCCCGACATCGAGGCGCGAATCCCGAAGAGCTGCATCATCAGCCCACCGCCGACCCAGATCACGGCCATGGAGATGTGCACGAAGAGCAGGAGCTCGAACCACGACATCGGGACTCGTCCTTTCGCTAGTAGGCGGGACCGCGAAGGCGATCGAACACGCGGCCCACGACGAGATTGACGAGCCACACGACGACGGTCGCTCCGACGTACGTCCAGAACCCGTCGATCGAGAAGCGCGGCGCGACCCACTCGGCGAGCGCGAGCATCGCCACGTTGATCGCGAAGTAGGCGAGGCCCAGCGTGAGAAGAATCAGCGGGAGGGTGAGGATCGCGACGATGGGCTTGATGATCGTGTTCCCGACCATCAGCACCAGCGCGCCGAGGATCAGCGACCACCAGCGATCGATCCTCACGCCGTCGAACAGCCAGTCGACGACGATCAGCGCGAGGACGTTGATCCCCCAGACGACGAGCAGACGAACGAGCCAGGTCACGAGCGCGAGCCTAACGCGGGCGGAGACGCGGTGTCACGCGTGGCGTCAGAACAGCTTCTGGAGCTTCATGGCCGCACCCATGTCGCCTTTGATCTTGAGCTTCCCGGTCATGTACGCGGTCGTCGGGTTCTGCTCGCCGGCGACGATCTTCTCGAAGTTCTCCTCGCTTGCCGAGAACGTGCAGTCGGCCTCGCCGCCACCCTCGCTGACGTCGATCGTGCCGTCCTCGATCGCCACCCGCCACGTGCCGGCTCCCTCGATCTCGAAGACGTACGTGTTGCTCATGCCCGCGATCCGGTCGGGGGTGACCCGAGCCGGCAGACCTTCGAAGAACTCCTGCACGCTGGCCATCGTCGACTCCCTCCTCCTCGTGGACGGCGGGAGCCTAGCGCGCGGCTCGCTCGACCGCATGCTCGACGGGCGTCGCGTACGTTCGTCCGCGAGAACGTCAGCTGTGGGAGCGCTCAGGAAGTTCCTCGAGACGAATCACACTTTCAGGCTCGTCGAGAAACCAGACGTGCGTTCCCCACGCCAACGAGGAGACGAGTCGTCGGAACGGTTGCGCCGTGCGACTCACGAACGCAGAGAGGTAGCGACACGCCGCAGGATCCAAGTTCTGCGAAACAGCCCACTCGACGAGCGCCGCCTTTCGTGCTTCGTCGCTCGCGCCCGCCGTGTACGCAGCCTCCACCAGCCAAAAGACTCCTGGTCCGGCATCGAATAACAGCGCGTCTGGGAGTACGCGAGCCGCGTCGATTTCTATCCCCAAGCGCCGGAGCAATCGGTCGTCGACGACATCCACATGCTCCCTGCTCTCGCTGATGAAGAGAACGCCGGGCCGCTCGAGCAGTCTAGGGGCGAGACGCTCGATTACACCCTTCACGATCAGTGAGCTTCCACCCGGCGCGAGCGTACGACGGCCGCCTCCAGGGAGATCGACGACGACCTGCGCTCCCGGACCTGCGAGCTGCCGCGCGATCGCTACGCGCGCGAGGCCAGCGGCACCGAGATGATTCTCCTGCCACCTCGAGATCGCCCGCTCGAGCTCATCGCCGCGCAAGCGGGTCCTGAACAGTGAGGCGAAGTCGTCGGCGAGCGACCACTGCGGCACCGGCGAGGTCGTCGGAACCGTCTCATCTCTGAGAAGCGCGCCGTACTCAGCCCAAGTGCGGAACGTTTCGTCACGTAAGGGCTCGCGCGTGTTATCGCCGTACCAGGGCTGGTGTTGGACCCCCCAGGTTCTAAGCAACTCCGAAAGACTGCGCTTGCCCCGCAGCGCTGCCTCGTACCATTCGCGCCGCTCAGTGATGCGAGTCCGTCGAGCGGCCGCGTCACACATCCACAACACCATCGACGGACGGACCTTCCTCGCGCCAGCGACCGAACCGACGTACAGAGACACGAAAACGGCCGAGGCTGCCAACTGGTTCGTGAGACGCCCGCGGTGCGTGACCTGTTCCGGAAAGACACGGCGGAGGCGCTCCTGACAGACGGCGCGACTAGTCAGGGTCATCGCCGTAGTGCACCGCCACTGTCGGTGCGAGCTGCTCCACGTCGAGGCGTTCCCAGCTGAGAAGAACATCGGCTGGAGGCATCGGCAGGGCCTCGAGCTCGTACGCGGACACCGCGACGCTTCCCGTGAGGCACCGGTAGAGCCGGTCAAACGTCGGCGTGTCAAGCAGTCGGTGCAGTAGACCCAGGGACAACGGAGAATCCGAGCTCGAGCAGCGCAGGACGTTGACGTGGTTCTCGACAACCACGGCGCCGCCCCAGTCAGCTACGGTCGCAGCATCGAGTGTCGCGACCACGAGTCGTCGCGGCTGCTCAGGCGCGGTCGTTCGTTGCATCAGGATCGCGGCCTCCGTTAGCCGCATGAAGTCATCCTGAGGCCGGAGGAAGATCCATCGTTGCGGCTCACGCGCCTTGGCTCGGCGTACCGTCCCACCGTCAAGATCCGCCGCCCAGACGATCGGCAAGGCGTCCTGCCCACGCTCGCTGAAGATCTGCACCTTATGGCGATTCCAGACAAGCGGCCCTGTGGAGGCCTTCCAACCGTAGTCCGACAGTCGAGCCTCAAACCCCGCCGCATGTCGAACCAGTCCGCGATCCCGTGGTGCGCGTGGAAGTAGCCATGGGCGGTCTTCACGTGCTGTCGGGAGGGACGCGGGCGGAAGCGCCACGCGGCCAGACTTTCCGTTCATCGTGAGCCGCGAGCACATGACTTCTCTAGAACCACCGCCCTTGCGGAAGATCGCCAGGCACGTCTCCTGCAATACGTCACCGACGAAGACGCCCGCGCGCGTGTCGAGGAATGTGACACGGGCCAACGGGGCTTCGCGGGCGAGGAATGCGCGCAGCCGCTGGAAATACGACCCGCCGAGAAAGCTTGTGGGAACGACCGCGGCGATCACGCCGCCGGGCGAAACCCGCTCAACGGCCGCTTGGAGAAACAGTGCGTAGCGGTTCGCGTGTCCGTAGAGCGTTGCCTGCCACCGCTCGCGCGCCGACGCGCTGAGCCGAACCCTCCCATACGGTGGATTCATCACGATCGTTTGCGGCCGGCCTCCGTGCGGGGCAAGGCCATCACCGACTCGCAAGATTCTGGGGAGTGGCTCGCGTTGCCTGGAAGGAAGTTGGCGCCAGAGTGGGAGCAGCTCGGCAGCGAGGAAGGCGTTACCGAGCCATACCGCGATCGGATCGAGGTCGGTGCCACCAAAGCGAGCCGTTACCTGGGTCAGCGCTTCGACTGGATCATCGGCTGCCTCGACGAAGCGTCGAAGCGGAGGGACCAAAAGGGCTCCGGCTCCGGCCGCCGGATCGACTACAGGTCCGTCACCGGCCGAGACGGCGAGCACTTCCCGCCAAAGTGCTTCCGCGAGTGGCCGCGGCGTGTAATGGCGGCCGTGAAGTAGCCGGATGCTCGGCTCGAGCGCCTGGATATACGCCTCGCCGATCTCGTACATGCTTTCGTCCAGAAGTCTAGGAACGGACTCCTCGAGAGCAACGGGGGGTGCATCCAGCGCGAGCTCCCAGTGCCGCCATTCCGCGGGTAGCCCGGCCGCGGTCGCTTGTCGCTCCCACCAGTGCGGCATCCGACTGAGAACCTCGGCAATCTGGGGAACGCACCGCTCCTTCGCTTCCGCGACGGCCATCTCACAAGCGTACGGAGACCGGAGGACAGCACTTCAATCGGGCGCACTCCCGTCACGATGTACGCCGACCACGACGCTAGGATGCCTTCATGTCCACGTCGATGGGAGTGACTCCCGCCCTCGAGGAATTGACGGAGACGGAGCAGGCAGCGCTTCGCCGCGCCGCCGTCTGGTACTTCAAACGGCACGCGCGCAGCATCGCGGAAGAAGCGGATGATCTTTCGGCACACGCCGTTGCCCACAGAGAAGACTTCCTCGAGCTCCACGTGGCACTCCGCAAGCTCGGCGTGCCGATCGCCCTCCCCGACGAGCTGCGCCACCGAACCGCCGCCTGAGCGCGTAAGCGCGCGGATACGATCCGCGCCCGTGGACTTCGACCTCACGTCCGAGCAGGAGCTGATCCGTGACACGGTGCGCACGTTCGCGCGTGAACGTGTTCAGCCCGTAGCTGCCGAGCTCGACCTCGAGGGCCGCTTTCCCTACGAGCTCGTCTCCGAACTGGCCGAGCTCGGTTTGATGGGGCTTCCCATCCCCGAGGAGTACGGCGGCGCGGGGGGCGACACGGTGTCCTACGCGATCGCGATCGAGGAGCTGACGCGCGTCGACTCGTCCGTCGCCATCACCGTCGCCGCGCACACCTCGCTCGGGACGATGCCGATCCTCCTCTACGGGAGCGACGAGCAGAAGGAGCGCTGGCTCCCGAACCTCGCGTCGGGGCGGAAGCTCGCCGCCTTCGGACTGACCGAGGCGGGAGCCGGCTCGGACGCAGGCGCGACGCGGACGACGGCCGATCTCCGCGACGGATCATGGGTTGTCAACGGCTCGAAGCTCTTCATCACGAACGCCGGCACGGACATCACCTGGGGCGTCACAATCACGGCGCGGACGGGCGAGGACGAGATCTCGAACGTCGTCGTCGAGAACGGGACTCCCGGCTACACGATCTCGGCGCCGATGAAGAAGCTCGGCTGGCGCGCGTCGGACACCCGCGAGCTGTCCTTCGAGGACTGCGCCGTTCCGGAGGAGAACCTCCTCGGAGAGCGCGGCGCCGGCTTCCAGCAGTTCCTCGAGATCCTCGACGGCGGCCGGATCTCGGTCGCGGCGATGGGAGTCGGGCTCGCTCAAGGGGCATACGACCTCGCGTACGCCTACGCGAAGGAGCGCGAGCAGTTCGGCAAGCCGATCGCGTCCTTCCAGGCGATCCGCTTCAAGCTCGCCGACATGGCCACGGAGATCGAGGCTGGACGG
>Ga0136621_1000645_pt1 | contig 13875 bp, 18 predicted proteins | sample AntDryUQ445A2306_FD_104673 | JGI IMG/M metagenome (GOLD analysis project Ga0136621, IMG submission 104673) | Polar desert sand microbial communities from Dry Valleys, Antarctica - metaG UQ445A (23.06) | ecosystem: Environmental > Terrestrial > Soil > Desert | place: Antarctica: Dry Valley...
CACTTTTAGCCGCTCTGCCGCTTGCGTTGTAGTCAATTCTTGTTCTGTCATGCCTACCTTATAACGCACGCGATAAAAATAATCAAGGAATGTTATCGCGTAGAGTAGATTTCACTTGACAGACTCTTATCGCGTGCGTGATTCTTATCTCGTTCGATATTGATTACACACCACGAACGGAGCACGACGACAATGATTCAACTCACGACAGCCGCCACACTCACCAACGCCATCAGCAAGGCGCGCACGGTCAAGCCTTTGGTTCGCGTCAATCGCTTTGGTTCCTACACCGTCACCAACAAAGCCACCGGCGCAACGTACACGGTCGAATGTGCCAAGCGCGACGGCAAACGCTTCGCCTCATGCTCATGCGTTGCAGGCGAGCGCGGCAAAGCCTGCTACCACGTGGCAAGCGCCGTGAGCATTCACCTTCAACTTGCCGCCGAACGTGCCGCGTTGAACTTCTAAAACAAACAAGCCGCGCCGGATGTATCAGCATCCGGCGCGGCTTTCACCCCTCCACAACTCACGACAGCCCTGAAAGGATTAGCAATGAGTTTAACGAAACGACTTTACGAACAGCAACCAAGCGTTGTGGACAGGTTGGAGAGCATCCGTTCTCGCGTCCACCACGCGCTGTGCTGCGCCGATAACGGCAAGCCGACGTTTGCCACCCTTGACGAGATTTCGCGCGCTTTGGTCGCCGCAAAAAGCGACCTCGCCCGCCTCGCCGTTGAACTCGAACCACTCACACGCCACGGCTCATCTGCTGTGGTTCGCTAGAAACAGCGAAGGCGGAGAGTGCTACCAACACTCTCCGCCTTCTTCACCTCTCCGAAGAAAGGCACTTCTCATGTCTGATGATACTAAACGACAACGTGCGGACAAAGGTTCCGCGCAAGTTCCGCCCGAAATGACAGCGACGCGCAAGACCGCCGAACCATCGCCGCGCGAAGACTACGAACGCATCGCCCGCGCGTTCTGCACGCTCGTCGCAATTGACATGGATCGTTTAGACGGACGCCTCGACATCACCACATTCTTTGTTGAACCCGGCGACCATCTTTTACGCGACGCTATGGACGCGCACCTTCGAGCGGTGTTCGGCGAAATAGATTTCTACACGGAAGCAGGCTCACAACTCTACGTCGAGATGCGTTTGTTGCTTGACGCGCAAAGAACCCACGCGCCCGCGCAACAGGGAAGCGAGGCGAGCCGGTCACGCAGCCCGAAGAACTAACCCGACGCCTCGCCCAAGACGAACGAAAGCGGGCGTGATTCAGTTACGATCACGCCCGCTTTTTCACGTCCACAAAACCAAGATAGTGGAATCTTTTTCGCATCGGGTCACTATTCTGCTCCAGAACAGTAACCGGCGAGGATTGATTTACGCCGTTTTTGGCTTGCAACTCGAATCAGCGGAATTGCGCCCGCAAGCCGGTTTGGGGACGCTACGAGGAGAGACTTGGAACCATCGCGCCGCCTGCCGTCAATCCTGCTCGCTCATCCGGGTGTTTGTCCCGTGCCTCCTCGTAACGGCTTCGCCCTGCTTAACCGCACCGCTTTTTTTAGTTCGTGTTTCTTTCGTTTCTGCTCATCAAGTTTCCACTGTGTCCTGAAGGCTTCCTTTATCTCCTGTGCCTTCTCCGGGTGTTTTTCGACAAACTTGCCTCGCCAACTTGAAAGAAACTCAGCCTCACACCGAGCGGCTTCATGCGCCGCGTGCGCCGCCTCCACCCGAGCGTCCTCCACGTACTTCTCTGCAAGCGCACGCCTCATGCCTTCAATCGCATCGAGCGCCGCTTCGATGCCGAGTTTCTTGACCGCCCAACCCTCAAACATCGTAAGCGGCGAGAGCGCATCAATACGCGATAACTCATCTTCGACCTTTGCCAATTCAGCGAACAACTCCGTCTCGCGCTTCACATACTCATCGGGTAGCTTTACCTTCTCCGTCGTTTCGGTCGTCATCAAAAGCCTCCTCAAGAATTCGTCAACACGAACGCGCCCGTCGCAAGTTGTTGCCGCACAAGATGACCGGCGATGCGCGTATCGAAGGCGAGTATCTGCGCTTCGTAGCGTGCCCACAGCTTCGCGCGTCGCGCCTGCGTCAAGTCAGCGAACGACTGAAACAATCGCGCCTCACGCTCTGCGATCATCCTTTGCGCCGCGTCAAGGGCGCGCCCCGGCGTCACTCTCTCACCTCGCGGCGAATCTGTGCCGTCACGTTTTTGACCATCGCCTTGCGCTCGGCGTCGCTCGCTTGCTTGTAGTCATCGCCGCCGATGAGTCGCGGCAATTCCTCTTCAATCGCTTGTCGCGCATCACGCTCGCGCGCCGCGAAGTCTTCCGGCGATTCGTCGCGTGTCTGCTTCGCTTCGCCGATGCCGAGTTTGAGCCGTCGCAGTTCTTTCGATAAATCTTCATTGCCGCTTGAAGACTTGTCCGTGTAAGTCGAGACGCCGACGCCGAACAGACCGGGTAGAGTCTTGAGCAACCCGCTTTTGCCTTCCGCCTGGTACGCTTCCACGAAGTCGCCCGCCGTGATCGGTGCGAGCAATTCAAGTGCGCCCGATGCCGGATTGAACTTTTCGCCCATGAAGTCTTTGCCGTCCGCCAAGTTCCAAGCGTAGCCGGCAGCGGGCGAGAGCTTCGAGCGCAAGAACTGCGATGCTACGTCAGAAGGATTCTGGAACGGCTCATTCTTCGCGTTCGTCGCGTTGTTGTATGTGCCGCGCGCCATCCGGTACAGGAAGCGTGCGCTTTGTTGCTCGCCCGCGAAGATGTCAAAGCGCGTGTTACCGATGCGCGCCTTGCCGAAGTCGCCGCTTGCCGGGTCGAGGTTCACATCCCACGCGCCCGCGAGTTTCCCAAGCGTGAGAATGCCGCCGGTCGTGACCATGAAGCCGACCGCTTTACGCATCGCAATCTTTCGCGCCGCCGGTGACAGCTTTGCGTATGTGCGCGGGTTCAAGAATTGAAAGCGCGATTTAACGAAGCGCGGCGAGAAGATACCGGCGTTCAAGACGGGCGCAACCGCTTCCGCATACTTCGAGAGCGAGCCGCGCCCGGTTGCGATGTTGATAAAATGCGCGATGTCTTGAAGGTCTTTCTTCGTTCCGCCTGCTTGTCGAAGTTCTTTGCGGTACTTATCGAACGCATCTATCCGCAGACGGTCGAGGAAGGTTGAGTAAGTTCGGTCGGAGAAGCGCGTGACGTGTCCGACGACGGGAATCTTGCCGACGAGTTGCCCCACGAACGCTTCCTCGCGTTGCGAGATCGGCACGTCGCCGCGCAAGGCATCACGCGACGCGAGATATAAACCGCTTCGGTCGGCGAGCTTGCGCGACGGGTGCAGTTCTAAGGCGCGCACGAGTTGGCGATGCTTCGCAGGTGAGAATGCGCGGAACATATCAGCGTAAGCACGCGCGGCGATGCGCGGCTCGGTCGTGGCGAGTATCGCGCCTTGACGATGCGGCGCTGAAAGGTCAGCCGAAGACTTGAGCGACTTAAACGAGTTCGCCACCTCAAGCGCGTATTCGCCGACGGTCGGCTTGCGCGCTCGCACGGAGCTTGTCGGCGCGCTTGGTTGCTGTGTCGTTGCCGTCGCATCGCCGGGCGGCGTCTCGCCTAAGTCATCGTGCGCTTGCTGCCACAGTCGCCGGAGTTGAGGCTTGACCGCTTCGCCGCCGTCTTCAAGCATTCGGAGCGCAAAGTCATCGAACTGCCGCGCGCCTGCTTCGACGTGGAACGCGGCGAGCGTCGCTAAATCATTTACAGCCGTCACGTCGCCGCCGATGTTTGTTTTGGTCGGTGAGAGTTTGCTGCGAAGATTCGCACGCGCCGCGTCCGCACGTTCGAGCGTCACCAACTTGTTAAGGCTGCCATACGTGACCGGCGCTTGACCGGGATTAACGAACTTCAACGGGTCGCGGTCGCGCACCGGCACGGCGAGGTTGTTGCCGCGACCGCTGCCATCGGGTCGGCGAATGACGTGTTCTTTGCCGCGCGCGTCCACGACGCGCACGCCCTTCGCGCTCAAGCCCGCTTGATTGTCGCTTTCGGTAACGATGCCGAAATCACGATGCTGATACTTCGGACGTTCCGCCAGCGTTGGCGTCGTCGTGTCAGCAGGCAATGCTTCCGCCCGCGCTGGTGTCGCACGACGAACAGCGGGCGCATCGTCGGCTCCGAACAAAGGCACACGCCGCACGCCGTCGTCACTCATCATGTAGGGTTGCGCCACACCGTCGCGGTAGAAGCGCCCGTCGCTCATATCAACCTCAATTCCTTGCCCGCTGATACCGTCCGCCGCGAGCTTGATTCGAGGCTTTACGCGCGCCGCTTGTGCGCCCGTCTCAGCTACCGCGCCGAGTTCATCAGCGACGTGTGAGAGTTTGAGCACGTCACCGCTTCCGCCCAAGCGTCGCGCCGTTAATGCTTCGCCCGCAGCTTCAACCGCGCGCCCCGCCGCGCCCGTCTTCGACAAGGCTTTCAACGCCGCGCCGCCAACCAAGTTTGAAGGCGACGCAACAAGATCGGTCAGGAATTCGCCCGCCTGTGCGAAGCCCGGATAACCTGACAGTCCTTCGCGCACCGCTTCGCCGAAAGGGTTGTCAGATTGCGCGGGTTCCGTGCCTTCGATGAGTCGTTGCTTGCCAGCGCGCAATCCTTCGGCGACCGAGCCGGTGTTGTAAGCCGTGAACACGGCATCATCTAAAGTGCCGAGCCGATTGTCGACAGGCGCGGCGATGTTGCCCGCCGTCTCGACAATCGGCGTTGCTACGTCCAGCATCTTTTCGCCCGCGCTCGTGGTGCTATCAGTCGCCCAATCAGCCGCGCGTGTGAGCGTGCCCTTGCTCGCTTCGTGCGCTTGCTCTAGCTCACGCAAAATCGGCATCTCTTGCGATACGCGCATCGTGCGGCGCTCCGAATCGTAAACATTCGCGTCGCCAACATAATCAACGGGTTCGCGCGCCTCGCCCGTCTTGAGGTCGTACACCTTCCAATCGCGCCCGCGCTCTGCGATGAACTTGTCCGCAAAGTCTGCGGGGATGCGGCGCGCCGCCGCGTGTTGTCGCACCGTCTGCTTAACGAAGTCGCTGCCACTTACTTGCGACCAATCTTCTTTTCCTTCGGGGAGTGACACGTCCACCATCACGCGCGCATTCGGCGATGCTGCCGTCGCGTCCATCCGGTCGCGCTGTTGCCTGCCCGCGAGCGTGCGCGGGTCGAATGCGGGCGCAGGCGGGAGCGGTGCTTGTCGCGGCGGCGCTCCGGCGAGCCGTAATGCCTCTTGACCTTCGCGCGTCATCGGAACGTCAATCACATCATCATCGGAAGATGCTTCGACGACACCCGGCGCGGGTTGCGCGAAGTCTGACAAGTCGGCAAGGTCGCTTAAATCTGGAAGGTCGAGCGATGAATTGTTATTCGTTGCGCCAACGTCGAAGCGTTCGTTTGTGCCGCGCGACTCTGCGCCGAGGTGGATGTGCGCTCCCGTTGACCACGATTCCGAGCCATCGCTTGCAATGTGCGGAATGCCGCGTTCTTGCAAGTAAGTGATGAGCCGTTGACCTTCCGCGCTCGACGGCGACACGGCGACATCTGCCGCATGGCGATGATCGAGTCCTTTGCGATTATGCGTCTCACTTTGCCCGAGCGCAGAGACGCGGTAATTGTTCGCGCTCAGGAAGTCTTGCAAGTCCGTGTCGTTGCCCGCGCTCCATCCCGGCACGACCGATGCCGTGCTCTTTGGTCGCGGCGTGGCGCGTGGTCGAATGCTTGTCTTGGGTAATACCTCCGCAGGCTTTCGCGTGGCGCGTGGTCGAATGCTTGTCTTGGGTAATACCTCCGCAGGCTTTCGCGCGGCGCGTGGGCGCACGCTGGTTGCGCGTGTGGCGAGGTCGTCAAGGCTTGGCAAGTCCTGCAAGTTCGCGCTCATTGAAAAGTTCCCCCTTGCGCTTCGACGAGGCGCCGCGCTTCCTCATCCGACGCGACGCCGAGGCGTTGACGTATCGCGCCGAGGTTGCCGAGCGCGAAGCGACGACCGGCGTAAGCACCGCCGCCCGTCGTCGGCAACGACGATGTTGCGCGAGGTTTGAGGCTTGTGCGCCACCCGCTCGCATCGTCATCCGTCAGGTCGCCGAATTCGGAATTGATAAGCGATGACTGTCTTTCGATTTGCCGCCGCGCTGCGTTGCGTACCTTGTCCGTGCGCGCCGTCTCGAATTTACCGAGCAACGTGTTCAGTTTTCCGATTGCCGTTGCTGCCCGCGTGCGTCGTGCGTCGGTCGGGTTTGCGCCGCCGCCGCGCGCACGCACGCCGCTCGTCGCAGCGCGCCGTTCCTGTGACTCGCGGTTGGCAGCAGCGACGTTTTCCCGGCTTCTGATATTTGTCGCCGCGCGCGTGTCTTGCGCTTGACGATTCGCCGCCGCAGTTTCGGCGCTCATCTGTTCGCGCGTGGCGGTCACAACCGGCGCATCAGTCGCACGGTCGGTTATCACGCCACTTGTCGCCTCACCCGTTTGCGGGTCAGCCGAGAAGACGCGCCAAGAGCCGGTTCGAGGGTCAACCTTGATTTCGAGTTTCTGATTCGCGTGCTTAGCGAAGACGGGTAAGCCCGCGCCGCGCATCGCTTCGACGATCTCCACATTGCCCGCGTCCTGTGGGTCGAAGGAAGGCAGGCGGTTGAACATCGAGACAAGCGAGCGCGTCTGAGCGTCGCCGCTACGCATCCGTGCCGCATCGCCCGTCTGCGTAATCTGCATTCGCTTTAACTCTTGGTCGGTCTGCTCATGCTTGAATTTACGCTCGCGCTCCATACGCTCATCTTCGATTTTTTCGTAAGTGAGTTGTTCCTTTAGTTGGCGGTCGAGATTGCCGATAAAACGGTCGTTCTTGCGTTGCTCATCCAGCGCAGGGTTTGCGCCACCGGCGATGCCCGAACCGATGCCGCCACCGACGACTTGCGCCACGCCGTAAGCATCCACAGGGCGACCGGAGCGCATTGACGCTTGCGTGACGGCGTTCGCGCCCTCGCCTAACCCATGCAGTAGATTCAGACCGATAGACTTCCAGCGTCCGTTTTTATCTTGCGCCGGAGTGTTGCGAAGCGTCGTCACACGGTCTTGCAATGCATCAATACGAACGCGGCGCGGCGTTGGCGGCGCGCTCATCACGTCGGCGGCTCCGCTCATCACAGGTGGCGCGGCTTGCGTGTTTGGTATGCGTAGGAAGTCAGCAGGCAAACCTTCGCCAGCATCAGCAACGGGCGCAAGAAGCGCAGGAGTGACGACGGGCGCGACGACGGGCGAGCGCTCGCCTTCAGCGGCAATGTCGTAGCGCGGTGTTTGACCGGGGCGCACGGGGAGAGGAGGTTTGCGGCGCGGACGGATTGATGTTTGTGAGGGGATCATCGTTTTTTCCTTATGGTTCTCTTGTCCGGTGGATTGCTTCAAGAAGACGAATGGTTTTTTCGGAGATTGCGCTGTGAAGAACAGCAAGCTCACCGGCTGGTTGTTTCTGAATGTATTTCCGTTCACCGACGATAAGTACCTGTTCTCTCAGTGTTCTAAGTGAAGCTTCAAGGTAATCAACAAGCAAGTTTTCAAGTTGCTCGCCCTTTTTCAGCCGAACTTCGTCGAACTCGTCGGTTGAGAGCGTGGCTTTAACATCCGAGACGGTGCTGTGTGGGACTTTCAACCGGCGTGCGACTTCGCAGACTCCATCACCAAGCATGAGCAATGCTTTGACGTGCGCGGTTGTCGTGTCGGGTATGCGTTTTCCTCTTGGCATTCTCAAGCCTCTTCGTTTTCCGCTTCGAGTTGTAGCTTTTCGTGGGCGAGTTCTTCGGCGCGGAGTTTGGCGGTGAAAATCCGAATTGCGGAATCACTCATCCTGCTGTACATCATCGCAACGTCAGACGCGGACTGTCGCCCAAACCACTCGTCATCCGTCGCAATGCGTCGAGCGAGGGCGATGGTCGCTTGAAGCGAGGTCGTGAGGTGGTCTGTGACAAGTTCGTTTAGTGAAGGTTCGGATTGCCGTTTTATTGCGACAAGTTGCGCCATTTCCGGCGATGACTTGATGCGCTCGACGCTTTTCACACTCACACCTGAGAGTTTTGCGGTGGCGGCGATTGTCTCGCCCGTGAGCAATAAGGCGATGACGCGGGTGCGCTCTTGTCCGGTGAGTTTCTGTCCTTGGGTCATATTTTTTCCTCTCTGCGGGTGGCTTCCATCATCGCGCGTTGGCGCTCGTTCGCTTCATGCTCGCCGAGCGCAAGTTTCAGCACCGGCGGCAATGTCTCAAACTGCATTCGGTCGGTGCGGCGCAGTCTGATAAGCGTCGCCGCGACTCGTGGCGTTATCGGAACCGTGTCGGGGCGCGCGTGTCTCATTCGAGATGCCGCCTTCGTCGCGCCTCTTCGATTTCGCGCAACGTCGCTCGCGCGGTTGCCGGAAGATGAAAGTTTCCGTCTTCGTCGTAGAGTTCGAGCGGTGGCGAAGTGTCGGGCGGTGTATCGTTTTCGCTATCCGGTAATCCTGCTCGCTCATGGTCAAGAGCAGCGTCGTTTTCAGCTTCTGCGGTGGCGATTTCGACGCTCATTTCGGCATCCGGCGAGGCGTCCGGCGGCGTGTCGTCGAGGTCTTCAAATTTGAAGACCTCAAACGGCTCTGTTTTGCGATTTTCCTCAGTGTTTTCGCAAAACGTATTTTCAAAATGTGCGTCACTTTTGTCGTCGTTGGCAACCTCGTTAAGTGGTTTTGAAGACCCTTGTATTAATGTAAGGTCTTCAAGCGACGAAGGAGCGGATTCGGCAACCACCTCGCCAACGGCGGCGAGCAAAGTTTCGGCGAGCGCGTGTACATCGTCAGGCGTCGCACCGGCGGCAATCTCGCCTTTGATGAGTTCGGCGATTTTCTCCCGAACGGAGTGAAGGCATCTGTTTAGCCGTGTGGCGGTCGTTTCCGGGGCGCGGAGTCTCGTGCGGCGCGCGTCGGGTTTGAACTCGGGCGGGTGTGGTCGCTCGCCTCTTTTCCGCTCGACGACGATCTGCGCCGCGCGGTCAAAGCGTTCATAGCGTCGCACGCCGCGCATCCCTCTCGCCTCGCGCTCGATTTCCACAAGGTCTTGAACAAACAGCGCGTATATCTCCGAGGCGCGCCCCTTGCCCGTCTTCTGGTTCATCGAGCCGGGGAGCCGCTTGATCGCCACGATGCGGGCGCGCTTCTGTTCGAGGTTGAAGCCGTCCCATGCGCGCTTCCACTTTTGCGCGAGGCTGCGCTTCTCCCGGTCTTTAGTTGGAAGCGGGCGCAAGGCTTCCATCTCTGCGGCGTCAAGATTGTCGAGGTAAGCGCCCATCATCCAATCCGGCGCGCACGTCAAACCGTCTTCGCCGCGCGTCGCTGCCATCACGAAGAGCATCAGGCGTTCGGATTCGGGCGAGTAGCCGCACACGCGGACGTATGCAGCGAGAGCCGCCGCCGTGTCGGACTTGGCTTTACGTGCGGTATCGTCTGCCGTGCGCTCCCACTGTTGAAGTTTGCGGGCGCGCGCGGGTTCTGTTTCCTTCTCGCGGTTGATTTCGGCGGCAAGGTCGCCGACGCGACGATGCAGATACGAATAATCAGGTTTGGTGCTCATAAGCCTGCCTCCCATCGAAGACCGGCGTTCACGAGCGCGCGGCAAAGGGGTGGTTCGGCAGCGACGCCATCGCCGAGGATGACGCCGCGCAAAGCCGGATAAGCCGCGCGCAGTTGAGCGACGACGGCAAAGGGTGTGCAGCCGTTTAGGGCGACGACGGTGATCGCGCCGCCGCCGTAGATGGTTTCGGCGCGCAAGCTATGGTCAGTGAGGACGACGATGCCGTTGCGCTTGGCGTTTGAGCGTCCGGCGAAGTGAAGCGACGGCACGGCTTTCGCGCCGCCATGCTTCGCAGACGATACCCACACGGGGGAATCGTCTGCCGCGTGGCGGTAGTAGCGTAAGGCTTGAATGAAACCTCTGTGGTCGCGGCACGGCACAAGTAAACCGTCGCGTTCAGGAAAACACATTCGCACGCGCTCGCCGTCGAGATAGAAACCGGCGGGCAGGTCAACACGCCAGCCGAATTGTTTTTGTACGGCGGCTTCGAGAATCGTCCAGCCCGTAATGCCGTAGCTAATTGAGCGGATGCCGATGCGTTGCGCGCGTTCAGGTGTGATGCCGTGATGTTGCTTGATTGCGCGGGAATCGGGTTCGAGCAAGCTGAAACAGTTGTTTAGCGTCCAGCCGTAGATGCCGCCGCGTACACGATCAAGCGCGACGCCGGGGCGCGTGTGGCGCGTGAGCGGCGTTGATAGGTCGAAGGCAGCGGCAACAACGTCGTCTGAGAGGTCGAGCGCGTTGGCGTCGTGAAAGATGCTGACTGCTTCGGCTTGGGCGTCCGGCGGTGCGGCGTGCGGAACGACGACGAGATACGGCAAAGACGATTGCGTTTGATGATTTTGAAGATTCACGCCGCCCTCCGATCTGCCGCGAGGCGACGCAGGCGAGCGTTTTCAGCGTGCGCTGCGTCAAGGGCGATGCCGTATTGTTTGAGAATTGAATCCCGGCTGCGACATCCTCGGCAGTCGCTTTCCGGTAGCCGAGGCGTGCGTTCGACGAGTTTTAATTCTTGCGATGATTCTTGCGGTGGGTTAGTATTCTTCACGTCCGAGTCCTTTCAATCATGTGACGGTTAAAGAAGCCCCGCTACTCTGCAAAAAGTTAGGCGGGGTTTTCTGCGTCTGGTGTTATGCGGGACTTGCCGCCCGCGAATGGTTTTCGACGAAGGAGCGTAAGGCTGCGTCGTGAGCGCGCGAGTGAGAGAAGGCAGCACAGGCAATGACATGAGCGAGTTCTTCACGACGTTCGCTATTAGCTTCGGCGACGAGTTCGTTGCAGATAGTTACCAGCGCACGCGCCGCGCCGTCGCCACCGGCGAGCATGAAAATCGTGTCAACGAGTTCGTTTGCGCGTGCGTCGTTCATCGCGTTTTCTTGCTTAAGCTGCTTGTGCGACGCTCATGCGCTCGCACGTTGCGGTGTTGTTGATGTAAGCGTCGGCATCGTCGCGCGTGATGCGAATAATGCCGGTGAACCTATGCGCGCGGAGCACCCCTTTAGTAATGAGGTTGCGGACGTGCATATCGCTACATCGCAGTTCCCGCGCTAATTCGGCGACGGTCAAAAGGTTGTTCGATGTGGTGGCGGTTAACTCGTTTTCTTCCATGTTTTTCACCTTTCTTAAGTTTTGCCCGTTGCGGCGGTGTGTCGAGCGCGGCGGACAATACGCGCAAGTGCGCGCGCAATTCAACACAGTCTTAAATTGCGCCCGCTTTGGCGCTCTGTGCGATGCGGCGCATATTGCGAGACGACACGCGCAGAATTCAAGGCACTTGGCTTTTTGCTGGGTTTCCTTAGTTTCGAGCCGATAACACGCGACATAATCTTTCCTCGCACAGAGAAAACACCTTGCGTTTGGCGGCTCTTTGTCGCTAACATCAACCGCGAACGGGTGCAGCACGCCCGGCACGCCGAAAGGCGCGTTGGAAAGGGTCGCAGCGTAAAAGTTGCGTCGAAAGGGTCGCAGCGTAAAAGTTGCGTCAAAAAGATTGCAGCGTAATTGCTCGCAAAGTGTGCTGTGCTTTTGGTTATGAGCGACCGGGAACGCCGCCAAGCAATTCCCCGGTCGCTCTTTTCATTTCATCGTTAAGATTCTCCGCAGAGTTCATTACTTCAAAACCTTCGCCACGTAAGCCCGCAGCGCACCCGGCGAGACACGCACGCCGCGCCCGATCTTCGCGCCTCTCAACTTCCCGTCCGCAAAGGCAGCGCGCAAGTGTGATTCCGGCACACCCGATAGCCGCGCCGCTTCCTTAAACGAGAGCGTCATCTTGTCGCGCAAGGGAACGTCTTGATACTCGTTCCCCGTCGTCTGGCTGCCGCGCAGCGCGTCGGCGACCATCAAGGCGAACGCTTGTATGCCTTCGACGCTTCCGGCGCGTTGTAAAGCCTGCGATGGTTCGTCATTTTCGTCGTCGGGGACTTCCGCACTCAGCGCGTCGCCATTGTCGCGGTTCGTCGCTAATGCTTCGTCGCTGTTCGTCGCTATTGTTTCGGCGGTTGTCGCCATACTCGCCGCGAGCGCGCGTACCTGTTCATCGTCATACATCGGTTGAAGGCGTGTTCTACCTTCAATCTTTTCCGGCGTAACGCTAAGTTTTCCGCGAGAAACAAGGCGCTCGACGCCGCGCGTCGAAGTTTTCAGAATCGTAGCGGCTTGCTCTTTTGTGATGTAAGGCATAGGAAGTGTTCGGTGTCGCTGTTCGTCGCTATTTGAATTGCGACGCCTTGCGACAATGACGACGCACGAGCGCGTCGCTATTCTTGTTTGCCATTCGCGCCGTTGCCGTTTGACTTAGTGGCAAGCTGCCGCACGGTGTCGGCGAGCCGGTTGACGTTGGCGGTGGTTTGCTCGACCTTCGTTCGTAAGGAACTCGTTTCCGCTTCGCCGCGAAACTGCGCCTCGACAAGTGCGGTGATGCGCCTGTCTTGGTCGAGTGCTTCGCGGCGTGCGCGCCGTCCGGCGTTGACGAACAACTTGGCAATGCGCTCGATGCGATCAAGGCGGCGGTCGCGTCGTGCGTCCCCGGCGATGTCGCGCGCTTGCTGTTCTAGAATGAAGTCTATTTGGCGCTCGCGTTGACGGTCGCGCGCCGCACTCTCGGCGGCATCACGCTCGCGCTGTTCGGCGACGCGCGCCAACGTCGCGACGATGCGGTTTAGTTCGCGCTCGCGGCGTTCGTCGTCACTCATCACTTCCCGCCCTTCTTCTTACCCGTTGGCTGATTCGCTTTACCGACACCGGCGTTGACGATGAGTCCCATGTCTCTGAGCCGCTTCTTCACTCGTTCCGCCGCTTCGTCTTCAACCATCCGTGCCGATAACGGCGCTGACTGTTTTGTGTTCTCGTTCTTCATCATTTCCCGCCCTTCTTCGCTGCACGCTTAGGTGTCGGCGTCGCTTGCCCGTTCGTTTCTCCCGTACTGCTCGGTGAATTGGCTAAGACTTTCGCGTACCTCTTTGTCGAGCTTCGTGAAATACACGCCGATGCCACCATCCGGGATGTTGAAGATCACTTCTCCCCATGTAGTGAGACACTCACCATCCGGCATCACTATTTCGACCTCAATAGGTTCCCTTACATGAGGTTGCGCCGAAGGCTGTACCGAAGTCTCTAAGAAGCAGCCGACCACACTTAAATTCTTGAGGTGTGCGTCATGGGCGTCACCTGAGAGGCGCTTCCATCGTGCTTCGAGTAAGACCGGGGTGCGGATGACGCTTCGGCGTTCTTCTGCCATGAGTCGCTCATTGAGGGGGGTCGTCAAAAGTGGACGCCATGAGTGATCTTCATGCGGCGGCTTGCTGCCGCGTGAACTGCTGCGTGTACGCCGCCGGTGATAAGTAGCCGAGCCGAGCCTGCCGCCGCTGCCGATTGTAGAACAGATCGATGTATTCACTGATCTCGCGCACAGCTTCAGCGTGCGTTTCGTACCGACGGTGATGCACGAGTTCTGTTTTCAACGTGCCCCAGAAACTTTCGACCGGAGCGTTGTCGTAACAATTACCGCGGCGGCTCATCGACACCCTCATTCCGTAGCTACGCAGCAACGCCTGATACTCATGGCTGCAATACTGCGACCCGCGATCCGAATGATGTATCAGACCAACTGCCGGGCGGCGCACTGCGACCGCTTGTTGCAATGCACGCACAACAAGATCGGTTGTCATCCGACTGCCGAAACTGCGCCCGACGATCTCACCCGCGAACAAGTCTTTAATCGCCGC
>Ga0136621_1000646_pt1 | contig 13874 bp, 14 predicted proteins | sample AntDryUQ445A2306_FD_104673 | JGI IMG/M metagenome (GOLD analysis project Ga0136621, IMG submission 104673) | Polar desert sand microbial communities from Dry Valleys, Antarctica - metaG UQ445A (23.06) | ecosystem: Environmental > Terrestrial > Soil > Desert | place: Antarctica: Dry Valley...
CGATCCGCGGATTTCCATCAGGGCCAGGCGCAGCACGCGCCACCAAAGGCCGGATACATGACTGCATTCTCGACCGCACAACCATCATCAAAACCCTTGCAGTTGAGGGCGCGTCCATACATGGTCGTTAGGCCGCATTTCCACCCTCCGATGACCCGGCCGAAGTTCTTCGAAGACTCCACGCGATTCCGCAGCTGGCTTCTGCTGAACGCCAAGACTGCAACCGAACTCATCGTGGGTTTCTACAAGATCGGCTCGCGCCGTCCGAGCATGGGTTGGTCAGAGTCGGTCGATGAAGCTCTTTGTTTCGGTTGGATCGATGGTGTACGCAAGCGAATTGATGATGAGTCGTACTTGATCCGATTCACGCCGAGAAAACCCACCTCGATCTGGAGCGCGATCAACATCGCAAAGTTTGAACAGCTGCGAGTGGAAGGTCGGATGACACCCGCAGGCGCGAAGGCTTTCGCTCAACGCACAAACGAGAGGTCGATGGTCTACGCACACGAACAAAGTGAGATGGCTGAACTTTCCTCACAGGAACTTCGGACATTCAAGCGGGCGCAAGCCGCCTGGAAGTTTTTCGAGGCCACGCCGCCCAGCTACAGAAAGGTAGTACTCCACTGGGTGACCACTGCCAAGAAAGCCGAAACAAGGGCTTCCAGGCTTGCTACTCTCGTACAAGCCTGCGTGGCTGGAGAAAGACTTCGCTGAACGCCGAGAATGCGGCCTAACCCTTCGGTCGAGGCGAGGCCCAACAGCCGGCCGCGCTACATGGCGTGTTTATCATCCATTCCGCGCGGCCGTCTGTTGGTCCCGCCTCACCTCAAACGTTGGGCGGCACGAGATACAACGGGTTCCCGATGTTCGAAATAACTGAATTCACACAACCAGCGGATCTAGGCAACGACCTGATCCGCGGACGGGCAATACATGCGAAGATGAAACAGTCCCGGCAATTCTTGGCTTGTGTAAATGGACGTGAGGCTGGTTACCTCTCTTACGATGATCGCGCCGACATCGAAACCGGGGTCCTTTATGAGGTATTCGTTCTCCCTGAGTTCAGGCAACAAGGAGTCGGAAGCCGACTCGTATCCTTTGCTGAGGACCTAGCCGTGTCTCTGAAGTGTAGCCGGATAAGGCTTTCACCGACGCCATTTGATCAGAGCGTAACTCAGGCGCAGCTTGACTCTTGGTACACAAAAAAGGGCTACCAGCTAGCGCGGGATGGGTCACGCGAATTTGAAAAGAGCTTGCTTGGATTTGGTGCCAGTGCTGCCCAACCAGTCATTCCAACGGACGCGCCGCAAGCGGCACGCCGCTGAATTCCAACGTTAGCACTCGCGCGGAGATTTGTCGGTGTCTGAATTCAACTGGACGTGCCCACACTGCGAGCGCCACGTAACGATTACTTACGAGCGCCTTTCTAACGAACGCCACGTACTTTGGATTCGTAACGCAGACGGCGGCAAGGTGCTCACCACTGTTTTTATCATTTGCCCAAACCCAAGCTGCAGAAAGTACACGCTCACTGCCGTGCTAAATGAGGGCGTAGACGTGCCTGGCCGCAACTCTGATCTCGGGGGAGCTTTTACAGAGATGGGAGTTGGTTCCGGGCTCTTCGAGCAAGTCTTTCCCAGATTACGTTCCCTAATCTATCCTCGCTGACTACAAAGAAGCTTGTCTGATCAGGTCGCTGAGCCCTAAGGCTTCAGCAACACTTTCGCGTCGCTGCTTGCAAGGAATTTTGCGTGACTGTTGGTCAGTTAAGCCTGGCCGCCTCGTAGATGAGATTGACCAAATAAAGGACAAGATAGACCCGCCCACGTGGGACGCCATAGCTTCGCTCCGCAAACTCGGAAACATTGGCGCACACATGGAGAAAGACATCAACGTCATCGTAGATGTTGATCCGCAGGAAGCGGAGCTACTAATTAGCCTTATCGAGACCCTGTTGCGAGAGTGGTACGTCGCTCGCGAGGATCGTAAAGTTCGCATGACCGCACTCATCTCGGCTGCGGCTACCAAGTAACGAGACTTACTCGGCTTGAGTACTAACAATTCATTCAAGCCGAAGCTGCTTCGCGGCTCGGCTTAATTCAGGCGTTATGCCCACAGTCCAGACACGATATACTTGCGAGCATGAGCACGGTCTTTGAGCTTGAGAAGGAGATATTAGCCCTCTCGGCTGCTGAGCGAGAGCAGCTTGCGGCGCTGGCTTGGGACAGCGTAGTAAGCGATCCCAGCGCGGCGAGCGATCCCGGTATCGACCGAGAGGGCATTGAGATTGCCGGCCAACGCGACACGGAAATCGAATCCGGCGCGGTTCAACCCATTGGTCACGCTGAGTTCTTGCGGCGCACCGGTGGCGAGCCTGAATGAGGATTGAGTATCATCCGCTCACTGCATCCGATCTCAATAACGCCGTCGCATTCTATAACCAGCACCGTGCTGGCCTCGGCAACGAGTTTCGATCCGAAGTCAACGCGGTCATTGCGCGAATTCTAACCAACCCTCTTCGGTATGCGATTGTCAAACGTGGCATTCGCCGCGCGTTTGTTCAGCGTTTCCCCATACTCGATTTTGTTTCGCCTTATTGACGACGAAGTGGTTCGAATACTGGTTATCAGGCATCACCGCCGTCATTCACGGTTTGGAACGGGTCGCCAGTAAACTTGGCATAACATTGCGCTGCAGCGGACCGCTATGTATCTCACGCGCCGTTCTTATTCGCGTTCTCGAAACATGTTCACATGAGAAAGGCGCAAAGTCCCCTATTAGCGACAGGTGTTCCGGCTAGTCGAATCAAGGCGCCAGAATGACATCGAACTCTAGTTCGAGTGGACGCGCTGAAGCGCGCCTCTCAACATAACGTTATGCGCCCTGAAGCTTGAATATTTTGGTAGAAAAGAACCGCATCTAGAATAATCATCGGAAGCTTGATCTATGGAAACTATTGTATGTGTGTTGACATTACTGCCTGCAAGAGCCAGAGCCACCGGCAGAAGTTGAAGGCCGCCTTGCCAGGTGCCAAGAAGGGCCACCGGCAGACAATCGATCAGGATGCGGAACAACGCGGGCGTCGTCTGCTGCGATTTCAAGGCAGCATCTGAAGGCGCACACCCCTTGACTCATCAAGCCGTCAGCGTTATGCTGCGACGCAACAGATACCGAAAAGAAGCCATCTGGCTTCTTTGAATACAGATCCCAAAAGGGGTAATTATTATGGCAGCAAGCAACAACGTCACACAATTTTCTAATCAGGCGCAGGATATCAGCCGTTCCATGTTCGGTGCTTTTCAGGGCATCGCCGAAGTGCAGTCCAACATCCTACAGAAACTGAGCGGCACACAGCAGGCTTTGATCCAGCAGTCCTATGAAGCCGCCAATGATCAGTTGCAAGTCATGAGCAAGGTCCATGACCCGCGCGAGTTTGCAGCGGCACAGGCAGACTTGGTCAAGACGCATGGGCAGCGCTACGTCGAGACCGTCAAGCAGGCGATTGACGTAAGCGCCGACGCTTGGCAGGAATATGGCAATAAGGTCGAAAGCACCACGCGCGACGTGAACAACAAGACCGAGCGCGCTGTGTCCTCCAAGAAGGATGCGTAACGACTCATCGCATGATCAAAGTGGGCGGATAAACCTCACGCAGGAGCCGTAGGGACTGGCTTAAGGAAAGACACGGAACGTCTAAGCATCGAGCCCCGCTTCGGCGGGGCTTTTTTGTTCATGCGGTAGCTCTCGGACAGCGAAAGTACGCAAGATGAAGGTAGCGATGCGGATAGCAGCACTGCTGCTTAGCCTCGGGCCAGCCATTGTTGCAGCCGAACAGGGCGGCGCCGGACTAGAGCTGTCGGATGGCAGTGGTTTCAACAGCGGTTCGACCAAGCTGAATTACCAGCTAACCGATGATCAAGAGATCGACTTGCGTCAGAGCGTCAGCGTGAAGGACACCGGGGAGATCGATAGCCGCTGGCAGGGAGGCACGCGCGGCAACTACAATTTTCATTACTACGACATCAAATTAGGCGCTAGCGAGCTACGGCCATTCGTCGGCGCGAATGCAGATTACATCTATGGTAGCAGTGTCAATCACTCACTAATGGCAGGGCCCGAAGCCGGCCTGAAAGTCCGTATGCAGTCGAACGCGCGCATCGTGATAAAGGCGAAGTACCAGTCTCTCTACCAGGACGGCGATCAGATCGATGAGGTCTTGGCGGACGGTACCCCGGCCTACAGCTTTGGTATTGATTTCCGTTTTTGATACCGTCTAGCCGGTTGCAGCGAACACTCGTGGCAGGTGGCCCGAAGGTTTGCCAGTTGTAGCAACCAATACTGCATCTGACAATCGGTGTAGGCGGTTCAGTTTCATATTGACGTCAGATGCCGCAAAGTATCGAGAATACGCTTTCGCTGCTTCAAGGCGCGCTCACGCTAGTCCAGAGCGAGCCATCAGCGAATCGACTATGGATTGTCGAACACGGTCGCATTCGCATACGTGAGTAACAGGAGTTGTGGCCCAACATGGCGCTGCAGCGCATGCTCATGAAGCCGCTGTACGCTCGCGATTCCCCTCCGTTCACAACGCGAACTTTACGTCTTAACGCCGCGTCGCGGGTCGCGCCAGTTATCAATTCCCGCCATTCGTACTGCCGTCGAGATCAGATTCAGCCGGCTCGGCAGGATTGCTGAACGACGATTCCTGGAGCAACAGCATAAGCGTTTGCTGGTCGGGTAATCCGGTGACGGTTATGTCGTTCTCGCGCTGGACAGCCTCCAGCGCGTCCTCGGTTTGCGGACCGTAAGCGCCGTCGGTGGAGATATCGTAGCCACGCTCTACCAGTGCTTCCTGCACTCGCTTAAGAACGGCCTTGTACAGGAACGCGGTTTTTGCGCCGCTTTCCATCTCCACGGGTTCCGACGATGTCCGCAGCCGGCCGGGAAACATGGATTGCAGTAGTCGCGTCGCCGCGAGCATGAACTGCGCGTCCGGGCGCTGCTCGCAGTACTGGCTGAGCAACTGCGCCAGCAACTCCGTCGCCTGCCACGGCGCTACGTCGAAGGCTTCTGCCTGAAACTGGTTTACGCCGGTCAGATAACCGTCGATCCAGCCGATAAACAGATAAAGCTCGGGCGACTTGGCGTCCAGCACTTTCGTGTATTGCGCGCAACTTGTCACGCCCGCGCCCTTGATGGCGAAATTACCCTGGTCATCCATCGCATGCAGCAGCCCCGGCGCGAACAGGCCGAGAATGACGAGCGAAATCAGGTTTTTCATAACGTGCCTCCGTGAAGCGGAAATTGTTGTAAGTCGTTACTGGCCGCATAGCGCGGTTGCGCAGCAGGCCGCTCAGTGGCTTGTTTTTCCTCGCGGTGCGCCGCGAACGCGATCTTGTCCAGATATCCAAGTAGCAGGGCCGACACGACGAACGTCATGTGGAAGATCACGTACCATAGCAGTTTAGTATTGCCGATCTCCTGCAGGTCCATGAATACGCGCAGCAGGTGAATGGATGAAATCGCCACGATGGATGCGGCTACCTTGATCTTGAGGGTGCCCGAATCCAGCTTGCCCATCCAGCCAATCTTTTTCTCCGCGCCTTCGACGTCGATTTTCGACACGAAGTTCTCGTAGCCGCTCAGCATCACCATCACGATGAGGCTGGCGACCAGCGAGATATCCACCAGCGCGAGCACGAGGAGCACTAGATCGGTCTCCGAAGTGCTCAGGATCACGGGCAATACATGGAACAGTTCCTGAAAGAACTTCACCACCAGCCCCGCCAGCGCAAGACTCAAACCCATATAGATCGGCGCGAGCAGCCAGCGGCTGGCAAATAGCACCTGTTCGATTCTTTGTTCCAGCATGCCGGTGTCTTCCGTAAAAAATGCCGCGCATTATTACACAACAACACGTTCAGGGATGCCCGTGTGGAACCTTCACGCGAACGCTATGCCTCATTACCGCAGACTATTAATTGTCTTGACTCTCGCGGCAGCTATAGGGTTATAGTTTTGACAGTAGGATTTTTTGTTTCACATAGTTAAGTTCATGCTCAAGAAACTCGTCATCGCGGTAATGCTGCTGGCAGCCCCCTTCGCTCAGGCGAAGATGGTGCTGGCGTGCGCGATGATGGATGGCCACGTCACAGAGCGTTGCTGCTGCGATCACAAGCGCCATAATCCTGCGGCGTCCGAACATACGGCTGCGAGCAAGATTTGCTGCGCGGTGGTTTTCGAACCGACCAAGGACACCACTCTTGCCGCGGCTTCCGAGTCCGTGGCCAAGAAGCCGGTCGACAAGCTCTGGGACAGCTCGCCCGATCTCGCTACCGCGCCGCCGGTACCATCTGCTTCTACCGCGTTCTTCTCGACCTCGCGATTATCCCTTCTCTTGGAGCCGCATGTTCTAAACGGCTCTGGATTGTATCTGCTCACGGCGCGTCTGCGCCTATAACCTGCCTCGCCACGCGGAGCCAGCGCTCCTGAGTGGTCTATGACGACCTGCGGCCCAACGCCGCAATCCCATCACGTCATTGATATGAGGCGAATACATGAATATCTACATTACTGATGCTTTACGGCATCTGAGCTGGAAAACCCTGGTTGTCGCGCTGCTGTATGGCGTAGCGTTTCAGGCCCACGCTCAGGCCCGTCCCGCCGACCCTACCTGGATTGGTCCGCCAACTTTACGCGCCGACGACCCGCCTACTGATACGGATAGGCGTATCTGGCGCTACGTCCCGATAGGACCGCGCGGCACCTTTAGACCCGGCGTTAGGATCGTAGCGAAGCCGTCGGCGCCACCGCGCGAGGTTGTACGCTACGTCGGTCCGCGCGGTACCGTGCCTGTATATCGCGACGATTGAGTCAAGGATACGGCCGGCAGCGCTGTTCAAGCCGTCGGCCGTTCTCCGGCCAAGCAATCTTGCATCATTGTTTACTTCGTAATACGGAGGTGCCCTCATGCGCGCTGTGCAACGTTTCATAGCTGCTTGCCTGTTAGCAAGCCTTACCCTACCCACTAGGGCTACCGATCTTCGGTTCGACGCCGAGCCACTCACCGCACAACGGCTGGTCGAGACTGTGCTGGATCGTAATCCAGGTCTGCAGGCGTTACGCGCGGCTGTTACCGAGGCTGCATCGCGGGTTGAGCCTGCCGGCGCCTTGGAAGATCCGATGCTCGCCTACAATGTGGCTCCACAGACCATTGCAGGACAGCGCCTGAGCCAAGCCGTCGATCTCAGCCAGGAAATCCCATGGCCGGGTACGCTCGCGTTGCGCGAGGATGCCGCACGTAGCGAGGCCGAGGCGGCCGGTCAGGATCTGGCGGACCTGCGGCTGGAGATCATTGCTGCGGTCAAGGCGGGGTTCGCCGAGTGGTATTACGTCCATCGAGCGCTTGCTATCAACGAGGCCAATCGGGACTTGTTGATCGAGCTGCGCAACGTGGCCGAGACGCAGTACGCCGCCGGACGGGCTACTCAACAGGACGTCATCCAGGCGGAGCTGGAGCACGCGAGGCTCTTGGATGAGGCGCTCGCGCTGCAAAAGGAACAACGGTCGATACAAGCGCAGCTCAATGGCCTGCTCAACCGCGCGCCTGGCGAATATTTGTCACCGCCGAAAGAGGTGGAGCCTCCCGCCCCGCCCCCGGACTTGCAGGTCTTGCAACAGACCGCGGTGGAAACACATCCCGAACTGAAGCAAGCCGAAGCCCAGCTCCAGGCGAGCCGCTCGCGCGTCGGTTTGGCGGAGAAAGACTTCTATCCCGATCTTGGCTTGAACATCGGATACGACAGCTTCTGGGACGACGAGGACCAGCGCTTCTCCGTCGGCGCCACCATTAACATCCCGCTGAATCGCAGCAAGTATCGTGCATTGAGAGATGCGGCTCAGGCCAATGCGCTGCGGTCGCAATGGCGTCTTATAGACCGTCGGGCGCGACTCCTCGCGGCGCTAGGGCGCGCCCGCGCGGAAGTGGCGGAGTCAGTAGACGTGATTGCGCTACACCACGACCAACTGGAGCCGCTGGCGCAGGACAACTTGAGCGCCGCGACGGCTGATTACCGCGCCGGGGCCGGTGACTTCCTTGATGTGATTACCGCCGAGAACCGTAAGCTGATGATCGAGCTAGGACTCGCGCGTGCACAGGCCAACTACGTCCGGCGGCTGGCAGAGTTGGAACGCTGGACCGGCGGCGCCTTGCCGGCCGGGTACGGCAGCGGTAACGAGGAAAGCACCAATGAGTAAACGAACATCGATGTGGCTTGTAGGGCTGATAGCCCTGGCACTGGGCCTCGTCATCGGCAGCCAACTGAACGGCTTTTTGAGTGGCGGTTCAGATGACGCTCAAATGGCCTCCTCGCAAGGGATGAGTGATGTGCCGGTATACCAGTCCGGACCATTCAAGGTCAGCGTCGCCGTAAACCCTGAAGCGCCCAAGGTCGGTGAGAACAAGCTGATGGTCAAGGTCATGGATGCGCACGGCAATCCTGTAGAGGACGCAAACATTCAGGCGTTCGGCGAAATGTCGGCAATGGGTGTTATGCAGGCCATGCGGGCGCCCGCCAATGTGAAGCAGGTCGCACCCGGCGAATACGCGGGCCCGATGAACATCGAGATGAGCGGCGAGTGGCCCTTGTCGGTCAAGATCGAAAAACCCGGCGCCGGCGAGACCGCCTTGAGCTTCGATATGGCAACCGGTCGTGCGGGCCTGTCTATGATCTCCGGCGGCACCATGGTGGAGTTGGCGGCAGAAGGAATGGCCTCACAAGGTAGCGAGCCGACATATCGCGCGGGTCCCTTTAAGTTCGATGTGGCTGTAGAGCCCGAGACGCCTAAGATCGGCAAGAACCGACTGATCATCGATCTTCACGACAGCCAAGGTAATCCGATCCCGGGCGCACAGATTAAAGCGATAGCCGAGATGCCGGCCATGGGTGCGATGCCTGCCATGCAGGCGCCAGCCGCCTTCGACGAGACCGAACCCGGCAAATATGTGGGCACTCTCGATCTCTCCGTGAGCGGCGAATGGCCGCTGTCCATCCAGATTGAGAAGGCGGGAATAGGCAGCCAGAGGATCACCTTTGACATGGCTACAGGCCGTTCGGGGCTACAAGTCGTCTCGGGCGCAATGGCTGAGGGCCAGAGCGGTATGCAGGCTGAGGAGGCCCCGGCCAACGCGATCCTGGTGGACAGCCGCAGCCGCCAGCTCATCGGGCTGGAAACCGGCGCGGCTACTTATCGGCACCTCACGCGCGACATCCGGGCCGTAGGGCAAGTCGTTTACGACGAGAGAAAGCTTTCTGACGTGACCTTGCGCTTCAACGCCTGGATTGGTGAGCTCTATGCCGATTACGTCGGCAAGTACGTCAACAAGGGCGAGGTGCTGTTCACCGTTTATGGCCCGGAGTTACTGGCCGCCCAACAACAGTACCTGGAGGTCTTGAAAGGCCGATTCGGCCAGAGCAGCGGACTGATCGAAGCGGCGCGCAAGCGGCTGCTGTTGTGGGATATGGCGCCCAGCCAGATCGAAGAACTGGAGCAGCGGGGCGAGCCGCTTGATTACGTGCCTATCATGGCGCCGCGCAGCGGCACCGTGGTGGAAAAGAACGTGGTCATCGGTTCGGCCATGATGGCCGGCACTAGGCTGATGCGCATCGCTGACCTGTCAAAGGTCTGGGTGGAGGCCGAGGTCTACGAGGCCGAGCTGCCGCTGGTGAAGGTCGGCATGGCCGCTGTGGTGACGCTTCCCTACGTGCCGGGCAAGATCTACCAGGCCAAGGTCGATTATGTCTATCCCTACCTTCAAGGCATGACTCGCACAGGCCGCATCCGGCTAACGTTAAATAACCAGGACGGCGTGCTCAAGCCCGACATGTATGCGCAGGTCAATCTTAAGGTCTATCTGGGGCAGCGTCTGGTGGTGCCGGAGGAGGCGGTGCTGTTTGCCGGTGAAAGCCGCATCGTGTTCGAAGATTTCGGCGGCGGACGCTTAGCGCCGCGCAAGGTCCGCACGGGCGTGCGCAACGAGGGCTATATCGAGATCGTCGAAGGCCTTGAACCAGGCGACAAGATCGTGACCTCGGGCAACTTCCTCATCGCGTCCGAGGCCCGCCTGAAGACGGGGATCGAACAATGGTAACGCACGATAATGATCGCCCAACGGCTCTGCAGGGGCTGATCGCCTGGTGCGCGCATAACTGGCTGTTGACGATCCTGGTGGTCGTAGTGGCTACGGTCTGGGGTTATCGCTCGCTCATGCAGGCGCCGCTAGACGCCATTCCCGATCTTTCCGATGTCCAGGTGATCGTATTCACCGAATGGGAGGGGCGCAGCCCCGACCTCGTAGAGGACCAGATTACTTATCCTTTGGCCACCACCTTTCTGGCGGCGCCCGATGTGCAGTTCGTGCGGGGCCAGAGTTTCTTGGGGTTCTCCTTCGTTTACGTCATCTTCGAGGACGGGACGGATATCTACTGGGCTCGCTCTCGCGTGCTGGAGTATCTCAATTCTGCCCAAGGAGAGTTGCCGGAAGGCGTGACGCCAACGCTCGGTCCCGATGCAACCGGTGTGGGGTGGGTGTATCAGTACGCGCTGCGAGACAAGACGGGCCGCCACAGCCTGGCGGATTTGCGCAGCATTCAGGACTTCAATCTCCGATACGCGCTGGAGTCGGTGGAGGGCGTGGCCGAAGTGGCGTCGGTAGGCGGCTTCGAGAAGGAATATCAGGTCAATGTTGATCCCAACAAGTTGGCCTCGTTCGATATCCCGCTCGACCAGGTGATCGCGGCCGTGCGCGAATCGAACAACGAGGTGGGCGGCCGGACACTTGAGGTGGCGGAGCATGAGCAGTTCATCCGCGGTCGCGGCTATATCGATTCCACCGAGGACCTCGAGAAAGCGGTACTCAAGGTAGACGAAGACGGCGTACCCGTCACCTTGGATCAGGTCGCCACCGTGAGCTTAGGGCCCGCCATGTCCCGTGGCCAGTCCGATCTGAACGGCGAGGGCGTGACCGTGGGCGGCATCGTGGTGATGCGCTACGGCGAGAATGCCCTGGATGTTATCGGGGCGATCAAGCAGCGTTTGAAAGAGGTTGAGGCCAGCCTTCCGAAGGGGATCGAGATCGTCCCGGTTTATGACCGCTCTAGCCTCATCAAGCGCGCGATCGATACCTTGGAGCGCACATTGACGGAGGAGATGATCATCGTCTCGCTGGTGATCTTCGTCTTTCTGCTGCACATGCGCTCCGCGCTGGTCGCCATCATTACACTGCCGATCGCGGTGCTCCTGGCGTTTATTCCTATGTACTACCAGGGCCTCACCGCCAACATTATGTCGCTGGGCGGCATCGCCGTGGCCATCGGGGCGATGGTGGATGCGGCCATCGCGATCGTGGAAAACGTGCACCGCCGACTAAGCCTGTGGCAAGCCGGAGAAGTGAGTCCGGAGGAGAAAGCCCGCTCGCGTACTGAGATCATCATCGACGCCATGCAGGAGGTAGGTCCCAGCATCTTCTTCGCGCTCCTGATTATCACCGTCTCATTCCTGCCGGTATTCTCGCTGGAGGGCGCCGAGGGTCGCCTGTTCAAGCCGCTGGCGTTTACCAAGACGTACAGCATGTTCTTCGCAGCACTTCTGTCGGTGACGCTAATCCCGGCCCTGGCCGTGCTGGTGATCCGGGGCAAGATCCGCGGGGATCGCAACTGGCTGAATCGGGTACTCGTTGCGGCCTACCTGCCGGTCGTGCGGTTCGCGGTTCGATTGCGTTGGGTGGTGATCGGTCTAGCGGCCGTCGCCTTGGTGTCCATCTGGCCCGCCTACCAGTCGCTGGGCAACGAGTTCATGCCGCCCTTAAACGAGGGCAGTATCCTGTATATGCCGACCTCCGTGCCGGGCATGTCCATCTCGGAGGCGACCCAGACGCTGCAGACCATGGACCGGATGCTGACGAAGATTCCAGAGGTGGAGCGAGTGTTCGGTAAAGCCGGCCGCTCGACTTCGCCCACTGATCCGGCGCCGCTTGAAATGATGGAGACCAACATCATGCTCAAGCCCGAGAGCGAGTGGCGTGAGGGCATGACCTGGGACAAGCTGATCGCGGACATGGATGAAAAGCTGCGTTTCCCGGGCACGCCCAACATCTGGTGGATGCCGATCCAGACGCGTACCCAGATGCTGGCGACCGGCATCCGCTCGACCTTGGGGATCAAGGTATACGGCACCGAGCTGTCAACCATCGAGGACACTGCGGTAGCAATCGAACGCGCGCTGCTTGCTGACCCGCGTACGGCGCCCTATACGCGCAGCGCCTTTGCCGAGCGCACCACCGGCGGCTATTTTCTGGACTTCGACATCAACCGCGAACAAGCGGCGCGCTTCGGTCTTAACGTGGGTGACGTGCAGGATGTGATCGTCGCGGCCATGGGCGGCGAGGTGGTGTCGCAGACCGTGGAAGGCCGCGAGCGTTATAATATCCTGGTGCGCTATGCGCGCGAGTACCGCGAGAGCATTCCGGTCTTGGAGCGCGTGCTGATCTCGACCGCCAACGGCGCCCAGATTCCGATCTCGCAGGTCGCGGATATCAAGTTCCGCACCGGCCCACCCATGATCCGCAGCGAGGACGCGCAGCTGCAGGGCATCGTGAGCGTGGACGTCAACGATGAAATCGGCGTGCCGGACTACGTCGCGCTCGCCAAGCAGGTGGTGGCCGACGAAGTGGAGATTCCGAGTGGTTATCGCCTCGCCTGGGCCGGGCAGTTCGAGTACTACGAGCGGGCCAAGGAGCGGCTCAAGATCCTTATTCCGTTGACCGTGTTCCTGATCTTTTTCATGCTTTACTTTCATCGCAAGTCACTGACCGAGACGCTGATCGTCATGCTAGCCCTGCCGTTCTCGCTGGTCGGAAGCACGTGGCTGCTCGCCTTTTTGGATTACAAGCTCAGCGTGGCCGTCGCGGTGGGCATGATCGCCGTAGCGGGCCTCGCGGTGGAGCTGGGTCTGCTGATGATGCTATATCTGGATATCGCCTGGCGTCATCACAAGGACGAAGGCCGGCTCAACAATCGTGACGATCTGGAGGAAGCCATCATCGAGGGCGCTGCCAAGCGCCTGCGGCCCAAGCTGATGACGGGCGCGGCACTTTTCATGGGGCTGCTACCCATCATGTACAGCACCAACACCGGCGCGGACGTGATGAAGCGCATCGCCGCACCCATGCTGGGCGGTGTGGCCTCGGCCCTAATCCTGGTGTTGATCGTCTTTCCCGCGATCTTTGCGTTCTGGCGGGGCCGTGGACTGCCGGACGGTGAGTCGCAGCCCGACGAATCTAGAGTTCAGTGATACAGGCGGCCATTTGCCTGCGGCCGCGGCCCATCGGTTCCGGTGTTAAAACAAATGAACTCCGAGATGAAAAAGCGCAAGCCCAACACGTGCATAGCGCTCGGTAGTGCCATTGCGGTGTCGTTGACCGCACTAGGCGTACTTATGCCGACGACAGCCCGTTCAGGCTACAAGCATTTACATCCGCCACTGCGGTTCCGGGTGCGAAGACCAAACTTTCTCTAGGCATGTGCGGCATGAAGGGAGGCATGGATGAAGAAGACGGGAGTGGCGGGGAAAAAGATCGTAGCGGCAGGGAATGTCGGCGGCACGGAAGGTCAGAGCCAAAGCGGCGGCGCGATGGAGGGAATGGGTGGCGACAGGATGGAGGGCATGGATGGAGACGGCCAAGGTGGCGGTAAAGACGATTAAAGACAAGACGACGCTAGTAATGGCGCTCCTTTATTTATTGCGCTCCTTTATTTATTGATTAGGAGAAATGTATGAACGTAGCAAATACAAGTCGATGGCTGGCTCTCATTCTC
>Ga0136621_1000647_pt1 | contig 13858 bp, 11 predicted proteins | sample AntDryUQ445A2306_FD_104673 | JGI IMG/M metagenome (GOLD analysis project Ga0136621, IMG submission 104673) | Polar desert sand microbial communities from Dry Valleys, Antarctica - metaG UQ445A (23.06) | ecosystem: Environmental > Terrestrial > Soil > Desert | place: Antarctica: Dry Valley...
GCGATGTAGCGCTGGGAGAGGAGCGCCGCGGCGACGATCGCGGCGTCCTGGATGCGCACGCCGTGGTGCACCTCGTAGCGCTCCTTGAGCCCGCGGAGGATCGCGATCGCGTCCTCCACCGACGGCTCCTCGACCAGCACCGGCTGGAAGCGGCGCTCGAGCGCCGCGTCCTTCTCGATGTGCTTGCGGTACTCGTCGAGTGTGGTGGCGCCGACCGCGCGCAGCTCGCCGCGCGCGAGCATCGGCTTCAGCAGGTTGGCAGCGTCCACGGCGCCCTCCGCGGCGCCCGCGCCGACGATCGTGTGGAGCTCGTCCATGAACAGGATGATCCGCCCGTCGGCGTCGGCGATCTCCTTGAGGACGGCCTTCAGGCGGTCCTCGAACTCGCCGCGGTACTTGGCCCCGGCGACCAGGGACCCGATGTCGAGCGCCACGACGCGGCGGTCGCGCAGCGAGTCGGGCACGTCGCCCGAGACGATCCGCTGCGCGAGCCCCTCGGCGATGGCCGTCTTGCCGACGCCCGGCTCCCCGATCAGGACGGGGTTGTTCTTGGTGCGGCGCGAGAGGACCTGGATCACGCGACGGATCTCGTCGTCGCGGCCGATCACCGGGTCCAGCTTGCCCTGCTCGGCCGCCTCGGTCAGATCGCGCCCGAACTTCTCGAGCGCCTGGTACTTGTCCTCGGGGTTCTGGTCGGTGACCCGGTGCGGCCCCCTGACCTCGGAGACGGCGGCCGCGAGCTGGTCGCGGGCGGCGCCCGCGTCGACCCTCGGGTCGCTCGCGAGCGCGAGCAGCAGGTGCTCGCTCGAGACATACTCGTCGCCGAAGGAGCGCGCCTCCTCGTCGGCGCGGCGTAGCAGCTCGATCGTGGCTGCCGACGTCGACGGCGCCGCGGCCGCGTCGCCCGTGATCGTCGGAAGCTCGTCGAGCGCCTGGTTCGCCTTCGTGCGAACCGCCCGCGGGTCGGCCCCCACCTTGCGCAGGACCGGCACGACGATGCCGCCCTCCTGCTCGAGCAGGGCGACGAGGAGGTGCGGGGGGGCGACCTCCGAGTTGCGTCGCGCCCTCGCTATTCGCTGCGCGGCTGCAAGGGCCTCCTGCGACTTGACTGTGAACCGATCAGCTTGCATAGGAAATCTAAGTGTGTATATAGTAGATCAATCGGGCCAGCCTCACCGCTCGTCGTGTCATCCGCGAGAGCGCGTGATCCGGACGCGAACGTGATCGCCTGGGCGGGCCGGCACGAGGGCGTTGCCAGGCTCCTCGTAGGGCACGAGCTCGCGCTTGTAGGAGCGCCTGACCCGCTCGATGCCCTCGACGAGCTCGCGCTCGAGCCGCTCGGCCTGACGCTCGAGCGTCCGCATCCGTGAGCGCATCCGCTCCATCTCCTGCTCGAGCTCGAATACCCGCTCCACGCCGGCGAGGTTCATGCCGAGCTCGGAGGTGAGCTCTTGGATACGGCGAAGCCGGTCCACGTCCGCCTGCGAGTAGAGACGCGTCTTCTTCGGCGACCGCTTCGGACTGACGAGGCCCCGCGCTTCGTAGATCCGCAGCGTCTGCGGATGCATCCCGGCGAGCTCGGCGGCGACCGAGATCATGAACACGCCGCGCTCCCGATCCACCTCGACCGCGAACGCCTCCGAGCGCCGTCCGGCGCGCCCGCCGTCGCGACCAGCCATCAGGCGGCCCTCCCGCCGAACAGCCGCTCGCGCGGGTTGCCGTCCATCACCTCGGCGAGTCCCTCGACCGCCTCGCGCTGCTCGCGGTTGAGCGATTGCGGGACGTCGATCGCGAGCCGGTAGTGGATGTCGCCCCGGCCGCGGCCAGAGAGCTTCGGCGGGCCCTCGCCGCGCAGCCGCTGCACGGTCCCGTGCTGCGTGCCGGCTGGCACCCGGATCCGCTTCGTGCCCGACAGCGTCGGCACCTCGAGGGTCGCGCCGCGGATCGCCTCGACGATCGTGATCGGCACGTCCACATCCAGGTTGTGGCCCCGCCGCCGGAAGACCGGCGACGAGCCGACGTGTGTCACCACGTAGAGGTCGCCGGTCGGGCCGCCGCGACGGCCGGGCTCGCCCTTGCCGGCAAGGCGGACGCGGCTGCCCTCGCGGACGCCCGCGGGGACGTTCGCGCGGTAGCGCTTGACCTGACGCGTCCGGCCCTGGCCGCCGCACGTGCGACAGGGATCCTCGATCTGCGTGCCGGTCCCGCCGCAGGTGCGGCACGGCTGCGAGATCGAGAACAGCCCCTGTCCCTGCGACTCGATGCCGCGGCCCTGGCAGCGGGCGCACACCGTTGGGTTCGTTCCGGGCTTTGCGCCGCTGCCGCCGCAAGTGCCGCACGGCGCCTGCACCGGGACCGTGACCGCCACCTGAGCCCCCTCCATCGCCTGCTCGAACGAGACGTGGACCTCGGTCTCGAGGTCGCGGCCGCGCTCCTGCTGCGGCTGGCCCGCGGTTCGACCGCCGCCGGCGCCGCCGAACAGGTCGGACAGGATGTCGCCGAAGCCGCCGAAGCCGCCGCCCCGGAAGGCGTTCGGGTCAAAGCCACCGGCGCCGAACACGCCGCCACCGGCGTCGAACTGGCGGCGCTTTTCCGGGTCCGACAGGATCGAGTAGGCCTCCTGGACCTCCTTGAAGCGGTCCTCCGCGCCGGCGTCGTCGGGGTTGCGGTCCGGGTGGTACTGGCGGGCCAGCTTGCGGTAGGCCTTCTTGATCTCGTCGTCGGTCGCCTTGCGATCGACGCGCAGGGTGTCGTATGGGTCCTTGAGCTTCGGCACAGCCATTTCAGGCGGCCACCACGACGCGCGCCGGGCGCAGGACGGTCTGGTCGAGCCGGTAGCCCTTCTGGATCACGTCGAGCACGACGCCCGCATCCGCGCCGTTCTCCGACCGCGTGGACAGCGCCTCGTGGACGTTCGGGTCGAACGGTTCGCCGGCGGGCTCGATCGCCCTCACGCCGCTGCGGTCGAGCGCCCCGAGCAGCTCCGAGTGCACGAGCCGGACGCCCTCGGCGAGGCTCGCCTTCTCCTCCTCCTCCTCGGCCGAGTCGAGCGCGCGCTCGAGGTTGTCGAGGACCGGCAGGAGCTCGGTGGCGAGAGCCGCCTTCGCACGTGCGCCGGCGGCCGCGATGTCGCGCGTGGCCCGCTTGCGGTAGTTGTCGAAGTCGGCCTGCGCGCGTTGGGCGAGCGCGAGGTACTCGTCGCGTTGCGCCTCCGCAGCGGCGACAGGGTCGTCATCGACCGTCTCGTGGTCGAGCGCCGGCTCGGCATCGTGCTCATCCGGCGCCGGAACCTCGGCCGGCGTGGCGGGCGCTCCCTGATCCGTGGTCTCCGCCGCCTCGGCCGCGTCCGGGTCTTCGCCGTCGACGACCTGCTTCACGTCGGGCTCGTCAGACGCGGGGCGCGCGGCGTCCGCCGCGCGCCCTCCGCTCCTTGGGCCCGCCATCAGCGCCGCTGCTCTTCGTCAACCACCTCGGCGTCCACGACCTCGTCGTCGGAGGTCTCGCCGGTGCCGTCGTCGCTCGAGGCGCCGTCGCCGTCGCCTGCTGCCTCCGCCTGCTGCTGCGCGGCCGCCGCGTAGATCTGCTCCGAGACCTTGTGGAACGCCTCCTGGAGGGCGTTGGTCTTGCCCTGGATCTCGGCGACGTCCTCAGAGCCGAGCGAGTCGCGAACGTCCTTGATCGCCCGCTCGATGTCCGACTTCGCGGACTCATCGACGTTCTCCAGCTCGCCGAGCTGACGCTCCGCCTGGTAGGCGGCGTTCTCGGCGGCATTGCGGGCCTCGACGAGCTCACGCTGGCGACGGTCGTCGTCGGCGTGCGCCTCGGCGTCCTTGACCATCCGCTCGACCTCCTGGTCGGACAGGCTCGAGCCGGCCTTGATCTCGATCTTCTGTTCCTTCTGCGTGCCGAGGTCCTTCGCCGAGACGTTGAGGATGCCGTTCGCGTCGATGTCGAACGTGACCTCGATCTGGGGCATGCCGCGCGGCGCCGGCGGGATGCCGGTGAGCTGGAACTTGCCGAGCGACTTGTTGTAAGAGGCCATGTCGCGCTCGCCCTGGAGCACGTGGACCTCGACGCTCGGCTGGTTGTCCTCGGCTGTCGAGAACACCTCCGACTTGCGCGTCGGGATCGTGGTGTTGCGGTCGATCAGCTTCGTCATCACGCCGCCCTTGGTCTCGATGCCGAGGGTGAGCGGGGTGACGTCGAGGAGCAGTACGTCCTTGACGTCGCCGGCCAGCACGCCGGCCTGGATCGCGGCGCCCACCGCGACGACCTCGTCCGGGTTGACGCCCTTGTGCGGGTCCTTGCCGGTGAGCTCCTTGACCTTCTCCTGCACCGCGGGCATGCGGGTCATGCCGCCCACCAGCACGATGTGGTCCACGTCGGCGCCCTTGACGCTGGCGTCGTCCATGGCCTGCTTGGTCGGCCCGACCACGCGCTCGAGCAGGTCGCCGACCAGCTCGACCAGCTTCGCCCGCGATAGGCGCGTGTCGAGGTGCTTGGGCCCCGACTGGTCGGCCGTCACGAACGGGAGGTTGATCTGCGTCTCCTGCGTCGTGGAGAGCTCGACCTTCGCCTTCTCGGCCGCCTCGTAGAGACGCTGGAGGGCCATCTTGTCCTGCGAGAGGTCGATGCCCTGCTGCGCCTTGAAGTCCTTGACGAGCCAGTCGACGACCGCCTTGTCGAAGTTGTCGCCGCCGAGGTGGTTGTCGCCGGCGGTCGCTTTGACCTCGAACACTCCGTCGCCGATCTCGAGCGCCGAGACGTCGAAGGTGCCGCCGCCGAGGTCGAAGACGAGGATCGTCTGGTCGGCCTCCTTGTCGAGCCCGTACGCAAGCGATGCCGCGGTGGGCTCGTTGATGATGCGCTTGACGTCGAGACCGGCGATCTTGCCGGCGTCCTTCGTCGCCTGGCGCTGGTCGTCGTTGAAGTAGGCGGGGACGGTGATCACCGCGCTGTCGACGGTGTCGCCGAGGTACGCCTCCGCGTCGGCCTTCAGCTTCTGGAGGATCATCGCGCTGATCTCGGGCGGCGAGTACTCGTTGTCTCCCGCCTTGACGCGCGCCGCGCCGTTCGGGCCGGAGACGACCTCGAACGGCACGATCTTCTCCTCCTCCTTGACCTCGGCCTCCTTGCGGCCCATGAACCGCTTGATCGAGAAGACGGTGTTCTCGGGGTTCGTGACCGCCTGCCGCTTGGCGACGGTCCCGACGAGGCGCTCGCCACCCTGCGTGAAGGCGACGACCGACGGCGTGGTCCGTGCGCCTTCGGCGTTCTCGACCACGGACGGGTCGCGGCCCTCGAGCACCGCCATGCACGAGTTGGTCGTGCCGAGATCGATTCCAATCGTCTTAGCCATACTGAGACTCCTTCTTTCTGCCTAGCCATTAAAGCGCTGCCTGCGTGAAATCTGAGCCTTATTGTGGCAGATTTTCGGAGTAGCACCGAGACGTAGCCGCGGGCAGCTGCCGCGCATCGGTGCGGAAGCTGCTGTCCGGTGACCCTAACCCGAAACCGGCGCCCGGGGCAAGGGCCGCCGAACGGCGCGACGTGCGACCTACCGACTCTCGAAGAAGACGAGCAGCGGGTGAGTCGGCTCTGAGAAGCGGGGCTCGACTCGGGCCGACGTCTCCGCCGGCGCCTCCGTGAGGATACGGTTGGCCAGTTCGCGTCCGCCCTCCTCGGTGAGTGCTCCCACGAGCAGGTAGCGCCAGCGGCGCACGACGTGGAGGCCCTCTTCCTGAAGCCGCTCGGCGAGCTCGGCGGTGGCGCGGTGGCTGTCGAGCTCGACCCTCACCTCCCAGTCGAACTCTCCCTCCTCGGCCACCTCGCGCGTCTCGGCCGCCAGCCGGCGCTCGCGCTCAGCCGCGCGCTGGGGCTCGCTCGCGGGCAACGGCTCGGACGCGTCCTTCCACGCCTCCTCCACCGGGTGCCAGCGGGTGAGCGACACAGTCGCGGCGAGGCCGTCCGCCGCGAGGACCTCGCGCACGACCCGCTCGGCCTGGCGCGCCGCCTCTTCGTCGGCCGCGTAGAGGAAGACCCTCGGCCCGTCGCGCGTGACGATCACCCGGTCGGACAGGCGGTCGCGGGCCTCGTCGTCGAGCTCGAGCGCGTGAAGGCGCTCGGACAACGAGCGGTCGTGGTCGGGCTCGTCGAGCTCGGCCTCGACGCGCCATTCGTCGCGAGTTTCGGGAGCCTCGGACATCGCCGGCGACTCTAGCGTTCGATCCCGAACCCCCGCACCCACGGAGGACACGCCATACCGTCGCTGGATCGCCACCCGCGTCCTCGCCGATAGCACCGACTATCGGCTTCGTCCGCGTGCGGCGCCCAGCTAGGTCTGGCGTGTCCCCGCGGGAACGCGGATTCAAGACCGAACGCTACCGAGCGCCCGCGGCGCGCAGGCGGGCGCGCCCGTACGGGCACATGCGCCGCAGCACGCAGTCGCGGCAGCGCGGGTCGCGCGCGACGCAGATGCGGCGACCGTGGCGGATCATGCTCATGTGGACCTCGTACGCGTCCACGGGGTCGGCGAGGCGCGACAGCTCGTCGTGCGCCTCCTCGAACGACGCTCCCGGGCGAAACAGCCCGAGCCGAGTCCCGACGCGAAAGACGTGAGTGTCCACCGGCACGTCCGGCCGCCCGAAGGAAAACAGCAGGACGCAGGCGGCGGTCTTGCGACCGACGCCGGGCAGCTCGCAGAGAAAGGCGCGCGCCTCGGCGAGCGGGGCGTCGGCGAGCCACGCGAGGTCGTCGCCGTCCAGCGCGCGGAGGATTTCCTGGATGCGCCGCGCCTTCACGCGGGAGATTCCGCCGGGCCGGATCGCCTCCTCGACCTCCTCCTCCGGAGCGTCCCGGACCGCGGCCCAGGTCGTGAAGCGCTCGTGCAGGCGACCGTACGCGACGTCGCGGTTGCGATCGTTCGTGCTCTGTGAGAGCACGGTCAGCACCAGCTCGTCGATCGGCGCGCGGTGTGCGCGGAGCTCCGGCCGGCCGAAGGCGTCGCGGAGGCGGTCGCGGATCACGCGCAGCCGGCGGCGGTCGGGACGGCGCCAAGTCTGTGACGGTCGCGGCAAGGATGCAACGTTAGGCGGCGGGCCGTGCCCGCGGCCGCTGCGAACGGCCGGCGGGAGCGACCGCGGTCGGGAGCCCACCCGTGCTAATAACCGCCCGTGCGCACGACCAGCGAGCCACAGTGGGACCGCCGCGACGAGCTCGGCGGTTTGCCGGTCTTCTGGCGCGAGGCGCCGGGCGGGCGCACGACGGTGCTCTACGTGCACGGCTCGCCTACGAACTCGGACGACTTCCTGCCGTTCCTCGAGCGGACCGGCGGCGTGGCGCCGGACCTGCCCGGCTTCGGGCGGTCGGGCAAGCCGGCCGGCTTCGACTATTCGATCCGCGGCTACGCGCGCTTTCTCGAAGGCTTCGTGGACGCGCTCGACCTCGAGCGCTTCTCGGTCGTGGTGCACGACTGGGGGGCAGTGGCGCTGGCGATGCCGGAGCGCCTGCTCGACCGCGTCGAGCGGGTCGTTGTCATCAACGCCGTGCCGCTCATCCCGGGATACCGCTGGCACCGGATCGCGCGCCTGTGGCGGACCCCCGTCGTAGGAGAGCTGACGATGGGCTTCACGACGCGCTGGGGCTTCAAGCAGCTCTCGCGGGACGCGCTGGCGGCCGAGGGCCCGGCGCCCGACTTCCTGATCGACCGCGTCTGGGACCACTTCGACCACGGCACCCAACGAGCGATCCTGAGGCTCTACCGCTCCGCGCCTTCCGAGGAGCTCGCGCGCGCCGGCGCCCGCCTCGGCGAGCTCGAGCGACCGGCGCTCGTGCTGTGGGGTGCCCGTGACCCCTACATCCCCGCCTCCTTCGCCACCTCCTACGCCGAGGCGCTCGGTGGGCACGCGCGGCTGGAGCTGCTCGACGACGCGGGGCACTGGCCGTGGCTCGACCGGCCAGAGGCCGTGGACCTCGTGGGACGGTTCCTCGAGGCTGACTAGAGTGCGGCGCGTGGCTTCGGGCCCACAGCGACGCGGCCGCGCGCGCTCCCGAGCGCCCGTGGACGGAGCGGGCGCCGGCGTGGGCGGAGCGGGCGCTGGCGCGAACGGCCCGGGCGGCGCCACGGACGACGAGGGGGCGCGTGGCCTGCGGGGGGCACGGGGGACGCCGAGGCCCGGTCGCGAAGCCCGAACTGCGGCCGAGGTTCGGACGCTCGCCCGCGACAGGCTGATCGAGTCCCGCCTCACGCCGAACGCGATCTCCGTGACCGGACTCGCGCTCAACGTCGCCGCCGCGGTGCTCGTCACCCAGCGGCTCTTCTTCCTCGCGGGGCTGGCGTTCGTGGTCGGGTCGGTGATGGACACGCTCGACGGCCGCTACTCGCGGATGTCCGGGAAGGGGACGCCGTTCGGCGCGTTCCTCGACTCCTCGCTCGACCGCGTCGAGGAGGGGATCGTCCTGGTCACGGTCGCCGCGTACTTTGCGTCGCTCCAGGACGAGCTCGCGGTGTCCGCGACCGTCGTCTGCGTCGTCGGCTCGTTCATGGTGAGCTACACGCGAGCGCGCGCCGAGGCGCTCGGCGTCGAGTGCAAGGTGGGGCTCGCCACGCGCCCGGTGCGCGTCGTGATCCTCTCCGCGGGGCTGCTGTTCGCCACCGGGGCGTCGCTGTTCGACGCCCGCCTGCTCGAGCCCGCCGTCTACGCGCTGGCGATCCTGACTACCATTACGGTCCTCCAGCGGGTGCTGCACGTGCGCAGAGCGCTCGCCGCGACCACCTCGAGCTAGCGGCCCCGCGACCCGGCCGCGACCAGCGCTCGACCAGTAGATTCACTTTGCTCCGGCCTCCCGGGCCGGCGGAAAACGAGGAGGGACAAGACTTGAACGACATCCCCACGACCAACGGTGGCTCGCGCTATGAGGCCGACAAGGTCCGCGTAGCGATCGTCGGCGTCGGCAACTGCGCGTCGGCACTCGTGCAGGGCATCGAGTACTACCGCGACGCCGACGCGACCCAGCCGGTGCCGGGCCTGATGCACGTGGACCTCGGCGGGTATCACGTCGGAGACGTCGAGTTCACCGCCGCTTTCGACATCGACGCGGACAAGGTCGGCAAGGACCTCTCCGAGGCGATCTGGTGCGGCCAGAACAACACGGTCCGCTTCGCGGAGGTCCCAAAGCTCGGGATCGAGGTCCAGCGCGGCATGACCCACGATGGGCTCGGCAAGTACCTCAAGCAGAAGATCGAGAAGGCTCCGGGGGAGACCGCCGACATCGTCGAGATCCTCAAGCGGACCAAGACCGACGTGGTGGTCTCCTACCTGCCGGTCGGCTCCGAGCAGGCCACCAAGTGGTACGTCGAGCAGGTGCTCGAGGCCGGCTGCGCGTTCGTCAACTGCATTCCGGTCTTCATCGCCAAGGCGGACTACTGGGCCAAGCGCTTCAAGAAGGCCGGCCTCCCGATCGTCGGCGACGACGTCAAGTCGCAGGTCGGCGCCACGATCGTCCACCGCCAGCTCGCGCGTCTGTTCGCCGACCGCGGCGTGAAGATGGCGCGCACGTCCCAGCTCAACGTCGGCGGCAACATGGACTTCTACAACATGCTCGAGCGCGAGCGGCTCGAGTCGAAGAAGATCTCGAAGACCCGGGCGGTGACCTCGATCATGGACCACGAGCTGCCGGCCGACGACATCCACGTCGGGCCGTCCGACTACGTGCCGTGGCTCACTGACCGCAAGTGGGCGCACATCCGCGTCGAGGGACAGGCGTTCGGCGACGTGCCACTGAGCGTCGAGCTCAAGCTCGAGGTCTGGGACTCGCCGAACTCGGCGGGGATCGTGATCGATGCGGTCCGCTGCTGCAAGCTGGCGCTGAACAAGGGCGTCGGAGGGCCGCTCGAGGGGCCGAGCGCGTACCTGATGAAGTCGCCGCCGCGGCAGGTGCCGGACCCGGTCGCGCGCGACGAGACCGAGCGCTTCATCGAGGAGCACGGCGGCGCGCCGAAGCTGCCGGGCAAGGCCCGCATCAGGGCGACCACGAAGAGCTAGCCGCGCGCCGGGCCAACGGTGGCCTCGGCGTATCCTCCGCTCGTGGCGCGCGAGCGGTTCACGATCGCCCAGGTGACGCCCTACCCCTGGGAGCAGCATCACGGGGTCAACCGCTTCGTCGAGCGGCTGTCCGACGAGCTCTGCCGGCGCGGGCACAGGGTCGTGGTGGTGGCGCCGTCGGAGTCGCGCGAGCTGATCCGCGAATCGCGGACGCGGATCGCCGCACTCGACGGCAACGCGGAAGCGGTCTTCGCCGACGAGGGCTGCGCGTCGGTCCTCGGCGTGGGACAGAGCGTGCCTTTCCCCCCCACGCGCCGGAGCGCCGCGGTGTCGCTCCCGGTGGACGTCTCGCGCACGATCGAGGACCTCACGGAGGGGGCGCGGCTCGACTTCCTCCACGTCCACGAGCCGTTCGCGCCAAGCGCTGCCTCGGCTGCGCTGCGGCACTCTCGCGCGCTCAACGTCGGCACCTTTCACTCCGCCACCGAGCGCCTTCTCTCGACGCAGGTCGCCCGGCGCGTCGTGGAGCTCTTCTTCGGTCGCCTGGACGGGCGAACGGCGAGCTTTCGGGCCACGGCGGACGTCATGCGGCGCTATTTCCCCGGCGAGTACCGCGTGATCGCGCCGGGTGCGGACCTCGCCGAGCGGCCGCGGCCGGCCGACGACGACGTGGTGGACATCGTCTACTCGGCCGACGAGGAACGCGGGGCGCTGCGGCTCTTTCTGCGTGCGCTCCGCCGGCTTCCGGCGGCGCTGCCCTGGCGCGCCACGGTCTGGTCGCGGCTGCCCGGCGCCCAGCCCAGCGTGCCGCTGTCGCGGTCGGTGCGCGACCGCGTGCACTTCGCCGGCCCGACCGACGGGTCCGAGGCGCAGCATCTGGCGCGGGCGCACGTGGCGGTTGCCGCCTCGAGCGGCGTCGCCCCGAGCCCGCATCTGGTCCTGCGCTCGCTCGCGGGTGGCGCCGTGCCGGTCGCGGCCCGGCTCCCGGAGTACGAGGAAGCGCTCCGCGACGGCGAGCTCGGCCTCCTCTTCGAGCCGCGCGACGCTGACACCCTGGCCGGGCAGCTCGAGCGGCTGATCGTCGACAGCGACCTGCGCTCGCGACTGCACGAGCGTGTGGCGGCCGAGCGCGAGCAGCTCGACTGGTCGCGCGTCGCCGTCCGCTTCGAGGACCTCTACCGCGAGATCGCCGCCCGGCGCCACGATCCGGACCCGCGCCCGCGCGTCCGCGCGCGCGTGGCGAAGCGCGACCTGATCGACGTGGACCTGCACATGCACACCGACCACTCGCACGACTGCGCGACGCCGGTCAAGACCCTCCTCGAGACCGCCGACGCCGTGCGGCTCGGCGCGATCGCAGTGACCGACCACAACGAGATCTCGGGTGCGCTGGAGGCGCGCGAGCGCGCCGCTAGAGACGGCCACCGCGTCAAGGTGATCGTCGCTGAGGAGGTCAAGACCGCCGACCAGGGCGAGGTCATCGGACTCTTCATCGAGGAGAAGATCGAGCGCGGGATGAGCCTCGAGAAGACGATCGCGGAGATCCGCCGCCAAGGCGGGCTCGCCTACGTGCCGCATCCCTTCGACCGCATGCACTCCGTGCCGGACTACGAGCACATGCTGCGGGTGGTGAGCCACGTGGACGCGATCGAGGTCTTCAACGCCCGCGTCGCCTTCTCGGCCTTCAACGAGGAGGCCGCCCGATTCGCCGCCAAGTACCGGATCGTGGCCGGGGCCGGCTCGGACAGCCACGTGCCCCAGGGGCTCGGCTCGGTTCGCATCCGCATGCGCGACTTCGACGGCCCGGAGGAGTTCCTCGAGTCGCTTCGCGACGCCGACCTGATCCACAAGCGCCAGCGGCTCCTGTACGTGCAGGCGCTCAAGTTCATCCAGACCAAGGGCGGCGGTCGGCCCGCGCGCGTGCCCTCCTCGGCGCTGCGCTCGTCGCCCGGTTCTGACCGGCGTTCTGAGGCCGCTTCCGCCCGCCGCGCCGCCCGCGCGCGGAGGTCTTCGAGAAGCAACAAGTGATGCACGCGAGAGGACCGGCGCCGGGCCCGTCAAACCATCCTGCCCGGATGCCCGTGACCGACGACGAGATCCGCGAGAAGTACCTGGACCGGGCGATCAGAGAGCTCAACCAGCTGACGCGCGAGGTCCAGACGTGCGAACTCTGCCCGCGCGGGAACCTGATGCCGGTCCTCGGCTCGGGCCACCCGCAGGCGGACGTCTTCCTCGTCAAGTACGCCCCGCGGCCCTCCGAGGTCGAGGAGGGCGTGGCCTTTTACGGGCGGTCCGGCGGCGCGCTGATGAAGAGCTTCAAGCGGCTCGGGATCGACCCGCTCGCCGTCTACGGAACCGTCTTCGTCAAATGCCCGGTCGCCGACACCGAGCTGTCCGCGCCGGAGTGCCGCGGCCGCGTGGCGCTAGAGCTCGCGATCGTGCAGCCGCGCATGGTCGTCTGCATGGGAGAGCTCGCCCTGTCCGAGCTGAACGACCTGGACCTGCCGCTTGGCCGACAGCTCGAGCCACGTCCGGGAGAGGTCCAGCGCCTGACGCCCTCCTGCGAGGCGCTGTTCGTGCCCGACATCGACGCGTCGCTCGACGACGAGCGTACGAAGCGCGCGTTCTGGGGCGCGTTTCGCCAGCTCGGCGAATGGTGGTCGGATCTGCCCCCCTACTGAATCTACGCGCGCCGCAGCAGGGCGACACACTCGATGTGCGGCGTCTGGGGGAACATGTCCACCGGTTGCACCGCCTCGAGCCGGTAGCCGGCGTCCGCGAGCTGGCGCGCGTTCGGGGCGAGCGTCGTCGGGTTGCACGAGACGTAGACGATGCGCGCCGCATCGGCTTCGATGACGCGACGAACGACCTTGCTCGACAGGCCGGCGCGCGGCGGGTCCACCACCAGCACGTCCGGCGATCCGGCCTCCGCGACGAGCGCGCGGAGCGCCGTGCGCACGTCGCCCGCGAAGAAGCGCGCGTTGTCGATCTCGTTTCGCTCCGCGTTCGCGATCGCGTCCGCGACGGCGTGCTCTGAGACCTCGAGCCCCCAGACCTCGCCGGCCTGGGTCGCGAGCGCGAGCGCGATCGTCCCGATCCCGCAGTAGAGGTCGAAGACCCGCCCCGAGCCGCTCAGCCCGGCCATGTCGCCGACCACGCCGTAGAGCCGCTCGGCCATCTCCGTGTTGGTCTGAAAGAACGCCTCGGGCGAGATGCGAAAGCGCAGCCGCCGTCCGCCCGCCTCGACCTCCTCCTCGATCGCGGCGTCGCCGCTGAGCAGGTCGGTGTCGCCGCCGCGGGTCGTCTCGGCGACGCCGGCGGCCCGGGTCCAGAGCGCCCCGTCAGCGCGAATCGCGCCCGCGAGCTCCTTCGCCCGGAAGTCGCCTGGCGAGGTCACGATCCGCGCCTGAACCTGACCCGTGCGGCGGCCCTCGCGCACGACCAGGTTGCGAAGCAGGCCGGTGTGATCGGAGCGGTCGTAGCCGGACAGGCCCTCGGCCCGGCACCAGCGCTTGACTTCCTGGCGCAGCTCGTCCACGCGCTCGGACGCGAGCACGTCGTGCGTCACGTCCGCTATCTCCGACCAGCTCCCGGGGCGGTGGAAGCCGAGCACGAGGTCGCCGCCCGGCTCCGGGGGCGCCCCGCCGTCCCCGTCGACGGCTTCCTCGGACGAGTGTCCGAACGAGTACTCGACCTTGTTGCGGTAGCCCCACTCCTCCACGGCGGGCAGGATCGCGGCCACAGGCGGGGCGTCGAAGCCGCCGAGTCGCTCGAGCGCCTCGCGAACCTGCGTTTGCTTCTCCTCGAGCTGGCGC
>Ga0136621_1000648_pt1 | contig 13849 bp, 18 predicted proteins | sample AntDryUQ445A2306_FD_104673 | JGI IMG/M metagenome (GOLD analysis project Ga0136621, IMG submission 104673) | Polar desert sand microbial communities from Dry Valleys, Antarctica - metaG UQ445A (23.06) | ecosystem: Environmental > Terrestrial > Soil > Desert | place: Antarctica: Dry Valley...
GCCGCGCCGCTCACCCACCCCACCGGCCGTGAGCGCGCGGCGGCGTCGCCAGCGGCCGTCCACGCGCCCCGTGGCGAGGCGGGCGGGCGTCGCGTCGTTAGGTCGGCGAGGCCGCGCTCGAGCTCGAGCACAAGCTCGCCCGCCGAGCCTGGCCGCTGGTCAGGATCATGAGCCATCGCCCGAGCGAGGACGCGGCGGAGCCTCGGGCCACCAGGGTGGGCATCCCCCCTGTTTTAGCCTGGATTGAGGCTCAAGCGGCGCTACTGGCGGCCGGAGCGGCGCGGCCGAGCCCGCTTCGAGGCCGCCTTGCCGCCGTGCGCGGAGCTCTTCGCGGGGGCGGCGAGCCCGGCCGCCAGATCCCAGACCACGTCGGCCTCGCCGATCCCCTGAGCCTCGGCGAGGGCGCGCACGCGCTCCCAGTCGAGCTCGGCATCGGGAAGGTCGTCCCAGCGACCGAGGGCGATCGCGTCAAGCGTGCCGGCGAGCAGCGGTCCGAGCTCGCCTTGGGCCTTCAGCAGGGCCTCGAGCGCATCACGCTGAGGCACTGTGAGCTTCACACACCACATGGGCAAGCCTCCTGCCGGGGAGACGACTTGCCGGCTGAAGCTAACCCGGCTCGCGGACGGACTCGGCCGGCTCGCCGCCGTTGCGCCGATCGGGCTCGTGATCGCGGATGCGCACCGCCTCGACGCGGTTCTCGCGCACCGACTCGACGCGCAGCGAGTAGCCGTTAGAGCGCACCATGTCGCCCCGCTTCGGCAGCCGCCCGAGCTCGCCGAAGACGTACCCGCCGACCGAGTTGTAGGCGTCCGAGTCGGCCGGCAGGTCGAGCTAGTGGTCGGCGAGATCGGTGATCGGCACATGGCCGCGCACGTACCAGTCGCCGTTCGCGAGCCGGCGAACGGCGCCGCCGGTCGGATCGGTCTCGTCGTCTATCTCGCCGACGACCTCCTCGATGATGTCCTCGACGGTCACGACGCCGACGGTGCGCCCGTACTCGTCTACCACCACGGCCATCGACGCACGCTGGCGCTGGAGGTCGGCGAGCAGGTCGTCGAGCGGCTTGGTCTCGGGGATGATCAGCGCGTCCTTGACGCCTGGCCCGATCGTCGCGTCGGGCCCTTCGCTCATCAGCAGCCGGGCGAGCGAGTTGTTGTGCACGATGCCGCGGATGCGGTCCGTGTTGCCCTCCTCGGTCACGACGAGGCGCGTGTGGCCGGAGTCGACGCAGCGCTTGAGCGCCGTCGACACGTCCTCTGACGTGTCGACCGTGACGACGGCCGGTATCGGCGTCATCACCTGTCGTGCCTGCTGCTCGTGCAGATGGAAGACGCCGGAGAGCATCACCGCCTCGCCCGGGTCGAGCTTGCCGCCCGCCGCGCCGCGGGCGATGATCATCTTCAGGTCTTCGGAGCTCGCGGTCTGCTCGAACTCGGCCTCCGGGTTGACTCCGATCAGCCTCAGCATCGCGTTCGAGGTCGAGTTGAGCGCCCAGATGAACGGCCGGAACCCGACCCGAAACCACTGCAGCGGCCGCGCGGTCGCCCGCACCGTGCCCTCGGCATGGGTTATCGCGTAGATCTTCGGCACCTGCTCGCCGACGGTGATATGCAGCGACGTCACGATCAGATAGGCGATCAGGAGCGATAGCGCGAGCGTGACCGCCTGTGGAAGGGCATCGCCGATCAGCCCCTCGGCGATGCGTGCGAGCGCCGGCTCGCCGAGGAAGCCGATGCCGATCGAGGCCATCGTGATGCCGAGCTGGCACGCCGACAGGTATTCGTCGATGCTCTCGATCTGGCGCAGGGCGAGGCGCGCGCCGCTCGCGCCCTCCTCGGCGAGCGCCTCGACCCGCCCCTGGCGCGCGCGCACGAGCGCGAACTCGGCGGCCACGAAGAAGCCGTTGAGGGCTACGAGCACGACCACTCCGATCAGCAGAAGGAGGGTGGTCACGCGTAGGGCCCCTTCACGGGCCTACTTCGAGGAGGTTCGTCGTCGGTCATCCGCTGACCGTCGAAACGCTAGCAGGGGGGCGCTACGACAGCGCGTCGACGCGGCCCGCGAGCTCGAAGTCGGCGTTCGTCAGCGCGCCCTGGGAATGCGTCGTGATCGATACCGTCACGACGTTCCAGGAGACGGCAAGGTCGGGATGATGAGTCAGCTCCTCTGCCACGGGCGCGATCCGGTTGACGAAGGCGATCGACTCGGCGAAGTCCTCGAACTCGAAGCGACGCTGGATCATCTCGCCGACGCGCTCCCACCCGGTCAGGTCCGAGAGGCGGGCATCGACGTCTTCAGGGCTGAGAGATGCCATGGTTCCCTTTATGCGGATAGCGAGCCTCGTGCCCTCGGCCACCGAGCTGCTCTACGCGCTCGGCCTGGGCGACAGCGTAGTCGCGGTCACACACGAATGCGACCATCCGCCCGCGGCCGTGGGCCTCCCCCACCTCACTCGCAGCGTTATCCCCGACGGCCTCTCGGCGGGGGAGATCGACGCGGCCGTACGCGAGCGCACGGGGCGCGGCGAGGCGCTGTACGAGCTCGACGAGGCGCTGCTCGACTCGCTCGCACCCGATCTGGTCGTCACCCAGGCGCTCTGCGCGGTCTGCGCGGTCTCCTTCGACGACGTGCGCGCGGTGGCCGAGCGGCTGCCCTCGCGCCCGGCCGTGATGGCGCTCGACCCGGCATCGCTCGCCGAGATGCTCGGCGACTGCGAACGCGTCGCCGCCGCGGCCGGCGTGCCCGAGCGGGGCGCGCTGCTCGAGCGCGCGGGACGCGACCGCATCGAGGCAGTGCGTCGCGCCGTCGAGGGCGCCGAGGCTCCGCGGGTGGCGGCGCTCGAATGGCTCGACCCCCCGTTCGTCGGCGGGCACTGGGTTCCCGAGATGATCGCTCTGGCCGGCGGCATCGACACGCTGGGCGCGCCCGGCACCCGCTCGTGGACCGCCTCGTGGGCAGAGCTCGAGCGAGCCGGCGCCGACGTCGTGGTGTCGATGCCCTGTGGCTATGGCGCCGCTCGGGCAGCGGAGGAGACGCGCGAGCACTGGCCGCGGGTCGCCGCCATGGGGGCTCGACGCGTCGTCGCGGTCGACGCCTCGGCCTACTTCTCGCGCCCCGGTCCGCGCCTGGTCGAAGGCATCGAGCTGCTCGGGCACCTGCTGCATCCCGAGCTCGTCCCCGCTCCGCCGCCGGGGAGGGCGCTCGAGGTCCCTGCGCCACGAGTAGTCGTGGCGAGGAGCTAGCTGCTCAGGCAGCGGAGATGAAGATCGATCCGGTGATGGCGAGCATGCCGATCGCCACGACGAGCGCCGCCGGCACGAGCGCGGGCAGCCGGCGTCCCTTGCCGAGCTCGAACAGCAGCACGGCCGCAAGCCCTCCGCCGACGAGACCGCCGAGGTGGCCGCCGATCGAGATGCCCGGCACGAGGAAGGTGATCAGCAGGTTCAGCCCGAGCCAGACGCCGAGCCCGCTCTCCATCGGGTTGATGCCACGCGCGCGCATGATCACAATCGCCGCCGCCATCAGGCCGAAGATCGCCCCCGACGCGCCGACGGTGTAGCCCGCGGGCTGGAGCAGCAGCGCCCCGAAGGACCCCGCGAGCAGCGAGACGAAGTAGACGAGCGCGAAGCGCGGCCGCCCGATCGCCGGCTCGAGCATGCCGCCAAGGATGTAGAGGCCGAACATGTTCGTGAAGAGATGAAAGAGCCCCCCGTGCAGGAAGCCCGATGTGAGCAGGCGCCACAGCTCGCCGGAGCCGACCGTCGCGCGCGACAGCGCCCCCTCCGAGAAGAGGATGCCGCCGCCCCCGCCGAGGCCGCCGCTCAGCGATCCGCCGAGGAAGAGCAGCACGTTGACCCCGATCAGCGCGTAGGTGAGGCTCGGATCGCCGGTCAGCGACCTCATCGTCCGGACGGGGGTGCGCTCGCTCGCACACTCGGGACAGCGCATGCCGACGCGCGTCGTAGTCATGCAGTCGGTGCAGATCGCCCGGCCGCAGTTGGAGCACGAGACCCCGGTCTCGCGGTCGCTGTGGCGGTAACACTGCTCCATGAAGAGTGACGATACTGAGCGCCGGTCGCGCTTCAGGAAGCTTTTAGCCGAGCGGTACGCGCATCAGCGGTATCTCCGTCGGGGCCGGCGCGCCCCCCTCGCGCTCGCGCGTGACGAGCACCGCTTGCGCACGGGTGAGGTCACCGGTGAGCGCCGTCCTGCCGGTGCCGTCGGCCTGCACCGCAAGCAGCCCAGCCGGCACCGGCTGCTCGCCGCGCAGCAGCCACAGCTGGTAGACGCGGTCCTTGGGCGGCTGCGCGAGGCCCTCGACGCGCAGGATCGGATCGGAGCGGCCCGCGGGTGGGACCACTAGCCGAGCGCTGACGCCCGGCAGGCGCCCGCGGTCGACATCGGCCGCGAGCGTGCGCGTCCCGCCCTGATCGGGGTCCCGGTCGAGCGCGGCGAGGCCGAAGCCGAGCGCGCCGCCCGCGGCGAGCAGCAGCGCCGCGGCCATCACGGCAGCCGCCGGACGAAGCCGCAGCAGCGACCAGGCCGAGCGTCGCGCTGGGCGCACTCGCTCCGCCGGCGCGGCAGCTGCCGGCGCCGGGGCCTCCCGCCGCACTATCTGCATCAGAGCGGGCTTCAGGCTCGGCGGGGGCTCGACCGGCTCGACCGCGCGCGGCAGCGCGTCGACCGCGACCGTCAGGCGCTCGAGCTCGTTCGCGCACCGCTCGCAGCGCATGAGGTGTTGCTTGAAGGCAGTCGCCTCGATCTCGCTCAGAGAGCCGAGCAGATAGGCGCCGACATCCTGGTGGTGCTGTTCGTGCCCGCGCTCGCTCATGCCGTCTCGCCTTCGACGTCCGTGAGCTGGCGGCGCATCTTCTCGAGGCCGAGGCGCATCCTGCCCTTGACCGTGCCGACGGGCATCGCCAGCATGTCGGCGATCTGGGTATGGGTAAAGCCGCCGAAGTAGGCGAGCTCGATCACCCGGCACTGCTCGTCTGGCAGCCCCTCGAGCGCCGCCCGCACGGTTCGCGCCTCGTCGCGGCGCGCGGCCTCGACGTCGGTCAGCTCACGCGCCTCGTGGCGCTCCTCGATGCCCTCGGCGGAGGCCCGGCGACGGTCGTGCACGAGGTTTCGCCGCAGCGCGTCGATCGTGCGGTGGTGGACGATGCCGAGCACCCACGAGCGCACGCTGCCGCGATCGCGCTGATAGCGCGCCCGCGAGCGCCAGATCGAGAGGAACGCCTCCTGGACGATGTCCTCGGCGACGGTGTGATCGCCGACCATGCGATAGGCGAGCGAGAACGCCGGCCCGCCATGGCGGTCGTACATCAGCTCGAACGCGTCCGGGTTCCCGTCCTGGACGAGGTACATGAGCTCCTCGTCGGCCAAGCGATGTATGTCCTCCAAAGCCTGCACGTGCGCTCAGCCAGCCCTTCCGTAGACCCGCGTGTGGGAATTCCTTCGCGGCCGGGCAATGCCCGGATCAGTCGGTTAGCGCGGCAGGCGCCTGCGCACGTCGCCCGCGGCGTCGCGCACGCTGCGCTCGACGCCGCCGAGGCGGTGAGCCTTGCGGCCGCGCTGGCGCTGTCGCATGCGCACGACGACGAGTCCGGCCGCCGCCGTGGCCAGCACCGCGGCGGCGCCGATCGGCCGCGCCCAGTTACGCGGGTCGCGCATCGAGTGCAGCTCCCAGTCGGTGAGCTCCTCGACGGCGGCGTCGCGCGTCTCGGTGAGCGTGCGCTCGAGCCGGTCGGTCATCCCCTCGGGGGGCTCGACCGGGGTCAGCGCCTCGCGCAGCAGTCGTTCGACCTCGCTCACTCGGATGCCGCCTTCTGAATGCCGTGCTCCAGTTGCCGGATAGCCCTGTGTATCAGCACCTTGGTCGCCCCTTCGGAGCGGCCGAGGGCGCGCGCGATCTCGCGGTTGTCCATGCCGAGCGCGAAGCGCATGATCAGTGCCTCGCGCCGGTCCCCCGGCAGCCTGGCCACCCCGGCGAGGACCTCCTCGAGCTCCTCGCGGCCCTCGACCAGGTCCTCTGTGTCGTGGGTCGCGGGCAGGATCCCGGCGTCGTCGAGCGAGGTCTGGGGCTTGCGCGAGCGGTCGCGATAGAAGTTGGCCGCGAGGTTGTGGGCGATGCGGATCAGCCACGGCCGCAGCGGCCGCCCGTTCGACTCGCGCCTGGCGCGCTCGAAGTGCCGGTAGGCCTGGAGAAACGCCTGCTCGGTGAGGTCCTCGGCGTCGTGGTGGTTGCCGACTCGGTAGTAGGAGTAGGAGTACACGTCGCGCAGGTGAGAGCGGTAGAGCTCCGCGAACTCGCGGTCGAGCTCGACCTTGTCCACCAGTTCCTCCACCTGACGAGCCTAGCCGTCCGCGGCGCTACGCTGCCCTCGTGACCGTCCGACGCTCGCTCCGGGGCGCTCTCGCAGGTGGATTGGCGGCCGCGGTGTGGGCCGCACAGCAGCCGCTCGACAAGCGGGCCTTCGGCTGCCGCTTCGACGACGTCGAGCTGCTCGGCAAGCTCGTCACCCGCGGGAGGTCGTGGCCGCTCGCCGGCGCCGCGCTGCACGTCCAGAACGGCGCCCTGTTCGGGGCCGCCTACGCGCAGCTGCGGCCCCTCCTCGCCGGTCCCCCGATCGCGCGCGGGCTGAGCGCCGGCTTGGCCGAGCATCTTGCCTCGTGGCCGCTCGTGCGCGTCGTCGACCGCCACCATCCGGCCCGCCTCGAGCTCGTCTCGCTGTGGGGCAATCATCGTGCCTTCGCGCAGGCGACCTGGCGTCACGCCCTCTTCGGGGTGCTGCTCGGGGAGCTCGAGCGGCGCCTCAACCGCCGCTACGAGGCGCCCGCGCCCGTGCCGGCCTTCTCGAACGGCCACGGCGACCTCGAGCTCGCGGCCGCGCAGAGCCCGCCCTCGGATTCGAACCGAGAACCTCTTCATTACAAGTGAAGTGCTCTGCCAGTTGAGCTAGGCGGGCAGGTCAAGTCCTCTCGGTGGGCAGAGCGTACCTTCGAGCCGACGCTCAGACGGGGCGCGACTCGTGCGGCATGAGCACCCAGAGGGCGACGTAGAGCAGGAACTGCGGGCCGGGCACGATCATGCTGACGACGAACGCCGCGCGCAGGATCCACGGGGACACCCCGAAGCGCCGGCCGAGCCCCGCGAACACGCCGGCCACGAGCCGGCCCTCGCGCACGCGCACGAGCCCCTGGCGCTGCCCCGCCCGCTGGACTCCCGTGCGTGCCCTGCCCCCGGCTTCGAGCGCTCGCCCGCCGCGCGTGCCCGTGCTTCCTGATCCTGGTGTCCCCGCCATCGCTGCCTCCTCGCTTCGCCTTGACCGATCTATGCGCCCTACCCTCCCGCAGCGCGGGCCCAACTTCAACCCGCGCGCGGGTCGAGCGCGCGCTGGAGCGCCGCCGCGTCGTCGACCTCGGCGCCGAGCAGGTGCTGCGCCGCGGCGACCACCTCGTCCACGGGCACGTCCGCGACGTGCGAGTCGGCGTGGTCGCACGGAGAGCGCAGCGAGTCCGCGCCGCAGCGCGGGCAGGCGAGCGTGAACGAGACGAGCGGGCGGTGATCGCGGCGCGCGGCGAGCATCCCGTTGATCGCGCTCGGGCCCCAATAGATGCCGACCGTCGGGGCGCCGACCGCGGCGGCGAGGTGGAGCGGCCCCGAGTCATTCGAGACGACGAGTCGCGCGCGCGCCAGCACGCCGGTCAGCCCGCCGAGCGACAGCAGGCCGCTGAGGTCGCGCACCGGCGCGCGCATGCTTCCCGCGAGCTCCGCGGCCAGTGCCCGCTCCGACCCGTCGCCGTTCACGACGATCGCGGCGCCTGAGGCCGCGAGCGCGTCCCCTACCGCTGCGAAGCGCTCGACCGGCCAACGCCTGCGGGGATCGCTTGCACCCGGCTGCAAGACGACGAGCGGCCCGTCGACCGCCACGTGGGCGGAAGCCTGCCCACGATCCTCGTCAGTCACGGCGAGCCGCGGCTCGAGGCCGGCGGGGGGTGCTCCCACGAGGCCGACGATCTCGAGCTGGCGCAGCACCTCGGGCTGCAGGTAGACGTAGGTGATCGAGCGGTCGAGGGCCGGTGCGTCCGGAGTGCGTGCGCCGGCCGTGATGCGTGCACCCAGCCGAGCCACGAACGCGTTCGAGAAGCGCCCGCCTCCGTGCATCTGCAGGGCGACGTCGAAGCGCTCGGCGGCCATGGCGGCGAAGAAGGACTCGAGCTCGAGCTCGTCCGGCTCGCGATCCTCGCGGACGCCGCGATGGGCGGGCACGGCGATCACCCGATCCACCGGGCCGGCTCGCGAGCCGAGCAGCTCGCGGTGCCACTCCTTGGCGAGCAGCGTGATCTCGGCGTCCGGGTAGGTGACGCGCAGCGCATCGAGCGCCGGCAGAGCGAAGACGAGATCGCCGAGGTCGTTCGCGCGCAGCACCGCTATCCGCTCGACCTCTCCGCGCGGCTCGGGCGCGATCACGGCCGCTCGCCCCGGCTCAGCCTCAGCGACGGTGGCGCAGGAGAGCGGCGTAGAGCGTCAGCCCGGGGCCGAACGCCATCAGCACGACGGGGTCGCCGTCGAGCAGATCGCGCTCGCGACGGATGCGGTCGAGCACCAGCATGACGGTCGCGGACGAACAGTTGCCGAAGTCGCGCAGCACCGAGCGCGACTCGGCGAGCGCCGCCTGCTCCAGACCGACCCGCTCGGCGATCACCTCGAGGATGGCCGGGCCACCCGGGTGCACCGCCCAGGCGGCCACGTCCTCGACCGCCAGCCCGTGCCCGGCGAGCAGCTCGCTCACCACACCGGCCACGTGGCGCTCGAGCACCTGCGGGACCTGGGGCGAGAGGCCCATCCGAAAGCCGTGGTCTGTGACGTCCCACGTCATCATCGCCGCGTGCTCGATGTCGGTGCGGGCCACGACGTCTCGGACCTCGAAGCCGGCGCCGCCGGGCACGACCGCCGCCGCCGTCGCGGCGTCGGCGAAGAGGGCGTGGGCGACGAGCTGCTCGATGTCCTCGGAGGGCGCCTGGATGTGCAGGCTCGGCAGCTCGATGCAGAGCATCAGCGCGGCCTTGCCGCGCGCCGTGGCGGCGTCTGCCACCGTGGCGAGCGCGGGCACGGCCGCGTAGCAGCCCATGTGCCCGATGTGGAGCCGCTGCACCCCGGCGTCGAGGCCCAGCTCACCGGCGAGCATGACGTCGAGCCCGGGAGTGGCGTAGCCCGTGCACGAGACGACCGTCAGGAGGCCGACCTCGGCCGGCGCGAGACCGGCGTCCGCCAGGCAGCCCTGCGCCGCCTCGCGGGCGAGCGGCAGGCCCTGCTCGATGAAGCGGCGCATGCGCCGCTCGGTGCCCCACTCGCGCACGTCGACCTCGCACGGGTCGGCGACACCGTGGCGCGTGTCGATCCCGCACCCGTGCCACAGGCGTCGCGCCAGGTCCCAGTGCCCGTAGTGCTCGGCGAAGAAGCTCTCCCAGAGGTCGGCCTGGCTGCGGCCGGGAGGCACGGCTGAGCCGAGCCCGGCCACGGTCGCGGCGAGCAGCTCGCGCGGCGGTTTCTGACGCCAGGCGGCGGAGGCTCCGGCCCGCACCGGAGCCTGGGTGAGCGGAGCGGGCACGACGATCACGGTACCGCCCCTCGCCGCCACGCCTGTCAGTAGGTGAGATCGCGCGCGCCATCTTGCCGCGTTCTCAGCGCGACGCCTTGACCCCCACCCCCTGATAGAGGGCGCCGAGGTAGCGCGTGGGCACCATCGTCGCCCCTCGCCGCACGCCCAGCAGGAAGCCCAGGTACTGGCGGATCGCCGGGCGCAGCCCCCATACCCTGAGCGACACCCCGTGACGAGCGCACTCCTCCCGCAGCCGCTCCGGGCGCACGAACAGCCGCTCGTCGTGGCACCCGAGCGGCGGTCCCCCGGGCATGCGCTCGGCCACGGTGACGATCGCGAGTGCCGAGAAGCGCGTGCGATTGATCGTGTCGCACACGAACGTGCCGCCCGGCCGCAACACGCGGATCGACTCGGCGACCGTGCCCTCCATGTCCTCGACGTGCTCGAGGATCTCCCCGGCGACGACGACGTCGAACTCGGCGTCGGCGAAAGGGAGCGCCGAGACGTCGGCGCGCACGCATTCGATGCCGTGCTCCGCGGCGACCGCGAGCGATGGGGCCGACTGGTCGACGCCGACGTGGCGGTAGCCGGCGGGCACGTGCGGCGCCAAGAGACCACCTCCGCAGGCGACGTCGAGCAGCGAGGCCCCCGGCCGCGTGGGAGGCGGGATCAGCTCGCCGCGCGAGCGCGCGAGCCAGTGCAGCGCCGCGAAGTCCCCGTCCGGCTTCCACCACTCGTCGGCAAGCTCGTCGTACTGCGCGGGATCGTTGCGTCGCAGGTCCACGGAGCGGGGTTCTTAGCACCTGTGAGGGCCGGCGGGTGAGCGCGCGGGTGGTGATCGTGGGGATGGGGCCGGTCGGCGCGACCGCTGCGCTGCTGCTCGCGGGCCTCGGCGTGGAGACGCTCGTGATCGAGCGACGGCGACGGCTCGAGCCGCTCACGCGCGCCGTCACCGTCGACGACGAGGCCCTCCGCGTGCTGCAGGCGGTGGGGCTCGGCGGCGACCTGCCCGCGCCGCAGATGCTCGAAGAGGAGCCGATCCGCTTTCGCTCGCGCACGGGCGCGCTGCTGCTCGAGCTCCCGACGCGGGTATCGGCGAACGGCCATCCCACGGTCGCCTTTCTGCACCAGTGGGAGCTCGAGGCTGCCTTGCGAGAGGGACTGTCGCGGCGCTCCGACAGGGTGAGGGTCGAGCTCGGGTGCGAGGCGGTGGGGCTGCGCCACGACGCACGCGGCGTGGCGCTGCGGGTGCGACCCGCCGGCGGCGGCGAGGCGCGCGAGATCGGGGCCGACTACTTGCTCGCCTGCGACGGCGCGCGCTCGACCTTGCGCGTGGCGCTCGGCATCCCGCTGTGCGGCTTCACCTCGCGCCGGCGCTGGCTCGCGATCGACGCGGCCGGCGGTGGCAGGCGCTCGGGCGAGGGCGGATTCGAGTTCCTCTGCGACCCGCGCCGCCCGGCGGCGAACGGTCCGCTGCCAGGCGGGCGACACCGCTTCGAGTTCATGTTGCGACCAGGTGAGAGTGACGACGAGAGGGCCGTCGAGCGGCTGCTCGCGCCCTGGGGCGCCGTCGAGGTGATCCGCTCCGAGGCCTACCCGCAGCACGCGCGCGTCGCGACGCGCTGGCGCGCGGGTCGCGTGATGCTGCTCGGCGACGCGGCGCACCTGAGCCCCACCTTCGCCGGTCAGGGCCTGAGTACCGGATTGCGCGACGCCGGCAACCTGAGCTGGAAGCTCGCGGCCGTGCTGAGCGGACAGGCCGCGCCGGCGCTGCTTCGGACCTACGAGGCCGAGCGCCACCCACACGCGCTCCGGATGGTGGCGGTGGCGGTGGCGCTTGGCAGGGTGGTCGAGACGAGCAGCGCACCGGTTGCCTGGATGCGCGACGCGGCTGTCGCGACGCTGCTCGGCTCGCAGTCGGTGTCTGAGTGGGCGGCTCGTGGCGGTTGGAAGCCCGCTCCGGTCTACCGGCTCGGCTTCGCGGCGCCCCCGCGGCGCGGAGCCGCGGGCACGCTGCTGCGACAGTCGCCGGTCTCGACCCCGGGCGGCCGGCCGCTTCGGCTCGACGACGCCCTCGGCCGGGGCTTCGCCCTGATCGGATATGGCGTCGACCCGGCGACGGGACTCGACGCCGGAGCCCGTTTCCTGCTGCGCGAGCTCGGCGCTCGCCTCGTCTGCGTGAACGGGGCTCCGACGGCCTCCGCGGAGCCTGACACCGTTCACCTGCGCTCGAGCAACGATCGCGTGCCGACCGGGCAGATCGCGCTGGTACGTCCCGACCGCCACGTGTTCGACACTTTCCCGCCGGCCGAGTCGGGCGACGCGGTGCGGGAGCTTGCGGCGGCGCTGCGCTCGCCACGGTGAGGTCCTCGTTCCTGGTGCCGATCAGCCGCACCAATGCGAGCAGCGACGGCCAGGGGCATGCCGACTTGCGCCGGCCCCGTACACTGGCGCCCGTGATCGAGGCAGACGTGCTCGTGGTCGGCGCCGGGGCGATCGGAGGGATCACCGCCGCCAAGATGACCGGCGAGGTGCGCCGGGTGGTCGTGCTCGACGCAAACGCCGAGCATGTAGGCCGTATGCGCGATCCGGGCCTCGTCTGGGAGGAGGCGGGCTCCGAGCACGAGCGCCGGCTCGAGGCCTACTCCGACCCGGACGACATCGAGGGCGATTTCGACTTCGCCCTCGTTGGCGTCAAGGCCGCCTACCACCAGGCGGCGCTCGAGCCGCTCGTCGAGCGCGGCCTCGCGCGCGCCTACGTCTCGATGGGCAACGGCCTGATCCAGGACCGCATGGCGGGCATCGTCGGCGAGGGGAAGCTGCTCGCCTGCCTGGTGGAATGGGGCGGCTCGAACATGGGCCCTGGGCGGCTGGTGCGCGACACGATCGCGCCGTTCGTGGTCGGGGAGCTCGACGGTGAGGTGCGCGAGCGCACGCGAGCGGTCGCCGCCGCGCTCGCGCCTGTGGACGAGGTGCGCCTGAGCAGCAACATCCGCGGTCAGATCTGGTCGAAGCTCCTAATCAACAGCACCTTCACCGGGCTCTCGGCGGTCTCGGGCCTGCGCTACGGCGGCGTCGGCGAGCATCCTGAGGGGCGTGAGGTCGCCTACGGGATCTGGACCGAGGGCTACGACGTCGGCATGGCCGAGGGGCTCGAGCTCGAGCAGGTGCTCGGCATCCATCCGCGCGATCTCGTCGTGCGCGAGCCGGGCGACCGCGAGCACGCCGACAGCGCTGTCGGCGTGCTGATGGAGCTCGCCGGCAATACCCGCCCCTCGATGCTCCAGGACCTCGAGCAGGGCAGGGCCACCGAGGTCGACGTCGTCTGCGGCGGCGTCGTCGAGCTGGTGCACTCGATGGAACGCGGCGAGCGCAGCCCGTCGCCGGATTCCTTCGCGCTCCTGCTGGACCGCTGACCGGCCCCGCCCTGCGCGTCAGTCGGAGAAGTCGGGGATCGCGCCGTGGGCGCTCGCCGCGCGACCCTTCGGCTCCTCCCAGTCCTCCTGCCGGCCGAGCGCAGTCAGGTCGAGGAAGTAGTAGGAGCCGCCGGTCATCTCCGCGCCGCGGGCGTAGTTCGAGTAGGTACTCGAGGGGGAGCCACCGACTCGTCGAGCGTGACGTGGAAGTCGTAGTTGAAGTCGCTGCCGTGGGAGGAGTACCAGGGGAAGGTCCAGCCCTTGCGCGCCTTGTAGCGCTCGAGCTTCTCGAGCGGCGCGCGCGAGACCTGCACCAGCGTCGTGTCGCGCGCGCGCAGGTGCGCCAGCAGGCCGTTCGATATCTCGTCCGCGCCGGCAGAGCAGCTCGAGCAGCCGTCCTCCCAGCTCGGGTCGAACATGAAGTGGCCGACGATCAACTGACGGCACCCGTCGAAGAGGTCGAGCAGCGTGGCCTCACCGCCGGGCCCGGTGAAGGTGTACGGCTTGACGACCTCGACCATCGGCAGCCGGCGGCGCTCGGCGTTTAGGGCGTCTCGTCTGCGCGTGAGCTCCTTCTCCTCGTCGAGCAGCTGTCTGCGAGCGGTCAGCCACTCTTCTCGCGACACGACTTGCGGGAGGCTCATCTTGGGCTCCTCTGGGTTGCTTGGTCAGGTAAGCAGGTCGAGCGCCGCCCCGACGATCGTCTCCGAGTCGATGCCGTGGCACTCGTAGAGCTCGCCGATGTCCCCTGACTGGCCGAACTGCTGCACGCCGAGCGCGGTCAGTGGCGCCGGCTGCACGGACGCGAGAAAGGCGAGCGTGTGGGGA
>Ga0136621_1000649_pt1 | contig 13844 bp, 10 predicted proteins | sample AntDryUQ445A2306_FD_104673 | JGI IMG/M metagenome (GOLD analysis project Ga0136621, IMG submission 104673) | Polar desert sand microbial communities from Dry Valleys, Antarctica - metaG UQ445A (23.06) | ecosystem: Environmental > Terrestrial > Soil > Desert | place: Antarctica: Dry Valley...
ATGCTGAAGAGCACGACGCGGCCCGCACAGTGGCGGCCCATCCGGTAGACGTGCGGGTCGTCGGTATTGAGCACCGCTGAGCCGGACCGCGGCACCGCCTCGACGATCACGCCCTTCACGTTGGCCAGCTGACCAAGCGACGTGATCCCGCCCAGGCCCAGGTGGTCTCCGGTGACGTTCGTGACGACCGCCACGTCGTTGCGGTCGTAGCCCAGGCCCTCGCGCAGGATGCCGCCCCGCGCGACCTCGAAGACGGCGGTGTCGACCGTCGGGTTCTGGAGGACCATCAGGGCCGACTTCGGGCCTGACATGTCGCCCTTCTTGATCAGCCGCCCGTCGATCACAATCCCATCGGTGGAGGTCATCCCGACCCGCCGGCCCATCAGCTTGAGGATGTGGCTGATCATCCGGACGGTCGTCGTCTTCCCGTTCGTGCCGGTCACGGCCACGATCGGGATGCGCGACGGTGCGGCGGCCGGAAAAAGCAGGTCGATGACCGGCTTGGCCACGTACTGGGGCTCGCCCTCGGTCGGGTGCGTGTGCATCCGGAAGCCGGGTGCCGCGTTGACCTCGACGATCCCGCCGCCGGTCTCGCGGACGGGCGTGGCGATGTCCGGAGCGATGAAGTCGATGCCGGCGACGTCGAGGCCCACGATCCGGGCGGCCGTCTCGGCGATCTCTACGTTGTCGGGATGCGCCTCGATCGTCCGATCGATCGACGTGCCGCCGGTCGACATGTTGCCGGTCAGCGCGAGCTTGATCCACGCGCCGGCTTCGGGAACCTTGTCGAGCTCGAACCCCTGTGCCCGTACGAGCGCCTCGGCGGCTGCATCGAGCTTGATCCTCGTCAGCACCTTTTCGTGACCGATGCCACGGCGGGTGTCCGAGTTCGCGATCTCGACCAGCTCGCGGACGGTGTGCTCGCCGTCGGCAGTGACGCTCGCCGGCACCCGCTCGGCGACGGCCGCAAGCTTCCCGCCGATGACCAGGCAGCGGTAGTCGTTGCCATGGACGTAGGTCTCGACGACCACGCTTCCGCCGCGGCTCTGGCCGACCGCTCCCTTGAACGCCGCGCGCACCGCCTCGTCCGATCGCAGGTCGAGATGGACGCCCCGACCGTGGTTTCCGTCAAGCGGCTTCACGACGCACGGAAAGCCGATCCGGCGCCCCGCGCCGACCGCCCCATCCTCGGTCCTGACGACCTCCGCGCGCGGAACCGGCAGACCGGCCGCATCGAGCAGCCGGTTGGTGAGGCTCTTGTCGCCCGCCACGTCCACGCCGATCGCCGATGTCCGCGATGTCATCGTCGCGCGGATCCGCTGCTGATGGACGCCCTGCCCCAGCTGCACCAGCGACTCCCGGTCGAGCCGGATGTACGGGATGTCGCGGCTGACCGCCTCGTCGATGATCGCCTGGGTCGAGGGGCCGAACGCCTGCCGCTCGGCGATGAGGATGAGTCGCTCGAGCTCCGGGACGAGGTCGAAGGTGAGGGCCGGTTCCTCGGGCGCCACGAGGTGGTTGACGAGCGCGACGGCCATCCTGCCGGCCTCGATGCCGACCGACTCCTCGCGGTACTCGAAGATCACGTTGTAATGGCCTGGGGCACCGGCGGCCCTGGTCTTGCCGTGCCGGACGTCCGTGCCGGCAAGGTTCTGGAACTCGAGCGCGATGTGCTCGGCGATGTGGCCGACCCACGTGCCCTCCCGGAGCCGGGTCATGAAGCCGCCCCGCCGGCCCAGCGAGCAGGCGTGGTCCTCGAGCGTCGGCATGAGCCCCGCGAGCGCATCCACGAAGCCGGGGATCGCGTTCGAGGGGAACTGCTCGAGCACGCCGAGGTCGCAGAGCATCCGGACGACGGGCTGGCGCGACCAGTAGTTCGGGCCGCGCAGGGTCCGCGTCTCGAGGATGCGCAGGGTCGGCTCGGGTCGGGCGACGGCGCCGCGCCGTCTGCGGCGCGCCGTCGGGGCCGCCTGCACGTCGGCCGCGTCCGCCTCCGGCGCGGCCTCCACGCTCCTCGGTCGACGCGACCGCGGGGCCGTCTGCGCCACGTGATCCTCCTGGGCTGCGTGTCCGGGAGTGTAGCCGCCTTCGTGCCGCGCGCCCGTGCCCGCTAGCTGGCGGCCTCGCCCGTCCCGGGCAGCGCGTGGAGTGCCGGCGTCGCGATCCGGTGCCTGCGGCGCAGGTCGAACCGGTAGCCGGACGGCAGCGAGTGGAGCACCACGCCGGAGATCATCAGCGGCCGGTGCCCCTTGATCTCCCAGGCGTCGGTCTCGGAGGCTGCCCCGTCGACCACGGTGATGCTGCCGCGCCCGATCACCTCCATGACATGATCCGGTCCGACGACGCCCGCGGTGTCCTCGTCGACGCCCAGCCCGAGGAGGCTGGGGTTCTGGGCGATGAGGCTGAGCAGCCGGCCAAGCCGGTTGCGCTGCTGGAAGTGCTGGTCGACGATCACCCCCGGCAGCAGCCCCAGGCCCGCCGCGATCTGAGCCATCCGGTTCTTGGGAGTCGCACCGGAGGCCCCGAACGCGATCATGTGGCTGGACATCGCGCTCGCGCCGGCCGAGGTGCCGGCAACGACGGCACCGTGCTGGAACCGCTCGAGGGTAGCGTCGGCGAGCCGCGTGCCGCCGATCGTCGAGCTCAGCCTGAGCTGGTTGCCCCCGGTCAGGAAGACGCCCGTCGCGTCCCGGATGGCGATGGCCGCCGTCTCGTCGTTCGCCTGCGGGCGGGTCACTGCGTGAAGCGTGCGGATCCTGCCGACGCCGAGCTCGGTGAAGATCCCCCGGTAGCGATCGCCGGCCTCCTGGCCGAACGACGAGGCGGTCGAGATCACCACGACGGTCGCGTCCTTGCCACCGGCCAGCGTCACGAACCGGCTCAGGATCACTCGATCGCGAACCTTGTCCTCGGCGCCGCCGATGATCATGACGGTCCCGTCGCTCACGCCGTGCCCTACCTCCCGCGCGTTCGCGACAGGATAGCGGGAGCGCGCAGAGAAGAACGGCCGGCCACAGCCGGATGGCCAGCGAAGCGCGATCGGGGTGCGGCCGGACGGCTTGCCGATGTCCCGGGAAGTCGGACAATCGCGGGCGATGACCCGTGCGCGCGCGCTCGATCTGGTCCACGGACCCACCCGCCGGCGGGCCGGCGTCTTCCGCCGCGCGCTGCGCCGCGAGACCATCCGGCTGCGCGATCGCCGGCGAGTCGCGGCGATGGTGCTGCTGATGCTCACGTTCGGGTTCATCGCCGCGGGGCTCTTTGCCCGCGGCGAGGTCGCCGGCGCCGACGCCCGGGCGTACTGGGCGGCCGTCCGGATCTGGCTCAACGGAGGCGATCCGCACAACCCGGGTGGCCCGTTCCTGCCGTACGTCTATGCGCCATGGATGCTCCCGCTCTTCGCGCCCTGGGCGTTGCTGCCGTGGGACGTCGCCTGGTTCGTGTGGCGGGGCGGCACGATCCTGCTGCTCCTGTGGACGATCGACTGGGCGTACCGGCGCCGGGCGCTCGAAACGGCCATCGTCGTGGCGCTGCTGGGCTTCTCGTTCGGCGCGAACCTCGATCTCGGGAACATCACCCTGCTGCTCGCGCTCGTGCTCTTCGGCGCGCAGTTCGTTGGACCACGTCTGGCTGGGCTGATCTGGGCGGTGGCAGCATGGATGAAGTGGGTGCCGGCTCCCGTCTGGCTCGTGCTCGCGCCGCGAGCGCGGGCATGGGGACTGGTCTGGCTGGCGGCCTCGATGGTGCTGACGCTCGCCACGCTGCCCCAGACCCTCGCCCAGCTCGACGCGCTGTTCGGGTTCGGCCCGCGGCCAGTGCGGGTCGACTACCTCGTCCTGCTGTGGGCGTTCGTCCCGTGGCTCTGGCGACGCGATGAGCCGTTCGACTGGCTCAGGCCGAGCTTCTGGCGCCAGCGACTGGCAATGTGGCGGGCGCAGACGAGCGGGCGACTGCGCGACTGGCGCGGCCCCCATGGCGTGGCAACCGCCCGCCGCGACGCGGTCCGCTGGATGCGCGGGTTTCTCGGCCTGAGTCGCGGCGCTTCATCGTGAAACGCAATCGAGGCAGACTACGGGTTGGGGTTCGCCGCGTGCATGAGCGACTGCGACTACGGTCCCTATACCGTCGAGATCATCCCGAACGTGTGGTCGCCGCGATCCTTGTGGCCGTCGCGCTTGCCCTCGGCATAGCTGGTCCAATCGCGGCCATCACCCAGCCCTCCGTCCGGTGGAGCGTCTCCTTCGAAGCCGGGTGCACCGGGACGGGCTACCAGGAGCTGTTCAACCAGGAGCGTCCGGACCATGTGCAACGCCATGCCGTCGAGTGGACTTCTAGCCGGCCGATCGAGTCGCACCGCTTCTTGAATATCGCTGGCAACGAGGACGTGGTCTTCTGGCGACTCATAGGCGCGGACGGCAAGACGGTTCTGTTCGAGGCGCCGTTCAGCTTCGCCTACAACCGGAGGTTCCTCTACGAACTCGATGCCCATCTCGACTGCTCGACGATCCCGTACCGGCTCGCTCTCCCGGGCACCGACACGACCGCCCTGCCCGCGACCGGCCCGGCCGCTCCCGCGATGACCCCGCTGCTCGTCGCCATCGGGGCCGTCCTCGGCGGCGCGCTGGCGTTGATCCGCCTCCGACGCAGTCCCAGGGGCTGAGCGACGGCGGCGCGCTGCTGATCAAGCCAGGGTGGAGCTCGGGACCGGGTGCGCCACTCAGATTACGGGCCCAATACGGTGGACGTTGATCCGCCTCCGACGCGGTGGCACGGGCTGACGCAGGCCCTCGGCTGATCCGGCGCGATGACTCCCCAGGGAGTCAGCTCGAGCGTGGGCACGCTCCCCGAGGGGCGGCAATCCGCCCGAATCGACCAACCGGGCGCCTCGAGCATGCTCGCTGACGGCGCGGGCGACTCCTCGGGGAGTCGGCGCCGTGAGACGCCCCGGCGTCCCGGTCATGTGAACGCGATCGGTTCGACCGCCATTGGCGCCGCGTCTTCCCGGCGTCGCTCAACCACCGGCCGGAGCAGCAGCGCGCCCACCGCGAACAGCGTGACCGCGAACACGAGCGCGGCGCGCGGCCCGCTGCCGTCCTGCGACGGGCCGCCGACGACGTCCATGAGCGTCCCACCGATCGCCACCGCGAGCACGCCGGACGACGCAGTCGCGACGTTGCTGAGGCCCATGTACCGCCCCGACGACGCTTTCGGGATGATGTCGGTCATCAGCGCCCAGTCCACCGCCAGGAAGATCCCGGCCGCGATGCCGTAGAGCGCCACTCCGGCGTAGGCCACCTCGAGCACCGAGGCCCAGGCGACCAGGGCGAGCCCGATCGCGCCCAGCGCACAGCTCACATAGATGACGCGCTTGCGCCCCACACGGTCCGAGATGCGGGCCGAGGGCACGACCGAGATGACCGTGCCGACGGCGACCAGCCCGACCATGACGATGTAGGCGCCGCCCGTCTGCGCCTGGGTGAGGCCCTGCGAGCGGGCGAGATAGAAGGTTGCGAGGTTCACGAGCACCCCACCGGCCATGAGGATCGCCAGCCGCGAGGCAACGAGCCAGAGGAAGCTGCGCTCGCGGAAGATGTCGGTGCCCCAGGCCTCCGCCGCGATCGCGCGCCAGGACCGGCCGGCGCGGTCCTTGGGGGTGCGGCCCTCGCGCACGCCGACGAAGACGGCCATCATCGTCGCGAGCTCGATCACGCCAAGCGAGATGAGCCCCAGCTCGAACTGCTTGGTCGCGATCGCGATGGCGCCGACGGCGAACCCACCCACGTTGCCGAGGATCTGGAAGAGGCCCACGAGCGCGCTGGCCAGTCCCACCTGCGGCGGCGGCACGAGGTCCGGCACGTAGCCCTGGAAAGGGCCCTGCGCGAAGTTCGAGCTGAACTGGAGCAGCGTGATGAACGCGGCGATCGCCAGCAGGTCGTTGGACAGCGCGATGCCCACGAGGAACACGACGTCGAGCACCGAGCCGATGAGGATGTACGGCTTGCGCCGACCCCAGCGGCTCGTCGTGTAGTCGCTGATCGACCCGATCGTGGGCTGGACGATCATCGCGATGACCGCGCCGCCGATCGTCGTCGCGAAGAGCGCGCGACCCTCCTGCCCCGGCTCGACGAGACCGGTGAACTCGAGGCGACCGGCGAGGATCGCGGTAAGGCCCGCGAAGATCGACGACAGCCCGAACCAGTAGAGCGACATCGCCACGAGCTGCCGGTTGGGCAGGCGCTCCGTGGGCCGTTCGCCGGCGGCGTCCGTCATTCCCCTCCCCCTCTATCAGGCGAGCTACGACGCGCTTGATGGCGCTCCGTCATGGCCCAGCACGATCGTCGTGCCGGGCCGCACGAGACGTCGGACCCGGGCGTCCGGCGCGGCGAGCTGGAACAGCGACCGGTCGATCGAGTAGATGGCGGTTGCCGCCACCCCAATCGCACCCAGCCGGAACGTGAAGACCGGGTTCTCCGGGTTGCCGGCGTAATGGTGCGCAGAACCGTCCCGCTCGAGGACGGCGAGGTTCGCACGACCACCGAAGCACGCGTGGAGCTCGGTCAACAGGCTCGCCGTGCCTCGGCCGCTGGCCCAGCGGTCCTCGAGCCACCGGGCGCCAACCTCCGTGTCGGCGCGGCCGTGGATCCGGCCCTCGGCGCGGTAGCGCTCGCGCCACGCCCGAATCTCGGCGAGATCGCCGTTGTGGCTGAAGGCGAAGCGCCCGGCCGGGTCGTCGAACGGCTGGGTGTCCTGCGGCGTGAGCGTCGACAGCTTCGACGGCCGGCGGAGGTGGACCATCAGGCTCGTGGTCGCGATCCGCCCCAGGGCCTCCCGGACGGGATCGTCGCGGAACGCGCGGAGGTCGCGGTGACCCGCGAGCCGCCCGTCTCCGTCGACCCACGTGACACCCCAGCCGAACCCGGCGATCCCGAACCGCTCCAGCCGCTCGACGAGCGGCCACAGCTCGTCGAGCCGGAACGGCTCCTCGGCCCGGGCGATGAACTGCTCGCACATGGGCCGCGATGATACGGGCGCGAACCGCGGTCGGCGCCCCGGGTTGACTCCCCACCGAGTCGGATTCTGTGCCGGCACGCTCGCCAGATCACCCAGAACGCGCGAACCGACCGGCCGGGCACCTCGAGCACGCTCGAACAGTCGACCGGCGACTCCCGGGGGAGTCGGCGCCCGAGCGACGAGAGGCTCGCAACCTCGGGGGCGATGATGAGGGCAGGCGTGAACGTTTCGATGCGCCGCGTCGTCAGCTGATCGGGAGGGACAAGCGATGTTGGAGGAACGATGCTGGCGACCCGGGCGATCGATCGCGGGGTGACGAGCAGGGCCGAGGCCTTCTCGGCGCTCACGGATCGCCACCTCGACGGTGCCTACCGGCTCGCTGCGGTCATCCTCGGCGACGCGCTCGAGGGGGAGGACGCGGTGCACGACGCGGCGGTCGTCGCGTGGAGCTCCTTCGGCCAGCTCCGGGACGAGGCCCGGTTCGACGCCTGGTTCGGGCGGATCGTCATCAACCAGTGCCGCGACCGCCTGCGGGCCCGGCGGCGGCGGCCCACGGTCGGACTGGTCGGCCTGGTCGGCCAGCCGGCGAACGGATCCGTGCCCGACCCCTCGGGGCCGTTCGCCGCCCGCGACGCGCTCGAGCGCGCCTTCGCCGTCCTCGAACCCGACGAGCAGATCGTCGTCGCCCTCCGGTTCTGGCGGGATCTCACGGTGGACCAGATCGCCGAGCGCGTCAGCATCCCGAGCGGGACCGTCAAATCACGGCTGCACCACGCGCTGGGCCGGCTGCGCACGGCCATCCGGGTCGAGGAGGACGAGCGGTGACAGAGGATCGCTTCGAACGCTCGCTGCGGGAGCTCCTCGCGGACCGCGATCCGGGACCGGCGCCGGAGCGGTTGCGACGCGCCGTCGTCGGGGTTCCCGCGATGCCCGCCGGTGCCCGTGGGGCCGCCTGGCTCGCCGGTCTGCCGGGGCTTGCGGCGGCCGCCATCATCGTGGCCGTTGGGATCGGACTGCTGCTCCGAGCGGGATCCGCCCCACAGGGATCGGGAGGCGCACCGCAACCGGCCCCGCCGGCATCGCTCGAGCCGGGCATGGGCCTCGCGACGGCGACCGAGCCCGTGCTGCCCGTGCTGATCCTGTTCCTCGTCCTTCCCGCCGTGGGCATCATCCTCGCCTGGCGGCTCCGGTCACGGATCGGAAGGTTGGCGATCGTGTCGCTCATGGTGGCGCTGATGGTCGGCTACGGGTCCCTCGCGTTCATCGACGTCCTCAGCTTCCGGGACGGTGCCATCATCGTTGCTCCCGCCACCCTCGATTCCGAGACCGACGGCAAGCCCACGCATCTCGCCCTCGTCAAGCCCGGCGAGCTGTTCCGGGTCCTCCTGACGGTGACCAACGTCTCCGCGGTCCCCGTCACCCTGCGCGGTCTCGATCCCTCGCTCAACGACATCCACAGCCCGGTCGCCAAGTTCGTGGGACTTGGCCTGCTGGCCGACCCGCAAGAGATCAACCCGGCGGCGGCGGTCGCATTCCGCCCCGTCGAGCTGGCGCCCGACGGGCACGTCGATGTGGTCGTGCTGCTCGATGCCGGACCCTGTGCGACCGAACCCGGCCAGGACGTGGGCTCGACCGGCCGCGACTACGTGCCGTTCGTTTCGTCCGCCCTGGGCTGGGAGCGAACGACCCGCGTGGAGATGCCGTTCACGGTCGCGGTGCCAATCCAGGAGAACTGCCCCTGATCGGTCGCCCTCCGATTCGCTGGGGGACCCGGCGCTGTCGTAGAGTGGCGCCGTGGACAGGAACGGCGTGCTGACCGTCGTCCGCGGCCTCACCGTCGCGCTGGTCATCGTCGCGATTGTCGCACAGGGCGCGGTCTTGGCTGGCCAGGGTGTGTTCGACCCGACGCGCTTCTTCGCCTTTTTCACCATCCAGAGCAACCTGATCGGCGTCGCTGCCTTCCTTCTTCTCATTACGAGGCGCGGGGACGATCGACCTCGCTGGCTCGACGTGCTGCGGGGCGCCGCGGCCGTGTACCTGACGGTCACCTTCTTCGTGGTCATCTTCCTGCTCTCGGGCGTCGACGTGCAGCTCCAGCTCGGATGGGTCGACTTCGTGCTCCACAAGCTCTTCCCGGTCGTCTTCGTAGCGGACTATCTGCTTGATCGGCCGGCGGCGCGCCTGACCTTGCGGGATGTCGGCGCCTGGCTCGTCTACCCGATCGCGTGGGTCGTTGTCACGCTCGTTCGAGGCGCAGTCGACGGCTGGTATCCATATCCATTCCTCGATCCGGCCAACGGCGGCTACGAGTCGGTGGCGATCAATGTCGTGGCGATCACGATCGGGTTCTTCATCGTCGCCCTGGTGTACGTCTGGCTCGGCAACGCCCGGGGTCCGCGCGGCCCGGAGCCACTCCCCGCGACCTAGGGGCTTCTGCGCCTCCGGCCGATGGTGCCCTCGTACTCGGGGAAGTAGCGCCCGATCACGGGCAGATCGAACGCCGCCAGAATCGAGGTCCGCCGCTCGCGTTCGAGCAGGAACTCGAACGACCGGCGCACGAGGTCTTCCGGATCGGCCAAGCCGGGCGCGAGGCGCTCCAGGTCCGCGGTGCCCACGCGAACCCGGTGCTCGCCGCGCCCAGCCTCGTCGGTCAGCGCGACGCGGCACGTCCAGCCGGCGGGCTCACCCACGCATGTGACCTCGATGGTCGTCACGTGCCCTCCTGGCAGCGCGGGCACCAGTACGTGGTCCGCGCCAGGTCCGAGCCCTGCTGGATTGACCTGATCGGCGTTCCGCAACGACGACACGGGCGGTCGCGCCGGCCGTACACCCACAGCGGCTCGCCGGCCGCGGCGGGCCGGCCGTCGGTCGTGACCCGCTCGGGGCTCCGCCGGCGATCGGCGTTCAGGGTGAGCAGCCGCCGCGCGGTCGCGACGACCCGGGCGAGCACGGCCTCCTCGACCGACCCCACGGGGGCGAACGGCGAGACGCGCTCGATCCACAGGATCTCGCTCTTGTAGACGTTGCCGATACCGGCCAGCGCCCGCTGGTCGAGCAGCGCCTCGGCGATCGTCAGATAGGCACGCGAGGGATCGCGCAGCCGGCGCAGCGCCTCGGCCACCTCGAACCCGGGAGCCACGAGATCCGGCCCCAGCCGACCCAGCGACGGGTGGAGGTGCTCCGCGCGCTGCTCGAACAGCTCCACCGTGGGGCAGTCGAAGCAAACGGCGATCGCGTCAGATGTCTCGAGCACCAGGCGTGCCCGGCCGGGCGGCCGGCGCCAGCGTTCGCCGGGTCGATAGCGATGCCAGGACCCGTGGAGCCGGAGGTGCGTCCGGAGCTCGAGCCCGTTGTCGAACCGGACAAGCAGGTTCTTGCCGACCGCATCGACCGCCGTGATCGTGGCACCAACGATCCGCTCGACCGCAGGACCAGGCGTGTGCGACCGTGCCCCCGTCACCGCCCGGCCGACGAGGTGGGGCCGCAGCCCCGCGGCTGTCCGGTGGAGCGTGTCGCCCTCGGGCACCTCAGCGCCGGCCGGCGCCCACCGGCGCTCGGCGGCCGTTCCCCGACCCACCCGCGCGCGCCGCGGCCCAGGCCGTGGTGCCCGCCGCAGCCCGCAGGACGAGGCCGCGGTACCCGCTCACGAAGCCCGCGTCCAGCAGGATCGCGCGCGCAGGCGCTTCGGAGACGGGCTGCCCATCGATCTTGCCGATCACGAGCTCCCGGAGCCGAGCGTCCGGGCCCGCGAGCAGCGTGCCGAGCGATCGCGCCGCGACGATCGCGAGCTCCGGGTCGTCCCACGCGGGCAGCGTCTGGACCGATGTCCCGCCGCGATCGACGTACAGCACCGCTTCGCCATCGACCAGCACGACATACGCGCCCGCGGCGCGCTGGAACGGCCGCCGATCGCCTTCTCCGCGGCGCGGCCACGCGATCGCCGCGCCGTACGGGTTCGCCGGGTCGGCGGCGGCGAGGACGTGGCTGGTCCGCTCCTCGCGCGATGGGGCGGGCTCTCGGGCCGCACGCAACCGGTCGATCGCGCCGCCCTGCGCGAACTGGGCGGCCCCCAACCCCTCGACGAAGTAGCCGCGGCGGATCCGGCCGGCCTCCTCGAGCGCGCGCAGGATCGGGTACACGGCGCTGAACCCGCCTTCGACGCCCTCCATGGCGACGGCGTCGCGGGTGACGATCCCGTATCGGTCGAGGAGCGCCAGCGCGACCGCGTGGAGCCGCTCGGTGACCGTGGCTGCCGGCGCCGCGGTCTCGCCCCCAGCCTCGCCGACCCCCGCCACCAGCGACCATCGGCCGGCCGCCTCGGGTGGACCCAGCGACGTGAGCCGGCCAGGCCGCGGCCGTCGATCGCGGCCGGTCCGTTTCCAGCGCAGTGCACGCAGCGGGGCAAACGTGTCGTTGGTCACCTCGCCGGCCCAGACCAGGTCCCACAGCGCATCGAGCACCTCGCGATCCGTGCCACCCCTCGCGGCAACGAAGATCTCGCGATAGAAGGAGGCGCCGCGCCGGCCGAGGTGCTCGCGGATCCGCTCGTGGCGCTCGCCCGCCGGACGCTCGTCCTCGCCGGCCACGCCAGGCGGCCGGAGCGCCTCGCGACCAGGCCGCAGCAGCGCGACCCGCCCGTCGTCGCGGCCGAGGCTGCCGCGCCCCACCCAGGTCACCTCGCCCAGCGAGCCCAGCTCGTCGAGCAGGCGCGGCTGGTAGCCCGGGACGCGGGCGGGCAGCACGTCGCGCTCCAGCACGGATGCCGGGATCGGCAGCCCCGCCAGCTGGTCGACGACCTCGGCCAGTCGCTCGAGCGCGGCACTGCCCCGCAGAGGTGCGGGCGCAGTGCCGACAGACGCGATTCCGTGCCACGCCGGCAGGAACCGGGCGAGCGCAGCGGGGTCCACGGGCTCCACCTCGCGCCGGAGCCGGGCCAGCGAGCGCCGCCGGAGCAGCCGCAGGACGTCCGGATCGCACCACTCGCGCTCGACCCCGTCGGGTCGGAACTCCCCGCGGAGAAGCGATCCGGCAGCCAGCAGCCGCCCCAGCGCGTCGTCGACGACCCCGATCGGAAGTCCCCAACGGGCCGCGGGCTCGGGCGAGAGGAACGGGCCGTGCGTTCGCGCCCACCGGGCGAGCAGGCCTTCGAGCGCCTGCGATGTGGCGCCCAGGAACGCGTGCGGGATGCCGGCCGGCGGGGCCACGCCGGCCGCGTCGCGATAGCGGGCCATGTCCTCGATCGCGATCCAGCGCTCCTGGCCGCCGATGCGGGCGTGAACCGCGCGCCGCGACGATGCGAGCTCGGTCAGCCAGGCGTCGGCGGCGGCCGTGCCGCCCTCGGAGCGAGCCGCCACCTCGTCAGTGGAGAGGTCGCCGAGCCGCCGCAGGAGGTCGTGGAGCTGGTCTGCGGTCGTCGCCCGGCGGTCCTCGGCGAGCGCCTGCAGCGACAGCTCCAGGTCGGCCAGCGCCTCGGGGTCGAGCAGCTCGCGGAGCTCCTCCTGGCCCAGCAGCTCGCGCAGGAGGTCGCGATCGAGGGTGAGCGCGCCGGCCCGGCGCTCGGCGAGCGGGGCGTCGCCGTCGTACATGTACGCGGCCACGTAGTCGAACATCAGCGAGCTCGCGAACGGCGATGCCCTGGGCGTCTCGACGCTCTGGACCGCGATTTCGCGGCGCTGGACGCCGCCGAGGAGCTCGCGCAGCGCCGGCAGGTCGAAGACGTCCGACAGGCACTCCCGGTACGTCTCGACGAGAATGGGAAAGCTGCCGTAGCGGCTCGCGACCTGGAGCAGGCCCTGCGCACGCTGGCGCTGCTGCCACAGCGGGGTCCTCGCGCCGGGCCGCCGCCGCGGGAGGAGGAGCGCTCGCGCGGCATTCTCGCGGAAGCGTGCCGCGAACAGCGCGGATGAGCCCAGCTGCGAGACCACCAGATCCTCGATCTCCTCGGGATCGGGGAACAGGAGCTCATCAACGCCCGCGAGGTCGCCCTCCGGCAGCCGAATCGCTATTCCATCGTCGGACCAGATGGTCTGGACGTCGATGCCGAGGCGCTCGCGGAGGCGCGACTCGAGGGCGAGCGCCCAGGGAGCGTGGACCCGCGCACCGAACGGCGTCAGCAGGCAGACGCGCCAGTCACCCAGCTCGTCGCGGAAGCGCTCGACCACGATCCGTCGGTCGGTCGGCAGCGCGCCCACGACGTGGCGCTCTTCCTCGAGGTAGGCGATGAGGTTCTCGGCGGCGAGCTGGTCGAGGTCGTGGTGCTCGCGCAGCCTCGCTGCCGCGGCGCTTCGACCCTTCTTGCCCCTGGCCAGGTCCGCCTCGATCTCGCGGACGAAGGCGCCCAGCGCGCGCCCGAGCTCGATCGGCCGGCCCACGACGTCCCCCGACCAGAACGGCAGCTTGCCCGACACGCCCGGCGCAGGCTCCACGATCACCCGGTCCTGGGTGATCTCGGCGACACGCCAGCTGCTTGCGCCAAGGACGATCACATCCCCGTGCATCCCGGCTCGCAGCTCGTAGACCATCTCCTCGTCGAGCTCCCCGACGCGCCGGCCGGGCGTCCCGGCCTCACCGGCCATGAACACCCCGTACAAGCCGCGGTCCGGGATCGTGCCCCCGCTGGTGATGGCGACGACCCGCGCGTCGCGCCGGCCCTCCACCTGGTCCGTCAGGCGATCCCATGTGAGCCGGGGCTTGAGCTCGGCGAACTCGTCGGACGGGTAGGCGCCGGCCAGCATCCCGAGGACGCCCTCGAGCACGTCGCGCGTCAGCGTCTCGTAGGGTGCCGCCCGCTGGACCGTCGCAAGCAGGTCGTCCACGGACCAGGGGTCCATCAC
>Ga0136621_1000650_pt1 | contig 13838 bp, 11 predicted proteins | sample AntDryUQ445A2306_FD_104673 | JGI IMG/M metagenome (GOLD analysis project Ga0136621, IMG submission 104673) | Polar desert sand microbial communities from Dry Valleys, Antarctica - metaG UQ445A (23.06) | ecosystem: Environmental > Terrestrial > Soil > Desert | place: Antarctica: Dry Valley...
ACAACCATCACTTGCCGCAAGCCGCCCTCAATGCAAAGCCACCCATCCATGCGATGAAACAATGGCATGCCAAGCACCCTGAGTTGTTTCATCGTAAGCCTTATAATCGTCCGGGACTTGACAACTATTGAATCTTTACTAGTATGGTGTCCCGTATATGACCGACACGTATCCAGACTTGTCATTACGGCCGGGCGTTGGACGGAATCCAGTGCCATGGATGGACTACTAGATTCCGGCTTTCGTCAGAAAGATGGCTAAGTAATGACAATTGTTATCGGGACAGCACACAGAAGTACGATCGAACCATACCGAACGGTAAAAAATCATGGATAGAATCGCAAAAGCCCTTGAGCTGGCGCGCAAGTCGCAAAAGCCTTCTGGCGCAAGAATGCTTCAGACTAATGTCGAAACGGAGATTTCGTACACGTACACGCGGACAATGCCGGTCGATGTGGCTTTTCTCCGTAAGCAACGCGTCATTGGTGGCATTCAGGATAAACGCATTGTCGATGCCTATAAGTTATTACGGACGCGCGTGCTTCAGCGAATGCAACAGAACAACTGGAAGACGCTGGGAATAACGAGCGTCGGAGAGCATGACGGCAAGACATTAACAGCGGTTAATCTCGCCATCAGCATTGCCATGAAGCTTAACTATACGGTATTGCTGGTCGATGCCGACATGCGGCGGCCTAATGTTCACAATCTGTTTGGCTTCCAGCCAGCGCTTGGGCTTCGAGACTATCTGGAGTCCGATGCGGGCATTGAAGACATACTTGTAAACCCTGGCATTGATCGGCTTGTTGTCTTGCCGGGTCGCGGTGGTGGCGATACTTCGTCGGAGCTGTTGGCGTCACCCCGCATGATAGATTTGGTTCAGGAGATCAGGTCTCGTTACTCGTCGCGCCTCATCATTTTTGATCTTCCGCCGGTACTGGTAGGTGACGATGTCGTTGCATTCGCTCCAAACCTGGACGCGGCCATGCTAGTAGTTGAGGACAATAAAACGCAAGCGGACGAACTGGCGCGCACGGTTGATCTACTGGAAGGAATTGATTTGATCGGCACGGTGCTGAACAAATCAACCGAGGAAAATCAGGGCTACGATTACTATTATTACTAGAAACTTGGGGACAGGGCAGCCGGCCTTTAATTTACCGGCACAAATTTATTTCTAAGCACACTACGCCTGATACTGGCGGAGCTTTTGAAAGGCTCATTGCCTTGAAAGCGTCTTGCGTACAGGGTCGTCTGCTTTTCGCCATATTTATAACCGGTCAGAATCAGCAATGAAAGCAGTTATTTTAGCGGGCGGACTGGGTACGCGTTTGTCCGAAGAGACGTCATTCAGGCCAAAGCCGATGGTTGAGGTGGGCGGCAAGCCTATCCTGTGGCATATCATGAAAATTTATTCTAAGCATGGGATAAACGACTTCGTGATCTGTTGCGGCTACAAAGGTTACGTGATTAAAGAGTACTTCGCTAACTACTTGTTACATATGTCCGACGTTACGTTCGATATCAAGAAGAACAAGATCGATATTCATCAGAACAGTGCAGAGCCTTGGCGGGTGTGTCTGGTCGATACCGGTGATAGCACGGGGACTGGCGGGCGACTCAGGCGGGTCAGATCATATCTGCATGACGAGACTTTCTGCCTCACCTATGGCGACGGCGTAAGCGATATCGACATCAAGGCGCTGCTTGATTTCCATCATCAGCAGAAATGTCTGGCCACGTTGACCGCGGTCCAGCCGCCGGGCCGGTTCGGCGCTTTCAGCCTGGGCAGCGATCAGCAGAAGATAGCGCAGTTTCGTGAAAAGCCTAAAGGCGACGGCGCGTGGGTCAACGGCGGATTTTTTGCGTTAGAGCCGAAGGTCGTTGATTACATAGAAGGGGACGAAATTTTCTGGGAGGCCGAGCCGCTATCAAACTTGGCAGACGATGGGGAGCTGGCGGCGTATAGACACTATGGGTACTGGCAGGCCATGGATACGCTTAGAGACAAGCATGTCCTTGAGGAGCTTTGGCGTACGAACAGTGCACCGTGGAAGATGTGGTAGGTTTATGCCGATATCAGATTTTCTCGTCATCGGTGGCGGCGTGATCGGGCTTAATATCGCCCGTGAAATCAAGAAATCTTTCGCGGATGCAACTGTTACCGTTATAGAAAAAGAACCGTCCTGCGGTACTCATGCCAGCGGACGCAACAGCGGTGTATTGCATGCTGGTTTTTACTACACCGCCGACAGCCTGAAGGCGAGATTCACTCGAGACGGTAATCGGTTGCTGACCGAGTACTGCGAAGAACGGAAGATTCCCCTGAACAGATGCGGCAAGCTTGTCGTCGCCCGCGACGAATCAGAGGATCGAATGCTGGATGAGCTGCTTCGCAGGGGTCAGCGTAACGGCGTTCAGCTTCAAGAGGTGTCGGCCGAAGAAGTGAGGGAAATAGAGCCGCGTGCGATAACTTTCAAGCGGGCGATATTCTCTCCGACAACGTCTTCGGCTGACCCGAGTGCGGTCTTGATGCGTATGGAGCAGGATGCGAAAGTCGAAGGTGTGGCGGTTCGTAATTCCGAAAGTTACGTTTCGATGCGCAACGATCGTATTACCACGAAAGTTAACAATTACGATGCAGGCTACGTGATCAACGCCGCCGGGCTTCACGCGGACAAGGTTGCGCGCGACTTTGGGTTCTCCAAGCGCTTTCGCATTCTTCCTTTTAAGGGCTTGTACTTAAAGTCCAGCGCACCGCCCGGTGAATTTCGGACGAACATTTATCCGGTGCCTGACTTGAATAATCCTTTTCTGGGCGTGCACGTTACCGTTCAGGTTGACGGGCATGCGAAGCTCGGGCCTACGGCGATACCGGCATTATGGCGCGAGCAATACAATGGACTGGATAATTTTCGGATGGGGGAATTCTTCGAAATAGCATCCAGGTCAGCGAGTTTCTTCGCCGCATCGCGCTTCGATTTCAAGCGGCTGGCATTGACCGAGATGCGGAAATATTCGCGTCGGCACATGGTTTCGCTGGCCTCATCGCTAGCGCGCGGGATAACACTGGACACCTTCAGGAACTGGTCCAAGCCGGGAATCCGTGCGCAACTCGTAGATATACAGGCACGCAAGCTGGAGATGGATTTCGTGTTGGAAGGCGACCATAAATCAATGCATGTATTGAACGCCGTCTCCCCAGGCTGGACATGCTCCATCCCGTTTTCGCGCCACGTGGTAGAAGAAATTAAAAGGAAACTCCAATGAATGGTAAAAAAATACTGATTACCGGAAACATGGGCTACGTGGGGCCCGGTGTCATCTCACATTTGCGTACCCAGTATGCGAACGCGACGCTTGTCGGCGTTGATCTGGGTTACTTTGGCCATTGTCTGACCGGGCCCGCGTGCTTGCCAGAAGCGCGTCTCGACGTTCAATACATCATGGACGTCAGAACGATGCCGATAGACGTACTTAAGGGCGTCGATGCGGTCGTGCATCTCGCGGCGATCTCGAATGACCCCATGGGCAACGCATATGAAGAAATTACGCATGAGATCAACTATGAGGCCAGCGTCAGGGTAGCCAAGCTCGCCAGAGAGGCCGGCGTAAAATCTTTTGTGTTCGCCTCGAGCTGTAGCGTTTATGGATACGCGGAAGGCCCCGCGCGCGATGAAAACTCGGAGTTGAATCCGTTAACCGCTTATGCCAAATCGAAGATCAATACAGAGAAAGCGATTAAATCGCTCGCCAGTGACGACTTTGCGGTTACGTGCCTAAGATTTCCCACGGCTTGCGGCATGAGCGATCGATTGCGGCTTGATCTGGTACTCAACGACTTTGTGGCCGCGGCTGTCGCTACCAGGAGGATTTCAATCTTGAGTGACGGCACGCCTTGGCGTCCACTCATTGACGTCAAGGATATGGCCAGGGCGATTGACTGGGCCATATGTCGCGATGCTAATAAAACCCACGCATTTCTGGCTATTAACGCGGGGCGCACCGAATGGAACTACCAGATCAAAGATCTCGCCGAAGCAGTCCACGCGATCATGCCCGGCATCGAGGTCAGCCTGAATAAGGATGCACAGCCGGATAAACGGTCGTACAGGGTTAATTTCGACATGTACAAGAAGCTGGCGCCGGATAATCAACCGCAAGTTGACTTGAGGCGATCGATTATCGAACTCAAAAAAGGATTAGAGAGAATCGAGTTTAAGGATAGCGATTTTCGCAATTCCGATCGCATGCGGCTGAAAGTGTTAAGCGGGTTGCGTGAGGCCAATTTGTTGAGCGATCGGCTCGAATGGCGATCCAAACAAAGCGATAGCTACAAGAATTGATAATACCCTTGAATCCAGTCTTGACGCGTTAATCCGGGAGCCAGTAAATGAACATTGAGCAAACAAAGCTTGCCGGTGCTTACCTGATCGATATCAAACAAATGGTTGATGAGCGCGGTTTTTTTGCACGTGGCTGGTGTCAGAATGAGTTTGAAGCGCACGGCATGGTAGCGAAAATTGTGCAGGCAAACATGTCCTTCAACCACAGGCAAGGAACCTTGCGTGGCATGCATTATCAAGTGGCGCCTTACCGGGAAACCAAATTGGTGCGTTGTACACGTGGGGCAATTTACGACGTAATTGTGGATTTGCGTACCGACTCACCCACGTATCTTCAGTGGATTGGCGCTGAGTTGACCGCGGATAACCGCCGTATGCTCTTCGTTCCGGAAGGGTTTGCCCACGGTTTTCAAACGTTGAACGATGCATCTGAAGTGTTTTACCAGGTTTCAGAATTTTATACGCCCGGCGCTGAGCGCGGGGCACGCTACAACGACCCGGCTTTTGACATAGCTTGGCCTCTCGATGTCACAGTTATATCCGAAAAAGACGCCAACTGGGCGGATTTCCGGTCGGGACAATAGCCCACGTATACCGGGCTTCGGGTGCCGACATAATACTTTCGGTGGGAGAGCGAGATGATTATTATTGATAAAGCGCTTGCAGAGCGCCAGCACGCCGGGAATCCTGTGCGGGTGGCGATGATTGGTGCCGGGTTCATGGCGCGCGGTATTGCCTTGCAGATACTTAATTACGTGCCGGGTATGGATCTGGTGGCCATTTCCAACCGATCGCTGCCCGGCGCGACGCGCGCCTACGCCGAGGCGGGTCAGCCGGATGTCGAGGTGGTTGAATCGGTCACTCAGCTTGATAAAGCCATATCGGCCGGCCGCTATGCCGTCACGGAAGATGCGATGCTGTTGTGTCGAGCCGGCATGGTCGACGCGATCATTGAAGTGACAGGGGCAGTTGAGTTCGGTGCGCATGTGGTGCTCGAGGCGATTACGCACGGCAAGCATGTGGTCGTAATGAATGCGGAACTCGATGGCACAATCGGGCCGATTCTTAAGCACAAGGCGGACGAGTCCGGAGTTATTTTCACTAACGCCGACGGTGATCAGCCGGGCGTTATCATGAATCTTTATCGGTTTGTGCGAGGAATCGGCGTCGAGCCGGTGCTTTGTGGCAACATCAAAGGTTTGCAGGATCCTTATCGCAATCCGACAACACAGGCGGAATTCGCGCGCAAGTGGAAGCAAAAGGCACACATGGTGACGTCATTTGCGGATGGTACGAAGATATCGTTCGAACAGGGGATCGTCGCCAATGCCACCGGTATGCGGGTGGCGAAGCGTGGCATGTTCGGGCCTACGGTTCCGCCAGGTACGCCAATCAAGGAAGCCGTCAACCTTTATCCACTGGAGGCCATGACAAGCGGTAGTGGCATCGTCGATTACATCGTTGGTGCGGAGCCTGGTCCCGGTGTATTCGTACTCGGAACTCACGATCACCCGACGCAAAAACATTACCTGGACCTCTACAAGCTGGGCAGTGGCCCATTGTATTGCTTTTATACGCCTTATCACCTGTGCCATTTCGAGGTTCCGACTACCGTGGCGCGCGCGGTGTTGTTCCGGGATGCAGCTATAACGCCCGCAGGTGGCCCATGCGTCGATGTCGTAGCAACCGCCAAGATTGACCTGAAAGCGGGCCAGGTGCTGGATGGCATGGGCTATTACATGACTTACGGACAGGCTGAAAATGCTGATATCGCCGTAAGGGAGCGTCTGTTGCCCATGGGTCTCGCAGAACATTGTGTGCTCAAACGCAATATCCAGAAAGATCGTGTATTGACGTATGACGATGTGGAACTGCCGGCAAATCGGCTGTGTGACCGACTACGGGATGAGCAGACTGCGCTGTTTTTCAAGGATCAACAAAGCGCCAAATTGCCCGCCGCGCACGCAGGAGGTTAACTATCGATGAATACTAGCGTCGACAATACCGATATTACAATTCTCAGACCGCCGAACCGGTGGGAATTCATCGATTTCAAAGAACTCAAGGACTACCGGGATTTGCTCTGGTCAATGGTCTGGCGCAGTATCAAGGTGTTGTATGCGCAAACCATCATGGGGCTGGGTTGGGCTATCCTGAATCCGTTTATCCAGATCATTCTGTTCAGCGTGATTTTCGGCAAGATCGCCAAGTTGCCTACGGACGGTGTGCCGTATGTTCTGTTTTCCACCGTTGCGGTTATTCCCTGGACTTATATGTCACAGGCGATGACACAGTCGAGTCAGAGTCTGATCACCGGGCAAATGATGTTGGGAAAAGTATACTTTCCGCGACTGATCTTTCCAATAACGCCCGTGCTCGCGAAACTGGTCGACTTCGCTGTTTCGCTGCTCCTGCTCGTGACGATAATGATTTACTACCAAGTAGCGCCCAACTGGAATCTGATCTTTCTCCCCTATTTCGTGCTTCTAATGGTCATCATACCGACTGGGGTCGGCATGTTTCTGTCGGCATTTGCAGTCCGCTTCAGGGATGTGAAGCACGCCATGCCGTTTGTGATCAGCCTGCTGGTTTACACGGCTCCGATTATGTATTCGGCTTCCAGCATTCCGGCGGATTATCGATTCTGGTACTCGTTGAACCCGGTGGTCGCTGTCATTGAGGGTTACAGGGCTTGTTTACTTGGTACGACGTTGGAGTGGGCTTACATCGTCCCGGGCACGGTCGTCGCCATAGTCTTGCTGTTCGTTGGTGCACTGTACTTTCGCAGAATGGAACGGGTGTTTGTTGATGTGCTGTAAGCACGACGATGTTGTCGTGCGAGCAACCTGATGGCTCCAAAAGGGACCTACATTATGAATGCAAACAATATCGCGATAGAAGTCAAAGGGCTTGGCAAACGCTATCGCATCGGGCTCAAGGAAGAGCGCCATGAAAATATGGCTTCGGCGCTGGTTGACTTCATTAAGAGCCCGCTAAAAAATTATCGGCAATATCGATCTTTATATGATTTCAGCGATATCAGCCCGGAAAAAATGGATGAAGAATCTGACGACGTCATCTGGCCGCTAAAAAATATCTCCTTCAACGTGCATGAAGGAGAAGTGGTCGGTGTTATCGGTCGCAACGGAGCTGGTAAATCCACGCTGTTAAAGATCCTGTCGAAGATCACGCCGCCCACGGTCGGAGAGGTTCGGCTAAAGGGGCGGATTAGCAGCTTGCTTGAAGTTGGGACCGGCTTTCATAACGAGCTTAGCGGACGGGAGAATGTTTACCTCAACGGGACCATTCTCGGTATGCGCAGGCGAGAGGTAGACCGCAAGTTCGATGAAATCGTTGAATTTTCAGGAGTTGAAAAGTTTCTGGATACGCCGGTAAAGCGCTACTCGAGCGGCATGCGCGTGCGCCTTGCGTTCGCCGTCTCCGCTCATCTTGAACCCGAGATTTTGATCATCGACGAGGTTTTGGCGGTCGGTGACGCGGACTTTCAGCGCAAATGTTTGGATAAAATGCAGGACGTAGGTCAAGAGGGGCGAACCGTATTGTTTGTTTCACACAACATGAACGCCATAACACGTCTTTGCGGACGCGTAATCTTGCTGGAGGGCGGTCGTGTTTCGATGGATGGTCCGGCGCACGACGTAGTTAGCCATTACATGAGTTCGGGCGCCGGATTGTCACCGGAAAAAGTGTGGCCAGATCTTGCTACGGCGCCAGGCGACCAGGCTGTGCGGGTTGTCGGAGTCCGGGTTAAATCGGACGATGGGCAGGTGCGTCGCTGGATGGACATACACAAGCCCGTCGCGCTGGAGATGGAATATGAGGTGCTTGAGGAAGGCGTGGAGTTGCTGACTTACTATCGCATTTACAATGAAGAAGGCGTGATGATCTGTACAACGGTTGACCAGAATTCCGGTTGGTACGACCGGCCGCGTCAGCCAGGGCGGTATGTGAGCCGTGCCTGGATCCCCGGCAATTTGCTCAATGAAGGACTGGTTTACGTCACAACGGTGATCAAGAATCGCCGTACCAAAGCGAGACACGCCAGTCTGCGAGAGGCCATTGGTTTCCAGCTTATTAATACGCTTGACGAGACCAATCGGCAGACCGGAAACTCCGGCAGCTACGGCGGCGTTATTCGTGCCGTCTGGCCGTGGGAGGTAGAGTATCTTTCAGACAACGAATGGAGAAACGCGGTTGTTTAAGCTGGCCGCGGGACAGTGCTGAGAGAACATCTTTTGAACAAGTTCGTTCTGATAGGCGGAATGCCAAGAAGCGGTACTAACCTCACACGGCGTATCGTTGGCTCTCATTCGGATATTGCCATCCCTACGGCAGAATTTCAGTTCTTTCGAGACTATCGGCAAGGAAAAACCATTCGACAAATCCTGGCGAACGAAAAATTACAAAGCTGGGGCGTCGAGTTCGCCGATTTGTATGAGCAAGCGCCATCTCAGGTTTATCTTGCCGTGCTGACCAGATATGCAGAAAAACTGGGTAAAACGATAGCCGGTGAAAAAACGCCACGCAATGAATTCTATCTTGACCTGGCTGAGGAGTGGTTAAAGGGCTCGCAGCTCAAATGCATTATCATGATGCGCAACCCTATTGACGTTTGTGCGAGCTACAAATTTATTCCAGGTGCGCAAGGTAAGAACGAAAAAGATGCCGGGCTGGTTTACCGGTCAGCTCACGAATGGGTCCGATCTATAACTGTAGCGCTTGCCAAACGTTACGCCAGACCGCAAAACTATTTCCTGTTGCGGTATGAAGATCTGGTCGCCGATCCTCATGCTCAAACCCGCGCGCTATGCGAGTTTCTCGGGGTAGACTTCGAAGAAAGCCGGATGTTGTCGCTAGCGGATTTCTCGGGCCATAAAGACAACACAAGTTTCGGACAGGAACAGAATCTTCAGCAGACATATCGCATCTATCGGCCCGAGAGCCGTAAGCAGTTTCTGTCTAATGATGAAACCATGGTGGTGCGAGACGTATGTGGCGAACTCGCATGGGCGGTCGGATATCAGGACGAAATTTTTATGCCCGCTGATCGCGAAGCGCCGGGCGATGGAGTTGCAACCAAGAAGCACCAGATCAACAAGCTTCGCCGCTGGTCCAGAAGTCTCTTTCCACATTAGCGTTTCCAGCTTTTAATCCGCGTGGCGGGCGCCTGTTCCGACTTTTTGACTCGTATTGTCCAGCACTCGGGAGCCGGGCAAATCACTTCCCCGCGATGATAAATCCAGTAAAAGTATCAAAAAGCGCTGGCCGCCGTGTCTGGATACAGCTTCTTCGTGTGGCTCAGCGTGCGACTTCGTCTGGTTTTAAATCCGCATTCTCGCTGCCCGAGCAGCAGTTTTTGCGAGAGTTCGACCTCGATTCTGTCGCAGGTTCGCTGGAGCGCGGCGATATAGAGGCTGCGAGGCAGGCGCTGTTGCGGCATTACAATGACAGGGCCGTCCCCGCCTGGCCGCCTTTTCCGAGCCGATTTACCGACGCCGGGTCATTGACCGCCGAGGAGTTGCTTGCTCAGGCAGACGACATAAAGGCGCATCGGTTTGGGAACGAGCGTATCTGGCTCGGTGATAAAGTCGACTGGCTGCACAACCCGACGCCCGACCCCATGGCGCGATGGACCCGAGACCTGCATCGGCACCGGTGGCTGGCGGTACTGGCGGGAGCTTATGAGCGAACCGGTGACGAGGAATATGCGAAAACGTTTGTGAATCTCATGGCGGACTGGATATCTTCCAATCCGGCACCGGTGCGCAAGGACGAAGCAAATGTTGCTTGGACGTTGATGGGCGTCGGCATGCGTGCCGCTATCTGGCCGGCGGCATTTGCGGCGTTTCATAGATCGCGCGCGTTCACGGACGAGGCCAAGCTGAATATGCTGCGGTCCGTTTACGATCACGCGCAGTTTTTATGCACATTCAAAACACGACTCAACCACGTGCTGCGCGAAAGTAATGGCCTGGCTTGCCTGGGCATATATTTTTCAGAATTCCGTCAGGCGAACCATTGGCTTTGTACAGCCATAGATCGTATGGAAGAAGAATTAAGAAGTCACGTCAACGAAGATGGCACCAGTGTAGAGATGTCCATTGGCTATCAGTGGCTGGTGACCGACGAGTTTGATGCGACACGCGCGCTGCTGCGAGAGCACGGTGTGAACATGCCCGGCGCTGATCTTGATATCTGGGTTACAAAACTTTATGCGGCCCTGGCCTATGTGTTGCGTCCGGATGGCACCTGGCCGCGCCTGGATGATGGTTTCATGGAGGAAGATCACGTGCAGCGCACAAAACTTGCGGCTGCAGGCGGCACGCTCGACCGCCCAGACTTTGCGTACATAGCGACCAATGGCCGTCGTGGTCGAAAGCCTGACAATACTTCCTGTGCGTTCGCGAATGCCGGGCTCTACATCATGCGCAGTGACTGGGCGGACGATGCGCGCTATCTCTTGTTCGATGCGGGTCAGTTCTCCGGCTACCATGGCCACGAGGACAAGCTCAGTATTGAGGTGCATGCATACGGGCAGCCTTTTCTCATCGATCCGGGATGCTATACCTATAATACCGTCGATCCCTTCCGAGCCTATTTCATAAGCTCGCGCGCGCACAACACCGCTATGGTGGCGGGCTTGAGCCAGGTCCGTCGCTGGGAATGCGGCAATCTGGACCCGGCCAGAACCACGGATCAGCAAGGAATCTGGGCCAGCAGCGCTAACTTTGATTACGCGCAAGGCACCTACAGCGACGGCTACGGCGCCTACGCTTTTCAGCGTCCGCCCGGGGCCCGCATAAATCGCGATGTAAATCACACCCGCCGCGTGCTGTTCGTCAAGCCGGACTACTGGCTGATTATCGATGAGCTTCAGTCAATGGCAGGAGTACACGAATACGAGTTGATTTTTAACACTTCGCCTGAGGTCGAGGTCTTGTCCGCGGACTCGCGGCGCACGTGCCTCGCCGGCAAGCATAATCAGGCGCGGCTGTATCTCGTCAATGCGTGCACCCTGAAGATTCAGTCAAAAACAGTTATCGGTTCTGAAAACCCGACCCAGGGGTGGTACGCCGATGGCTGGAACGGGCACAAAGTTGCTTCGCCGACGCTTATTCGTCGCATCGGGCCCGCCGAATCCGCGCTGGTGGCAACGTTACTTTATCCGTGCCTGGGTGAACAGCATGTGAACCTGGAGCCACTGGATGTGCGAGGCGGTAGCGGTCTCGCGTATCAGGTGACCTCAAATCTGGGTGTCGATTACCTCATGTTATCGACGGACAAAAAACGCAAAGCGTTCGGGCCATGTGAGTCGGACGCTACAATTGCCGGATTCCGAGGCATTCACGGTCAGCAGCTGCAGCAACTTTTTGGTTAGCGATCATTCCGATCCGATCCGGACCGGCCTGCTCCTGCAAATCGATTTAGCACATGTTGAGTGGTCGCGTAAGCTTGCGTCTCGTCCGGTCAAGAAGCAAACGAGAATAGAGCATTCAGGAATAGAGAAAGGCGTGGGCCGAGATATCATTCGCGAACTGGCCGGCAAAAACTACCATCTGGCCAGGATGTACCTGACCTGGGGATATTTGCTTGCTGGGTTTCGTGGCGACAACCCGGTCGTGGTTTACCAGATGGGCAAGGTCGGTTCTTCAACCGTGGTTGCATCGCTGCAATCTCTCGATCTCAAGCGGCCGATTTATCATGTACATACGTTGATATTCGAACGCATCAGGGACCGGCGGCAAAAATACGAGAGGATGTTCAGGAGCGGTGCTCCGATGGAACTGCGCAGAGCGAGTCACCTGTTCGCCAGTCAGTATCTAAGTAAAAGAGTCAAGCGAGGTGCGTTCAAACAGCGATGGAAAGTAATCTCCCTGGTCAGGGACCCGAGCGCAATGAACGTATCCGGCTTTTTCCAGATCATTGACTATTATATTCCGCGGTTCTTTTCGAGATTCGAGGCTGGGCAAATCCGCATCGAAGACACGATCGAAATCTTTCTTAAAGACTACGATCACGATAAGCCGCTTGTCTGGTTCGACATCGAGCTGAAGTCCACCTTTGGCATCGACGTCTTTGCAAGTCCTTTTCTGGCCTCGAAAGGTTACGCCATCTATCGGGGAGCAAACGTAGATGCGCTGGTATTGAAGCTGGAGAGCATCAACGCGTCTGCTGAACCCGCTGTTAAGGAATTTCTGGGAATCGAGAATTTCAGGCTGGTGCAGGCCAACGTGGCCGAAGACAAGAGTTACTTTGCCGCCTACAAGTCATTCAAGGATATGCTGACTCTGCCGCAAGCATACCTGGATAAAATGTACGACTCGAAGCTCGCGCGGCATTTTTACACGGAAGGGGAACTAGCCCGCTTCCGTGGCAAGTGGGGTACGCGAAATATAACGTGAACTGATTGGCCTCAATGCTGTGTTCATCGAGTACCGCGGGAGATCAGCGCTATTCGCACTTGGCGAGTTTATCGGAGGTCAGCAAACCTGAGTTAAGCCAAGTGACGGCCATCTTGTCGTAGCCTGCCGGTGTGGGATGAATGTATTGGTTGAAAGCGCCCTGCGGGACCATGTCGCAGCCGCCATCTGCACATGAGTAATCCAGTGCGCTGTACTGGTCAACTATCTCAACTTCGTCGTCCGGCCGGCTGGCTACCAGGTTTTCTAAAGCCTGATTGTATTCGACTACCCGCGTGTTCGGGAAGGTACCGTCCGGGTTACTGCGATCGATGATTTTTGCCAGATAAACGCTGACCGGAGTCCTTGTGTCGATCTCCCATTGATCTATCTCATCAAGGATCTGTCCCACATGGCCGGCGCGTGTAGCGGCATCGAAATTATCGGTGTTGATCGTGTTGGTGCCCGCGTGCAACAGCACGATGTCGGCCGGATTCAACATTAGCCAGAAACGGACATTTTGAGCGATCTGAAGTGCTGTGAAACCGCCGTGTCCCTCGTGCTGCGGATCTCCGATCGGTGGGATTGCGGCCTCGCCATTCGATTCGCCACCCACGAAATCCACCGTTAAACCGTTGGCGTTCAAATCATCGAATAGTTTTATACGATAACCCACTCTTGCCTCCAAAGGCGGATTATTGTCCGCGGAGGTGCCAAGCGTGATTGAATCCCCCAGTGGCATAATTGCAGGATTAATAACGACTGTTTCGGTGCCGAGCGCGAAGGTTTCAGGATCGTCCACCCGGAACGGAAATGCGTCCAGCCCGCGCGGTCCGAGCGTATTCGGCGTGTATACAAACTCGCCGGTTGTCACATCGACAATCTCTACCGAACCCTTGTCGGTCTGTATCGGGCCCGTAATCATCGAAGCATTGGGATCGAGGCTGAAGGTCAGTTCGTTAGCGTTGTTATCGCTGTCGGTGGCGCGCAAGAATCCTCGCAATCCCGCTACGGTGAGTTGCGGCGTGGTTGAGCAACCTGTCAGCGGTACAGGCGCAGCATTGTCGGGAGG
>Ga0136621_1000651_pt1 | contig 13830 bp, 10 predicted proteins | sample AntDryUQ445A2306_FD_104673 | JGI IMG/M metagenome (GOLD analysis project Ga0136621, IMG submission 104673) | Polar desert sand microbial communities from Dry Valleys, Antarctica - metaG UQ445A (23.06) | ecosystem: Environmental > Terrestrial > Soil > Desert | place: Antarctica: Dry Valley...
ACTCTGGGCAGACCATGCGTGATGTCAGCGCCGGCGACGCCGCCGGTATGGAACGTGCGCATCGTCAGCTGCGTGCCCGGCTCGCCGATCGACTGCGCGGCGATGATTCCGACGGCGTCGCCGACCTCGCACAGCTCACCCGTGGCGAGGAAGATCCCGTAGCACGCCTGGCAGACACCGAACTCGCTACGGCACTTGAGCACCGAGCGCACAGGCAGTGTCGTGATCTCGGCTTCGTCGAGCTCCGGGAGGATCTCGCTCACGAGCGCCTGGGTCAGGAGCGTGCCCTTCTCGGCGAGCTTCGTCTTCCCCGGCTTCCCGCTTGCGAGCGGCTTCGCGACGTCCTCGGCGAGCAGGCGCCCGTAGAGGCTCTTGCTGACGCCCTCGGCCACGCGAATCGCAAGGTCGATCGAATCGGTGGTGCCGCAGTCGGCATCGCGAATGATGACGTCCTGCGCCACGTCGACCAGGCGCCTCGTCAGATATCCCGAGTCGGCGGTGCGCAGGGCGGTGTCTGCGAGTCCCTTCCGCGCGCCGTGAGTCGAGATGAAGTACTCGAGCACGGACAGGCCTTCCATGAAGTTGGCCTTGATCGGGCGCTCGATGATCTCACCCTTCGGGTTTGCGATCAGGCCGCGCATGCCCGCGAGCTGGCGGATCTGCTTCATCGAGCCGCGTGCGCCCGAGTTGGCCATCATGAAGATCGGGTTCAGCTCGAAGAGCGTCCGCTCCATCGCGTCCGCGACCGTGTCGGTGGCCTCGGTCCAGATGTTGACGATCGTCTCGTGACGCTCCTCCTCGGTGATGAGGCCACGCTCGTACTGCGCCTCCACGGTCGACACCCGCTCCTCGTACCCGGCGAGGATCTCCTCCTTCTCGGGCGGGATGACGATGTCGTTCTTGGAGATGGTGATGCCGGCACGCGTGGCATGGTGGAACCCGAGGGTCTTCACCTTGTCGAGGACTTCGGCCATCACGTGGGCTCCGTACGTGTCGGAGAGCTCGGAGAGGAACGCGTCCGTCTCACGCTTCGAGAGCGTCGTGTTCACGAACTCGTGCTTGTCGATCTCCGCCTCCTCGCCCAGCGCCTCGCGCAGGCTGCGCCCTACCTCGGCGTTGAAGATCACCCGTCCGGGCGTCGTCACGATCAGGTTGTCGCCGTCGCGGTACTCGATGGACTGCTGGAGGTGGAGCTGGCCGGACTCGACGGCGAACTCGATCTCCTCCTCGGACCCGAAGCGCTGGGGCCGCGGGTCGAGGTCCTCCGCCTTGACGCTCGAGAGGTCATCGACCGAATAGGTCAGGTAGTAGCCCCCGAGAACCATGTCCTTGCTGGGCGTGGCGAGCGGCCGGCCGTGGGCGGGCGAGAGGATGTTGTTGGACGAGAGCATGAGGATCCGCGCCTCTGCCTGCGCCTCGGCCGACAACGGCAGGTGAACCGCCATCTGGTCCCCGTCGAAGTCGGCGTTGAAGGCATGGCACACGAGCGGGTGCACCTGGATCGCCTTGCCCTCGACGAGCACGGGCTCGAACGCCTGGATCCCCAGGCGATGAAGCGTCGGCGCCCTGTTCAGCAGCACCGGATGCTCCGAGATGACCTCCTCGAGCACGTCCCAGACCTCCGGCACCATCGAGTCGACGAACTTCTTCGCCGCCTTGATGTTCTGCACCGACTTTCGCTCGACGAGCCGGCTCATGATGAATGGCTTGAAGAGCTCGAGCGCCATCAGCTTGGGAAGGCCGCACTGGTAGAGCTTCAGGCTCGGGCCTGAGACGATCACCGAGCGGCCCGAGTAGTCGACGCGCTTGCCGAGCAGATTCTGACGGAACCGGCCCTGCTTTCCCTTGAGCATGTCCGAGAGCGACTTCAATGGGCGGTTACCCGGGCCGGTCACGGCCCGGCCGCGGCGGCCGTTGTCGAAGAGGGCATCGACGGCCTCTTGCAGCATCCGCTTCTCGTTGTTGACGATGATCTCCGGCGCGCCGAGGTCGAGCAGCCGCTTCAGGCGGTTGTTGCGGTTGATCACGCGGCGGTAGAGGTCGTTCAGGTCGCTCGTCGCGAAGCGGCCGCCGTCGAGCTGAACCATCGGCCGCAGCTCGGGGGGAATCACCGGGACTGCCTCGAGAATCATCCACTCGGGGCGGTTCTCCGACTTGATGAACGCGTTCATGACCTTCAGCCGCTTGATTGCGCGCTGCTGCTTCTGGCCCTTTGAGGTGCGGATCGTCTCGCGCAGACCGTCCGCGTGGCCGTTGATGTCGAGATCGCGCAGCAGCTCACGGATCGACTCTGCGCCCATGCCGCCCTGGAAATAGATTCCGAAGCCGTAGGGCGATCCGAACCGATCCTTGAGCTCGCGGAAGATCTGCTCGTCGTTGACGATCATCTTCGGCTCGAGCTCGCGGAACTTCTGCCAGGTCTCCTCGAGGCGGCGCACGGAGTCGACGGCCGCCTCGCGCGCGTCCGCGCGCCTGGACTCGATGTCGAGGTACATCTCGCGAACCTTCAGCGACCACTGGACGATCGCGTCCAGATCCTCGCGCTGGATCTTTCCATCAGTGCGCAGGCAGAGGTCGTTCGCGACCTCGCGAATCTCGGTCGCATCGGCCTCCTCGGAGGTTTCCTCGAGTACCTCCTGAAGGAGTCCGTTGCCGAGCTCGCGTGCCTTCTCGAGGGCCTTTGCATCGACCCCGGCGACGATCGCGGCATCCTCTTCTTTGAGCTCGCCGCCGCCGAAGAGAGCATCCATGATGCGGTTCACGTGCTTCGTGATCGCGCCCTTCTTCGACCCGGTCGCGCTCGCGAGCTCGCCGCGAAGCGGCTCGAGAGCTTCACGAATCTGGACGGCGGTCTGCGCCACGAGCTCGAGCTCGCGCGGGCTCAGCTTGCGATCCTCACGAATCGCGGCGTTCCGCACGAGCTCGCGGATCTTCTTCGAGTCCTCGGTGGTGATCGAGCCGGAGATCTCGACGAAGAGCCCCGAGACGAGGCTACGAACCTCCTCCAGTGTCGGCAGACCCTGTTCCTCGGCCCAGTTCGCAAGCCCGCGAGCCCAGAAATCGTCGTCCTCGTCGAAGTTGCGATCGGTGCCCTTGGCGAAGAACGTGCGCCGTCGCGTGAGCCGGCCTTCGAGGGCAGCGAGTGCCTCGTCCCGGTCGACGTCGATGCGCTCCGACTCGGCGCGCACCTTGTCCTCGAGGTCGGCGAGATCGGCGGCACGCTTCTCGACGTCGACCGAGGTCACGATCGACGCGGCGAAGTAGAGAACCTTCTCGAGCTCGCGTGGGGCGATGTCGAGCAGGTAGCCGATGCGGCTGGGGACGCCCTTGAAGAACCAGATGTGCGAGACGGGCGCGGCCAGATCGATGTGGCCCATGCGCTCCCGGCGCACCTTCTGCCGAGTCACCTCGACGCCGCAGCGCTCGCAGATGATGCCCTTGTAGCGGACACGCTTGTACTTCCCGCAGTAGCACTCCCAGTCTTTCGTCGGTCCGAAGATGCGCTCGCAGAAAAGCCCGTCCCGCTCGGGCTTCAACGTGCGGTAGTTGATCGTCTCGGGCTTCGTAACCTCGCCCGAGGACCAGTCGCGGATCTGCTTGCTCGAAGCGAGACCGATCCGGATTGCGTCGAAATTGTTGATGTCAATCATTTTCGCCTCCCGGCGGAAATGATTAGGTTGCTATGAACCACTCGGTCTTCCCCTCTTTTGTGGAGCATTTTCCTAGGTTTTTGCGGAGCGAAAATCATTCTTCGACCTCGAGGTCAGCGAGCGGTTCGGCTGCCAGCGGGCCGGCCTGCGCCTCGACTTCCTCCTCGGCTTCGTCCTCGGGCGTGGGCGCGATGTCGCTGAGATCACCGAGCGCTTCGTCGGCAGGCAGGGTCAACTCGCCCGTCTGGTCGACACGTTCCTGCCCCTCCTCGAGCTCCTGCCCGGTCGGCTCCCTGGCCGCCGCCCGCAAGGACCCGGGCGAGAGGTCGATACCGAGCTCCTCCGCTGCACGCAGCAGCTCGTCGTCCTCCTCGCGCACCTCGACCGTCCGCCCCTCGTCCGAGAGCACGTTCACGTCGAGCGCCAGCGACTGCATCTCCTTCAGCAGCACCTTGAACGACTCCGGAATGGAGGGCTCGGCGATGTTCTCGCCCTTGACGATCGCCTCGTAGGCTTTTACGCGCCCGACCGTGTCGTCGGACTTGATCGTAAGCATCTCCTGGAGGGTGTACGCGGCACCGTAGGCCTCGAGCGCCCAGACCTCCATCTCGCCGAAGCGCTGCCCGCCGAACTGCGCCTTTCCGCCCAGCGGCTGCTGGGTGACGAGCGAGTACGGGCCGGTCGAGCGAGCGTGGATCTTGTCGTCGACCAGGTGGAGCAGCTTGAGGATGTACATCGATCCGACGGTCACCTTCTGTTCGTACTCCTCGCCCGTCTTGCCGTCGAAGAGCCGCGCCTTGCCGGACGTCCGGCGCCCAGCCGGACGGCTCTTATCGATCGCGAAGCGGACCGGCGAGTCGGGGTTCTGCTCCGCCCACTGGATCAGCGCGTCGTCGACCTCCGCGACCGTCGCCCCGTCGAAGACAGGGCTCGCAACGGGCGTGGCTCCGTTCGGGGCCTGACCGTCTTCGGCGAAGACTCCGTGCATCGCGGCCCAGCCGAGGTGGGTCTCCAGCACCTGGCCGATGTTCATCCGGCTCGGGACGCCGAGCGGGTTCAGGATGATGTCGACGGGACGGCCGTCCTCGAGAAATGGCATGTCCTCGTCGGGCACGATCTTCGCGATCACGCCCTTGTTGCCGTGGCGGCCGGCGAGCTTGTCACCCTCGGCGATCTTGCGCTTCTTCGCCACGTACACGCGGACGAGCTCGTTCACACCCGGCGAGAGATCGTCACCGTTCTCCCGCGAGAACGTCTTCACGTCGATGACCTTGCCTCCCTCGCCGTGCGGCACCTTGAGGGAGGTATCGCGTACCTCCCGCGCCTTCTCCTTGAAGATCGCGCGGATCAGCTTCTCCTCGGCGGTCAGCTCGGTCTCGCCCTTGGGCGTCACCTTGCCCACCAGCAGGTCGCCCGAGCCGACCTCGGCCCCGACCCGGACGATGCCGCGCTCGTCGAGGTCGGCGAGCGACTCCTCCGAGCGGTTGGGGATGTCGCGGGTGATCTCCTCGTCGCCCAGCTTCGTCGAGCGGGCGTCGATCTCGTACTCGTGGATGTGGATCGACGAGAGCACGTCGTCCTTGACGAGGCGCTCCGAGATCACGATCGCGTCCTCGAAGTTGTAGCCCTCGAACGGCATGAAGGCGACGAGCAGATTCGCGCCGAGCGCGAGCTCGCCCTTGTCCGTCGAGCTGCCGTCCGCGAGCACCTGCCCTTCGGAGACCTTGCTTCCGAGCGCCACGATGGGCTTCTGGTGGATGAGCGTTCCCTGGTTGGAGCGCATGAACTTGGTCAGGGGATACTCGTCGCGCTTGCGATCCTTCGTCTCTACGACGAGCTGCTCCGCATCGAGGTCGACGACCGTCCCCGCCCGTTCGGCGAGCACGACGTCGCCGGTGTCGATCGCGGCCCGGTACTCGAGCCCGGTGCCGACGAGCGGCGCCTGAGTGATCATCAGGGGCACCGCCTGGCGCTGCATGTTCGCTCCCATCAGCGCCCGGTTCGCGTCGTTGTGCTCGAGAAACGGGATCAGCGCGGTCGCGACCGAGACGATCTGAGCCGGGGCGACGTCCATGTACTGGATGTCCGCGGGGCGCGCCGTCACCGCCTCGCCCTCCCGCGAGCGACAGAGAACCTGGTCGTGCTCGAACTTGCCCGTCTTCTCGTCGACCGGCTCGGAGGCCTGCGCGATCGTGAACTGTGCCTCCTCGGCGGCGTCGAGATAGATGATCTCGTCGGTGACCTTGCCCCTCTTGACCACGCGATATGGCGTCTGGATGAAGCCGAACTCGGACACCGTTGCCATGGAGGCGAGCGAGCCGATCAGGCCGATGTTCGGCCCCTCGGGGGTCTCGATCGGGCACATGCGGCCGTAGTGGGTCGGGTGGACGTCGCGCACCTCGATCGGGGCGCGCTCCCGGGTCAGGCCGCCCGCGCCGAGAGCCGAGAGCCGGCGGCGGTGCGTGAGGCCGGCGAGCGAGTTCGTCTGGTCCATGAACTGCGAGAGCTGGGAGGAGCCGAAGAACTCCTTCAGAGCGGCCACGACCGGCCGGATGTTGATGATCGTCTGGGGCGTGATCGTGTCGACGTCCTCGGTCGTCATTCGCTCGCGGACCACACGCTCCATGCGGTAGAGGCCGACCCGGAATGCCTCCTGGATCAGCTCCCCGACCGTGCGTAGCCGACGGTTGCCGAAATGCTCGTACTCGTCGAGCTCGGCTCGGATCGGATCACGGTTGAGGCCGACCGCGTCGGCGGCATAGTCCTTCGACTCCTCCGGCACGCCGAGACGCTTGGGCAGATCGACGAGCTTGCGAACAAGCGAGACGATGTCCTGCGTGGTGAGGACGCGCACGTCCTCGGGCACGTCCACCTCGAGCCGCTGGTTCAGCTTGTAGCGCCCCACCTTGGTCAGGTCGTAGCGTTTTGGATCGAAGAAGAGCGCGCGAAGCAGGTTGCGCGCGTTGTCCAGCGTGGGCGGCTCGCCCGGGCGCTGCTTCTTGAAGACCTCGATCAGGGCTTCCTCCTCACGTGTGGAGGGGTCCTTGTCGAGCGTCATCGCGATATAGAGCGAGTTGTCGAAGAGCTCGAGGATCTTCTCGTTCGAGCTCATGTCGAGCTTGAACCCCGTCGAGGGATCCTCTGCCGGCAGCGCGCGCAGCAGCGTCGTGATCGGGAGCTTTCGCTTGCGGTCGATGCGGGCGTAGACGATGCCCTTCTTGTCGATCTCGAGCTCGAGCCACGAGCCGCGGGACGGCATGAGATTGGCCATGAAGACTTGCTTCGTCGGATCCTTGGGCTCCATCAGGTAGGCGCCGGGGCTCCGGACGAGCTGCGTGACGATCACGCGCTCGGTGCCGTTGATGATGAACGTGCCCCGCTCGGTCATACGCGGGAAGTCGCCCATGAAGACGGTCTGCTCCCTGATCTCGCCCGTCTCCTTGTTGACGAAGCGGACGGTCAGCGAGAGCGGGGCCTGGTACGTGAGGTCCTTCTCGCGGCATTCCTTGATCGAGAACTGCGGCTCGCCGAAGCGATACTCGGCGAACTCGACGGCAAGCGTGCCGGTGTAGTCCTCGATCGGCGAGATGTCGTCGATCGTCTCGCGAAGACCCTCGTCCATGAACCACTTGAACGAGGCCTTCTGGATATCGATCAGATTCGGGAGGTCGAGAACGTGCTTCAGGCGTGAAAAACTCTTGCGCGCGCGCGGCGCGGCAGCCCTAGTGGTCAAGTGTGGCAGCCCCCTTAACGGCTTCTGAGGTGCGGAAAGGCAGACAGACGGACGACGGCGGAACCCGCAAGCTTACAGAAACAGCCACCCCTGGCGCAAGGGTGGCCGAGGCGCGAAGCGCCTTGATCCGAGAATTATAGCACTGCCTAGGGGAAAGCCGCAATTGCGCGCCTTGACGGGCCTTCGCGGACCCTCCACTGGGCTCGCGCCGGGTAGCTGGGGGAACCTCCCGGTTCCCCCAGACCTCCTCCTGGCTGGCGCCGGGTAGCTGGGGGAACCTCCCGGTTCCCCCAGGCCCCCTCCACTGGTCCGCATTCGCGGACAGGCCGCTTCGCGGCCTACTTGACCTCCACGCTGGCGCCGGCTTCCTCGAGCTGGGTCTTGATCGAGTCGGCCTCATCGCGGTCGACTCCTTCCTTGACCGGCTTGGGCGCCGTGTCGACCAGGTCCTTCGCCTCCTTGAGCCCGAGCCCGGTGATCGCCCGTACAACCTTGATCGCCTGGATCTTCTTGTCGCCGGCCGCTGTGAGGACGACGTCGAACGCCGTCTGCTCCTCCTCGGCTGCCCCCGCGCCGTCACCACCGGCGCCCGCGCCGGGAGCCGCCACGGCGACCGGAGCGGCAGCCGTCACGCCCCACTCGTCCTCGATCTTCTTCTTCAGCTCGACGAGGTCGAGCACGGACATCTTGCCGAGCTCTTTGAAAACGGTGTCGATCGGGCTTGCAGCCATCGTCTATTCCTCCTCCGTTTGGTCGTTCGGTTCTGGCTCGGCGGCCTCGGCCGCCTCTTCCGATGGTTCGACGGCCTCCGCGACCACCTCTTGTGGTGGTTCGGCGGCTTCTGCTGCCGGGGACTCCGCGGAGCCCTGATGGAGCTGCTCGGCCCGCGCGTCCAGCAGGCCGACGAGATCGCGCAGCGGCGCGCTTACGAGCGAGACGAGAGCGGTCAGCGGAGCGACGATCGCCGCGAGCACTTGCCCGCGCAGCACGTCCAGGGGCGGAAGCGTCGCGAGATTGCGAACATCGGCCTCGTCGATCATCTTGCCCTCGAGCAGGCCGCCCTTGATCACGAGGATATTCGTCGTCCGGGCCGCCTCGCTCATCACCTTCGCAACGGCTACCGGATCGCCATCGGACTCGATGAAGGCGATCGCAGATGGGCCCACGAACAGGTCGAGCAGGCCCTCGGCCCCCGCAGCCTCGGCGGCCCGCCGCGTCAGCGTGTTCTTCACGACCGACAGGCGAGCCCCGTTCTGGAGCATCTCTCCGCGAATGCGGTCGAGCTCTGTCATCGCGAGCCCGCGGTAGTCGGCGACGAGTATGGCCTGCGCACTTCGCAGGCGCTCTGCCAGCTCCTCGACGGTTCGCTCTTTCTCCGGTCTCTGCATCGTTCACCTCGAACATTCGAGCCCGCACGGAGGCGGGCTCGGGAAAACACTGCGTGCAGTTTCCGGGCCGCCTCGACTGGTCTTCTGCGCGTTTCGCGCTTGCGCCGCCAGCTGTCTCGGGCGATGGGTTTCTGGTCTTTGCGTCAGGCGGGTGTTACTGCTTCTGTCTCCTCCAGCTCTTCGACGATGCCGCGCGTCCTTGCGGGATCGACGTGAATACCGGGCCCCATCGTACTCGTGAGCGTGATGCCATGGATGTAGCGGCCCTTCGCCGCTGCGGGCTTGGCCCGGACGATCTCCTCGACGAGGGCGGCGTAATTCTCGGTCAGCTGCCGCTCGTCGAAGCTCTTCTTGCCGATCGTCACGTGGACGTTCGCGCCGCGATCGGTTCGATACTCGAGCTTGCCGGCCTTCGCTTCCGAGACGGCCTTGCCGACATCCATCGTGACGGTGCCGGTCCGCGGATTCGGCATCTTGCCGCGCGGCCCGAGAATGCGCCCGAGCCGCCCGACCACACCCATCTGATCGGGCGTCGCGATCGCGACGTCGAAGTCGTCGAAGCCACCCTCGATCTGAGCCGCCAAATCGGCCGTTCCCACGACGTCAGCGCCCGCCTCCTCCGCCTCTCGCGCCTTCTCGCCATCGGCAAAGACCGCGACGCGCGCCTCCCGGCCGGTTCCGTGCGGGAGCATGAGTGTGCCGCGGAGCTGCTGGTCGGCGTGCCGGACGTTCAGACCGAGTCGGAAGTGCACTTCGACCGTCTCGTCGAATTTGGCCGTCTGGAAGCCCTTCAGGAGACGGATCGCCTCCACGGGCGAGTACAGCTGCTCGCGGTCGATGCTGCTACGCGCGTTGCGGTAGTTCTTGCCGTGGCCGCTCATGCACCACTCCCGTCGCTCGGCTGCGCCTCACTCACGCGTGCGGCGAGGACTGCGCTCCCGGGAACCTCCCGGTTCCCCGGATCCCCTCCCCGGAGCTGAACGCTCACGCGTCCACCTCCACGCCCATCGAGCGCGCCGTCCCGGCGACCACCTTCATCGCCGCGTCGAGGTCACGCGCGTTCAGGTCCTCGAGCTTGATCTCGGCGATCTGGCGGACCTGGTCGCGCGTGAGGCGGCCCACCTTCTCGCGGTTGGGCTCCGCGGAGCCCTTCTCCGCACTCAGCGCTTCCTTGATGAGCACTGCAGCCGGCGGCGTCTTGGTGATGAACGTGAACGAGCGGTCCTCGAAGACAGTGATCTCGACCGGCGTGATCCGGCCGTTCGCCTGCGTTGTCTGAGCGTTGAAGGATTTGCAGAACTCCATGATGTTGACGCCGTGTTGCCCGAGCGCAGGGCCCACCGGAGGGGCTGGATTGGCCTGCCCGCCGGGAATCTGCAGCTTGATCAACGTGAGGATCTTCTTCGCCATCCCGCTCCTCAGTCGAGCTTCTTGACCTGGTCGAAGCCGAGCTCCACGGGCACCTGGCGCTCGAAGATGTCGACGAGCACCTTCAGCTTCTGCTGGTCGGGGTTCACGTCGACGATCTCGCCATCGAAGTCCGAGAGCGGGCCGGACGTGACCTTCACCGACTCGCCCAGCGAGAACTCGACCTGAGTGCGCGGACGATCCCCGGCGCCCGTGCCCGTGTGGAGGATGCGGTCGACCTCGGGCTGGGACAGTGGCACGGGCTTCGCGCCCGCTCCGACGAAGCCGGTGACCCCCGGCGTGTTCTTGACGAGCGTCCAGGCCTCGTCGTCGAGAGCCATGTTGACGAGCACGTAGCCCGGCAGGACGCGCTTCTCGGTCTGCACCTTCTGTCCGTCCCGCGTCTCGATCACCTGCTCGGTCGGGACGACGACCCGGCGAAAGCTCGGGCGCTGCTTCATCGACTCGATCCGGTGCTCGAGGTTCTGCTTGACCTTGTTCTCGTGTCCGGAATAGGTGTTGATCACATACCAGCGAAACACGCTTCGCGCTCCCTTTCGTTCCTACTGTCCGAGGAGGATGTTTTCGACGAAGCGCTTGAGAATGAGATCCGCGCCCCAGAGATACGCGCCCACGATAGCGCAAGCGATGAGCACGACGGCCGTTCCCTGCATCACCTGCCGCTGCCCAGGCCAGTCGACCTTCTGGAGCTCGCCCCAGGATTCTACGACGAAACGGCGGCCGCCACCCGCTCGTGTGGGCCGGCGCGCGCCCGTCTGGCTCTTCGGTGGCTGGGCGGCCGGGCGAACCTGCTGCTGGCGCCGCTGGGCCCGCTGGGTGAGCGAGCTGTCCGCCTGCTGCTCGCGGCGTGCTTTGCGCTGGGCTCTCGTCTGTTTCGCCATCCCGGGAACCAGGTACCCGCCGCTACCGCGTCTCGCGATGGGCGGTGTGATGCCCGCACCAGCGGCAGTATTTCTTCAGCTCGACCCGGTCGGGCGTGTTCCGCTTCGATTTGTTGGTCTGGTAGTTCCGTCGCTTGCACTCGGTGCACGCGAGCGTGATCCCAACTCTTACTCCGGTTGCCATATGCTCTTCTTCGGGTCCTCGTTCGGAAGGGTTTCACGGAGGTCGTGGCCTCACGCGACCGAACGATTCTAGCGACCCGACGGCGGTAGCGCTCTAGACTTCTGGAAAGGCATGTCGACCTTCAGGGGGAAAGTCCTGCTGGGCGGAGTTGCGGCCCTCGTCCTCGCGGCAGGTTCCGAGGCGCATACGAAAGCGCCTTTCCTCGCCAGGATCGAGGCCGAGCGGCAGGTTCAGCTCGGCCCCATCAGGATGGACGGCCGGTCTGTGCGCGTAGCGGACGTCTCGTGCATCGGCAACGGAAAGATCAGGATTCGCGTGCGAGGCGTCTTCAAATACCAGCACTTCAACTGCCTCGTGAGCCCCGCGCGCGAGGCCGAGTTCCTGATTCGCTTCCACTCGCTCAGTCGGGGCTGGACGTACGAGTTCATCCGGTTCGCGTGAGCCCCGGCTAGAGACTCCATGCCCGTCTCGGTCGACTCTCCGCCGAGCCACCTGGTCCGGCGGATCGGCGTTCCACTGCGGATGGCCGCAGGGCTCGTGCTCCTAGCACTGGTGCCGCTCGCGTTCGCCGCGTGGTTCATCAGCCGCGAAGCAGCCTCGAGCGAGCTCGATAAGGCCGATGCCGGGCTGACCGCTACCTTCGGAGCGGCGGTGCGAGCCTTTGGGGATGTGCTCGAGGACGCGGAGAGACGCGCGGCAGAGCTGGCCGGCTCGCGCCCGGTCATCGCCGCACTCTCGAGCCGCGACCGCCGCGAGCTCGAGCGCCTCGCGCGCGCGCGCGAGAACGTTCGCTTCTTCCTCGGCGCGGAGCTGATCGGACAGCGTCCGCGGAAGCCGTTCGTGGAGCAGGACGCAGAGGCTTTCTCCGACCAGCGAAGCCTCGGCAACGTGCTCGTGTCCGTTCCGCTCGACACGAGCCTCGTCGAGCACCTCAGCCGCACGGCGGCGCTGGCCCTCGGCGATCGCCTGCTGATCGTGAGGGGTAACCGGATCGTGGCGGGCTCACCCCTCGGAGCCGCGATCGAGCCTCCGGCCGGCCGGCCGGGTGACATCCAGGTGGGTCGGCGGCGCTACCGCGCGCTGGCCGACGAGCTGTTGAGCCGCCAGGGAGTTGCGCTCGTCATTCTGCGTGACCGCGAGCCGATCGAGGCGGCCATCGCGAATGCCCGCTGGCGCGGCGGGCTCACGGCGCTCGCTGCGCTCGCCGGTGTCCTGGTGCTCGCGTACCTGCTCGCACCCGCGATTGCCCGGACGCGCTTCTCGCAGCAGCAGCGAGCACAGGCTGCCCGAGTCCTCGCGCACGTCAACGACGGGGTGCTCTTGCTCGATCCCGAAGGGTTCGTCCGCTTCTGGAACCCGGCGGCGGAAGCGATCACCGGGTTAGCGGCCGGGGCCGTTTCCGGACATCCTGTGGCAGAGGCGATCCCGGGTTGGCCGGCGGTCGCCGATCAGATTCCGGTAGCGACCCAGCCGGGCGAGCTCAGCGAGCGAGCGCCGGTGCAGACGGTGCCGCTCGAAGTCGAGGGAAACGAGCTCTGGCTCTCGATCTCGGGGGTCGATTTCGGCGAGGGGACGGTCTACACCTTTTACGATCTGACCGAGGAACGGCGATTAGAAGAGCTGAAGACCGACTTCGTCGCCAGCGTCTCGCACGAGCTGCGCACGCCTCTCGCCTCGATCTACGGCGCGGCGGTAACGCTCGCGGAGAGGCGGGAGCTGCTCGCGCACGAGGTGCGGGACGAGCTGCTCGCCGTTATTCGCCAGCAGGCGGAGCGGCTGGCGCGGCTGATCAACGACATCCTGCTCTCGGGACAGCTCGGCGCCGGCCGAGCGACGACCTCGGAGGAGCGCTTCGACGCAACGGAACTCGTCCGTGCGGTGGTGGACGAAGTCGTGGCGCGCACGCCGACAAACCACACGTTCTCCCTCGATGCCGCGCGCGACGTCCCGGCTATGACCGGGGACGAAGGAAAGGTCCGGCAGGTGCTGACGAACCTCGTCGAGAACGCGGTCAAGTACTCGCCGGATGGCGGTCGGATCGAAGTAGGGCTGAAGCCAGGAAACGGACACGTCCGCTTCTCGGTGCGAGACAACGGCATCGGCATCGCCCCGGCCGAGCAAGCGCGGATCTTCGAGCGCTTCTACCGGGTCGATCCGCAGATGCGAAAAGGCATCGCGGGGACCGGGCTCGGACTGTACATCTGCCGCGAGCTCGTCCGGCGCATGCACGGCCGCCTGTGGGTCGAATCACGGGTTGGCGGCGGCTCCACATTCTCCTTCGAGTTGCCCATTGCCTGCCCGCCGCAGAGCGAGGAGGAGCTACCGCGGTCCGCGACTGACGACCAGCGAGACGCGCGACCGAAGCGGTAGTCGCAACCCGCTACGACGCGACTGCGAGACGACCCGCCCCTTCTTCACCTGCGCCGAGTAGACGCGTGAGACGGCACCAACCCTGCAGCGGGACCGCGCGATTGCCCGGACGGCGACCGGGAGCGTCTTTCCCCTCAGGCTCGGAACGACGCACCGCGCTCGTGACGCCGGCGGTGGCGGCCGCAGGCGTCACGAG
>Ga0136621_1000652_pt1 | contig 13810 bp, 9 predicted proteins | sample AntDryUQ445A2306_FD_104673 | JGI IMG/M metagenome (GOLD analysis project Ga0136621, IMG submission 104673) | Polar desert sand microbial communities from Dry Valleys, Antarctica - metaG UQ445A (23.06) | ecosystem: Environmental > Terrestrial > Soil > Desert | place: Antarctica: Dry Valley...
CACGTCCGGGGGCACTGTCGAACGCTCGGGTGGTGGCGATGGGCGGTTGGGTGCTCCCATTCGGTGAGGGCTACCCGCACTGGCGTGCCGAGCGCGACTGGAACGTCGCGTGCGACACCGCTGCCGCGCTTGCTCTGTTCGAAAGCGGGGCCGACCTCACCTTCGTTCCGTGTGCGGCAGCGGCGTCGGCCGTGCTGCGTACGGCGGACCTCCCGCGACTTGTTGCGAGTGGCCGGGTCGGTGCACTGTTGGCGAGACAGTCCATCGCTCACGGCGAGAACGGTGCCTACTCCGAGCTCGGTCGCGCTCATCCTGCCCTGCCGGACGACCTGGTGAACTTCCACTGGGATCCCGTCGCCTGCGCCGCCGCGCTGGGGTGGTCCGGGGTGAGCGTCGACGACATGGAACTGCATCCGGTGCTCGAGGGTCGTGTGCTCCGTTTCGAGCCACGCCGGGGTGGCCGTCGTACCTCCGTGGTCACCGCCGTCCGGGGCGCAGCCTTCACCGATGTCTGGTTGGCGGCTGTCGAGAGGGCGCAGGTCCATCGCCCGACCGAAAGCTAGGCCTTTCTGCTATCCTCTTTGCCAGGGTAGTCCGGATTGAGAAAATAGTCCGGTGCCCTCGGCGGGGTGATCCCGTGACGGGCCATCCGTGCACTCCTGTGCAGGTGCACAGTCACGCAACCCCGTCTCAGGCGCACAAATCCTCCCGGCACCGAGAAAGTGCGCCGCTGAATCTTTACAGCCCCGACCAGACTTGATGAAGTGACCGGGGTCGTGCCGTCCGGGTCGTCCGATATCCGAACTCTCCGGACTTTACGACTCGACCTTTCTCCACATCCCAGGAGGATCTTGTGAACCGACGCACCCTAGGCGTCATCGGTGGTTCCGCGACAACCATCGCGCTGTTGGCGGCTGCCATGCAGTACCCCGCAGCGGCCTCTCCGCCGGCCGACCCGAGCAGTGAGCGGCAGAGCGCTGCCGCTGCCAAGAAGGACGACCGTCCGGACCGGCTAGAGAGCAAGCGCCGCGAGCTGAACCAGCTGGCGGCCGAGCTCGTCCTCAACGGAGACCGGGTCGTCAGCGACCGCGGTGGCTCCAAGGCCGTGCGCGTGGCTCCCGGTCAGTGGGCACAGTACGGCCTGCAGTCCAGCGACCAGCTGCTCTCCTTTCTCGTCGAGTTCGGCGACAAGAAGGACCCACGCTTTCCTGACGCGCCGGCTGGTCCGCTGCACAACGAGATCCCGGAACCCGACCGTTCCACCGACAACAGCACCTACTGGAAGCCCGACTTCAGCCGCCAGCACTTCATGGACATGTTCTTCAACGGCATGGACGACCAGAACGGCGAGTCGTTCAAGGCCCTCTACGAGGAGATGTCCAGTGGTCGCTACACCGTCAACGGTGACGTCGGTGACTGGGTGAAGGTCGAGAACAACCAAGCGAGCTACGGCGAGACCGAGAGCCACACCGACATGACTCGGTTCATCGATGACACCGCGGAGGCCTGGTACGACAAGCAGATCGCGGACGGCAAGTCGAAGGCGGACATTCAGGAGTACCTCCAGACGTTCGACCAGTGGGACCGTTACGACCTGGACGGTGACGGAGACTTCGACGAGCCGGACGGTTACATCGACCACTTCCAGGCCATCCATGCCGGTGAGGGCGAGGAGGCGGGCGCTCCATCATCGAGCATCTGGTCACACCGATGGGCGGTCAACCAGAACGGCTTCTACACCGACGAGGACGGAACACCTGAGGCCGGACCGGTAGGCGGCATCGAGATCGGTGACTCCGGTTTCCGGATCCGGGACTACACCACCGAGCCGGAGAACGGCGGCCTCGGCGTGTTCGCACACGAGTACGCGCACGACCTCGGCCTACCCGACCTCTACGACACCGCCGGAGGTGAGAACGGTACGGGTTTCTGGACGCTGATGAGCTCCGGCTCGTGGCTCAGCCACGGCGACGGCGCGATCGGGACCACCCCGAACCACATGGGTCCGTGGGAGAAGTTCCAGCTCGGCTGGCTCGACTACGGCGTGGCGCGGGCCGGTGAGACCAGCACGCACAAGCTCGGTCCGTCGTACCACGCGACCAAGAAGAAGCAGGCGCTGATCACGATCCTGCCGAAGAAGCAGGTGGCGACAAATCTCGGCGCGGCGGCCGAGGGCAACGACTACTTCTACTCAGGCCGCGGCGACTACCGCACCGCGACCCTGACCAGCCCGACCTTCACCGTGCCGGCCGACGGTGACCTGGCCGCCAAGGTCAACTACGAGATCGAGCTCGACTGGGATTACGCCTACGCCGAGATCTCGACCGACGGCGGACAGAGCTTCACCCCGCTCGAGACCAACCTGTCCACCGACACCGACCCGGAGGGGCAGAACGACGGGCACGGCATCACCGGCACCTCCGGCGGCCAGTGGGTCGACCTGACGGCCGACCTGTCGGAGTACGCCGCCGAGCAGGCCCAGATCCGGTTCCGGATGTTCAACGACGCCAGCATCAACGAGATGGGCCTGAAGGTGGACGCGATCTCGGTCGGCTCAGCGTTGAACGAGGGCGCCGAGAACGGTGCGCCTGGCTGGACGTTGGACAAGTTCGTCATCGCCGAGAACGGGGTGACCGAGGCGGAGTACTCCAACTACTACATCGCCGAGAACCGCCAGTATCTCGGTTACGACAAGACCCTAGCCGAAGGTCCGTACAACTTCGGCTGGGGCGCGACCAAGCCGAACTGGGTGGAGCACTTTCCCTACCAGAACGGTCTGCTGGTGTGGTACTGGAACACGCAGTACGCCGACAACAACACCAGGCAGCACCCCGGTGGCGGTGAGGTGCTGCCGATCGATGCCCGTGCCAAGGCGCTGAGATGGTCCGATGGCACAGTTGCTCGTAACCGGATCCAGACGTTCGACGCCACGTTCGGACTCGAGCGCACCGACCCGATCTCTTTGCACCGTGAGACCGAGGCGGGCATGACCACCCTCCAGGTGCCATCGCAGCCGGCCGTGCCGGTCTTCGACGACACCAACCCGATGGCCTACTACGATCTCGCCAACCCCCGTGGCAGCGTGCTCGTGGCCGGCTCCGGCACCACGATGCGGGTCGTCAGCAGCAACAGGAACGGGATGATGCAGGTCAGGGTCAACTAGTCCAAGCACGCGCGGGACGATCTGACCGGACGGGGGTCGGGGCCGAGAGGCCCCGGCCTTCGTCCTCTACCTGTGTGGACTTGACTTTGCTCTCCTAAACCGGTTTATTCGAGGTTGTGACCCTTAGGCCGACGATCAACGATGTCGCCCGGGCAGCGGGTGTCTCGAAGGGTGCGGTCTCCTTCGCGCTCAACGACCGGCCCGGTGTCGCCCCTGACACCCGGGAACGGATTCTCGGCATTGCCGAGGAGCTCGGCTGGACCCCCAGCTCTCGTGCCAGGGCGCTGTCGGTCTCCCGGGCGCTGGCGGTGGGGCTGGTGATCGCTCGACCGCCGGAGACCTTGCGAGCCGATCCCTTCTTCCCTGCCTTCATCGCGGGCCTGGAAAGCGTGCTCACCGAAACCGGGCACGCACTTGTTCTGCACGTGGTGCCCGATCATCAGCGCGAGCTGGGCAGCTATCGGCGTCTGGCCTACGAAGGACGGGTCGACGGCGTTTTCGTCACCGACCTCCACATCGACGACCCCCGTCCGGCCCTGCTGGCCGATCTCGGACTGCCGGCCGTGATCGTCGGCCCTGCCGTGGCAGATGAGTACTGGCCTGCGCTCGGCGTGGACGACGGCCCGGGAATCGCGGCCGCTGTCGAACACCTCGCCCTACTCGGACACACCGACATCGCCCATGTCTCCGGCCCTTGGGACATGGTGCACGGCCGGTCCCGCCGGGAAGCGTGGGCCACGGCTCTCGCGAACGCCGGCCTCCCACTCGGCAGGTGCGTCGAAGCTGACTTCTCCGCCGAGGCGGGCGCCGCCGCGACTCGGGAGCTGCTGGACATGGCTGAGCCACCGACCGCGATCGTGTATGCCAACGACCTGATGGCGATGGCCGGGATGTCGCTCGCAGTCGCTCGCGGCGTCGATGTTCCCGGTGAGCTCTCCATCACCGGTTACGACGACACCGAGATAGCCGCACACCTCCAGCCCTCCTTGACCACGGTGAGCAGCGACGTCATCGAGTGGGGTCGTGCCGCCGCCACCAGACTCCTCGAGGTCATGGACAAGAAGCCGGCGTCCGAGCTGATCCTGCAGCCGCCACGTCTGGTCATCCGCAACTCGACAGGCCAAGTCAAGAAGTCCCCGCCGCAAGCAGCAAGACCAAGCCGAGGACGTCCGCCAAGTGGTCGCCCACGAATGGAGATGTGATGAACAAGAAGGTCATAACAGCAACGATCACGGCCATGGCTCTCGGGTTGACCGCGGCCTGCGGCGGTGACTCGGGCGGCTCCGACGAAGCCCAGAGCGCCAAAGGCCCTATCAAGATCTGGCTCTCCAACAACCCGGAGGAGATCGCCTGGGGCAAGGCCATGGTGAAGGAGTGGAATGCTGACAACCCCAAGGAGACGGTCACCGCTCAGGAGATCCCGGCCGGCAAGACGTCGGAGGAGGTTATTGCCGCGGCGATCACCGCCGGCAACGCCCCCTGCCTGGTCTTCAACACCTCACCCGCCGCAGTTCCGCAGTTCCAGAAGCAGGGCGGACTGGTCGCGCTCGATGGCTTCGAAGGCGGCGCCGACTACATCGAGACCCGCAGCGGTGACGCCGCTGAGCAGTACAAGTCACCGGACGGTCAGTACTACCAGATTCCCTGGAAGTCCAACCCGGTCATGATCTTCTACAACAAGGACATCATGGAGGAGGCTGGGGTCGACCCGGAGAACCCCCCGCTGGCAACCTACGACGAGTTCCTCGCCACGAGTCAGCAAGTGGTCGACAGTGGAGCGGCTGAGGCCGCTATCTGGCCCGCTCCCACGAGCGAGTTCTTCCAGTCCTGGTTCGACTTCTACCCTCTGTTCGCCGCCGAGACCGGAGGCCAGCAGATTATCGAGGACGGCGAGGCAACCTTCGACTCCGAAGCGGGGAGCAGCGTGGCGAACTTCTGGGCCACGATGTACGCCGACGGACTCGCCCCCAAGGAGGAGTACAACGGTGACTCCTTCGGGGACCAGAAGGCAGCGATGTCGGTCGTGGGCCCCTGGGCGATCGCGGTCTACGGAGAAGCCGTCAACTGGGGGGTCGCGCCCGTTCCGACCTCGAGTGGGATGAGCCCTGAGGAGATCTTCACGTTCTCGGACGCGAAGAACATTGGTCTCTACTCCGCGTGCGACAACCAGGGCACGGCGTTCGAGGTGCTCAAGTTCGCCACCAGCGAGGAACAGGACGGCAAGCTCCTCGAGATGACCGGCCAGATGCCGCTGCGCGAGAACCTGCAGTCGACCTATGCCGACTACTTCGAGAAGAACCCGGAGTACGACACGTTCGCCGACCAGGCCTCCCGCACCGTCGAGGTGCCCAACGTCGCGAACTCCATCGCCATCTGGCAGGCCTTCCGAGACGAGTACTCGTCATCGGTGATCTTCGGTGAGGGCTCGGTCGACGACGCCCTGGCAACGGCGGCCGAGAAGGCTACCGAGCTTGCCGGCCAGTCCTGACGGATCGGTTCCACGATGACGACGGACGCCAGAAGTACCGCCCGGCCGGCTGGGTCGCGGTCCCGGCTGGCGACCCTGCTGGGTCGCCAGCCGCTCGGGATCCTCTTCACAGCGCCCTACGCGGTGTTCATCGCCGCCGTGTTCGCGTATCCGCTCGGGCTGGCAGTCTGGATCAGCTTCCACGACTACTTCTTCGCCGCGCCCGGGGCTCAGGTGGAGCGCCCGTTCGTCGGTCTGGAGAACTACCAGGCGGTGTTGGGAGATCCGGCGGTACGACGGTCGTTCCTCAACGTCGTCGAGTTCCTGGTCATCAACGTCCCGCTGACCGTCGTACTCTCGCTCGTGCTGGCAACAGGACTCAACGGCGCCATCCGTGGACGTGCTTTCCTGCGCGTCTCCTACTACATCCCCTACGTCACGGCCAGCGTTGCCCTCGTGGCGGTCTGGCTGTTCCTCTTCACCCAGGACGGGATGGTAAACCGGATCCTCGGGCCACTCGCGCCAGATCCCTCCTGGCTGGTCAACAGCGTGCTCGCGATGCCGGTCATCGCGCTGTTCGTGACGTGGAAACAGCTCGGCTTCTCGGTCCTGCTCTACCTGGCTGCTCTGCAGAACGTGCCCAAGGAGCTCTACGAGTCGGCCGCTGTCGACGGCGCGGGGCGCTTCGGCACCTTCATGAACATCACCGTGCCAGGCGTGCGGCCCGCCACGTTGCTCGTGGTCATCATGGCGACGATCACCGGAGCAAACCTCTTCACCGAGCCGTACCTGCTCACCAACGGCGGTGGTCCTGACGGGGCCTCCAGCTCCCCGGTGCTCGTGATGTACCAGAAGGGCATCGAGCAAGGCAGCCCCGATACCGCCTCGGCGATCGGTGTGATCCTGGTGATCGGCGTGCTGCTGGTATCACTGGCCAACCGCCGCGTCCTGGAGAGGGACTGACATGGCTGAGACGAAGCAGCGGTCAAGGACACGCAACGTGCCGCGCTACGTGGCGCTCTACCTCGGAGCCCTCATCTTCGTGTTCCCGTTCTACTACATGCTGATCGGGTCCTTGCAGAAGGACCCGGACACCTCACTGTCGGGCCTGGTTCCACGAGATGGCCTGACCCTGGACAACTACAGTCAGATCAACGAACGGCTGAACCTCGCCCAGTCGCTGGTCAACTCCGGCATCTTCACCGGTGGGGTCATCCTGTTCACGGTCGTCTTCGGGATACTGGCCGGTTACGCTCTGGCGCGGCTGCACTTTCGTGGCCGCGGGACAGTGTTCGCGGTCATGCTGTTGGTCCAGATCGTGCCGTTCCAGCTGCTGATCATCCCGATCTACGTGATGATCGTGCGCTCCTACGGCCTGGCCGACTCCTACGCAGGCATGATCCTGCCCTTCGCCATCAACTCCGCGGCCGTGTTCATCTTCCGCCAGTTCTTCCTCCAACTGCCCGAGGATCTCTTCGCGGCCGCCCGGTTGGACGGGGCGAGTGAGATGCGGATCCTGTGGTCGGTGGCACTGCCGCTGGTGAGACCGGCGCTCGTCACCGTGATGCTGCTGACCTTCATCGGTCCGTGGAACGAGTTCCTGTGGCCCTTCCTGGTCACCAAGGAGGCCGACAAGCAGCCACTCGCGGTGGCACTGGCCAACTACATCACCAACATCGCTGGACGTGCCGCGAACCCCTACGGAGCGATCCTCGCCGGCGCAGTCGTGCTAGCCGCACCTGCAGTCATTCTTTTCGCCGCGTTCCAGAAATACTTCACGGCCGCCAACGTCGGATCAGGAGTCAAAGGATGAACGTCCCAACCCGTACAGCGCGTCGCCTCGTCGCCGCCGTCACCGCCCTCGTGGCGGGCCTGGGTCTTCCGGCCCTCGCCGCGAACGCGTCCTCGGTGCCGCCCAAGGCGGCGGAGGCGCCGGCCGCGCCCCTGACCAACCTGGACCACCTCAACTGGCTTGGCGTGAAGGTGCAGCCACCGGCACAGAGACGGCACACCACGTACCGCCTCGGCGTGATGCCACGCATCGGGACGCTGTGGACCTACGCAGAGCCCGATTCCCCCGGAGGCAGCAGCTACCATCACGTCGGCGGTGGCACCTACCACCCCGAGACCAACACCTGGAGCCAGGGTGCCTTCAACACCGACGACATGACCCGGGCGGCCGTGGTCTACCTGCGGCACTGGCAGTCCACCGGCGACTCGTCGAGTAGGCGGGCGGCCTTCCACATGCTGCGCGGGGTTGCCTACATGCAGACCGTCTCCGGCCCGAACGCCGGCAACGTCGTGCTGTGGATGCAACCGGACGGGACGCTCAACCGGAGCGCGGAGCCGGTCGAGCTTCCCGACCCCTCCGACAGCGCGGAGTCCTACTGGCTCGCCCGCACAATCTGGGCGCTCGGGGAAGGCTACGCCGCGTTCCGTAAGCAGAACCCGGCGTTCGCCTCCTTCCTCCGGAACCGGCTCGAGCTGGCCATCGACGCTGTCGACCGGCAGGCTCTCGACCGCTACGGCGAGTACCTTCGCATCGACGGGCAGCGCACCCCCGCCTGGCTCATCGTTGACGGCGCCGATGCAACGGCGGAGGCCGTCCTGGGGCTCTCTGCCTACGTCGAGGTGGGTGGCTCGCGCCAGGCACGGACCGTCCTGCGGAAGCTCTCCGAAGGGGTGGCGGCGCTCTCCGGGGGCGGCAAACGGACCTGGCCGTTCGGGTCGGTCCGGCCATGGGCCCTCTCCCGTTCCGTCTGGCACGCCTGGGGTTCCCAGATGCCCGCAGCGCTCGCGGAGGCGTCCGTCGTACTCGGAGACCGCGGGCTGGCCGCACCTGCGAGACGCGACTCGTTCACCTTCGACCCGTGGTTGCTCACCTCCGGCGGTGCCGACCAGGGACGGCTGCCCACCCGTGGCGACCGGTCACAGATCGCCTACGGCACCGACTCCCGAGTCCAGTCGCTGATCGCGACTGCGAACGCCACCGGACGCGACGGCGCCCGGCGCCTTGCCGGCATCTTCGCCGCCTGGTACTTCGGCGCGAACCAGGCAGACGAGGCGATGTACGACGCGTCCAACGGACGCACCTTCGACGGCATCTCCGCCGAGGGCGAGATCAACCGCAACTCCGGCGCCGAGTCGACCATCCATGGCCTCCTGTCGATGATCGCCCTCGACCAGAACCCTGACATCGCCACACTCTCGAGAACGGCATCAATCGACAGACGAGTCGGCACCAGGGAGCTACAGGCCGAGGACGCGTCGTTGCGTCGCACTGCGAGGGTGGTCGAGCCAGACTCGTTGTGGACCGGCGAGTCGTTGTTCGGTGGATCCGGCTATGTCGAGCTCGGCCGCGGCGGTGCTGTGTCGTTCGACCTCGGTCGTGCCCGGCGCTCCCTGGTGGTGCCCGTGTTCGAGCTCGAGCCCGGCAGCGAGGCCGTCACGAAGTTCCGAGCGCGCGGCGGCAGGCTAGGTGCGGTCCGTTCCGGCGACATCGGCCGACAGGGCGACTCCCCCGCCCCCGGTGCGCTGCTGCCGGTGACCCTCCGCAAGACGTTGCCCGGTGGGTCGTCTCGCGTGACTGCCATCACCAACAGAGCACGGCCCGAAGCCCCGGCCAAGCTGGATGCGCTCATGCTGGAGCCACTCGTCTCACGCCTGGTGCTGAGCGGGATGAACAACGGAACCGCCCTGCTGTCCAGTGCCTCAGAGCGTCGGCAACGCGCGAGAGTGACGGTCGCCGGCGTGGGTCTGGCGCGGGTCGAGTCGTACGACGGTCGCGGCCGGCTCGTCGGTGTCCGCCTCGAGGCGGGCCGCACGGTTGCGGTCACCGTGCCGGCCGGTGGCTTTACGTTCGTGCGCAGATGACGCCGCATGCTGAGTTCCCGCTCGGCCCGTTCAGGGCGTATGACCAGAACCCGATCCTGAGGCCAAAGGGAGCGGGCTGGGAGTCGGCAAGCGTCTACAACCCAGCAGCTGTCGTCAAGGCCGGCCAGGTCGTGCTGCTCTACCGCGCGCACGCGGCCGACATCGTCTCCCACGTCGGCCTGGCAACAAGTGAGGACGGGCTCCGCTTCGACCGCCATCCCGAGCCGGTGCTCTCGCCGACCGAGGACTACGAGCGCTACGGCGCCGAGGACCCTCGCGTCAGCGAGATCGACGGCACCTACTACCTCACCTACACCGGCTACGACGGCAAGTCCGCCCGGCTGTGCCTGGCGACGTCGACGGACCTGTTCGAATGGACCAAGCACGGACCCCTGTTCCCCGACTTCAACACCTTCCTGCCGCAGGGGAACGGCGTGGATGCGCCGTGGAGCAAGGCGGGCAGCATCCTGCCGGTTCCGATCGACGGGCGTTACCTCATGTACTTCGGCGAGGGGTGCATCTACCACGCATGGTCCGAAGACCTGATCCACTGGACCCCTTCCTCGAACGAGGAGCCGATCATGACGCCGACGCCCGGCACGTTCGGTGAGTTCCTGGTCGAGGTGGGGCCGCAACCGATTCTCACCAACAACGGGCTGATCCTGCTGCTGCACAACGCTGCCGTGAAGCGGCCGGACGGGTCGGTGTACTACAGCTGTGGCCAGCTGTTGTTCTCCCCCGATGACCCGACCCGGATTCTGGCTCAGATGAACCAACCGTGGCTGGAGCCCCAGACCTACGAGGACACGCACGGGCTGGTGTCCAACGTGACCTTCGTGGAAGGCTTGGTCTTGTTCCAGGACACCTGGTTCGCCTACTACGGCCAGAGCGACTCCACGCTGGGGGTGGCCACCTACAACCTCGGCGACAGGTACTCCTGCCTGGGAACCGTTTGATGCTGTGGCTGTCCAGTCCCGCTCACCAACGATGGCTGGAGGGCGAGGGCGATAGGCTCCTGGACTTCAGCCGGGCGTCCCCGCACCCGGGCGGCGGCTTCGCGTGGCTTGATGAATCCGGCCGTCCACAGCTCGACCGGCCTGTCGAGCTGTGGGTCACGTGCCGGATGACGCACGTCTTCGCTCTCGGGCGCCTGATGGGTCGACCGGGCTGCGGCAGCCTGGTCGACCATGGACTTCGTGCACTGAAGGGCCGCTTCCACGACGACGAGTTCTCAGGTTGGTACGCCGCCGTCGATGCGTCTGGCCCCACGTCCCGCGACAAGACTGCCTACGAGCACGCGTTCGTCGTACTCGCCGCGTCTTCAGCACTGGCCGCTGGTCGACCCGGTGCCGCCGAGCTGCTGGACGACGCGCTCGACGTACTCCTGCACAGGTTCTGGGACGAGGAGAACGGGTTGGTGGTCGAGCAGTGGGACGAGACCTTCACCATCCTCGACGACTACCGCGGCGTCAACGCGAACATGCACACGGTCGAAGCGCTGCTCGCCGCAGCGGACGTCACGGGCGACCGCGGGCTTCTCGATCGTGCGCTTCGCGTCGTCACCCGGGTCGTGCACGAGTTCGCCCGTCCGAACTCCTGGCGGATCCCGGAGCACTTCGACCGCGACTGGAATCCTCTCCTCGACTACAACGTCGACGCGCCTGCGCACCAGTTCCGGCCGTACGGCGCCACCATCGGCCACTGGCTCGAGTGGGCTCGGCTGGCGGTGCACGTGCGAGCGGCGTTGGGCGACAAAGCCCCTGGCTGGCTCCTTGACGATGCGCGAGGCCTGTTCAGCGCCGCCGTCCGCGAGGGCTGGTCGGTCGACGGCGCGAACGGCTTCGTCTACACCGTGGACTGGGAGGGGCGACCTGTCGTGCGTGAGCGGATGCACTGGGTCGCCGCCGAGGCTACCGCGACTGCCGCAGCGCTCTGGGCGGTGACCGGAGAGAGCCAGTATGCCGACTGGTACGAACGATGGTGGGACCACATCGCCACGGTGTTCATCGACCGGGAGCTGGGCTCCTGGCGACACGAGCTGGACCCGGAGAACCGGCCGAGCAGCGTGGTGTGGAGCGGGAAGCCGGACACCTACCACGCCTTCCAGGCGACCCTGCTCCCCAGGCTGCCTCTCACACCCACATTGGCCACCGCACTCAGAGACGGGAGGTCGGCCTAGTCCAGGTCGAACGCGCGTCGTACCTGCTCCCCCGCCGCGTCGCTAAGCCGGTCCGGTCTAATCCCCTTCATTCGCGCTACCTCGCGAAGCTGACGTCCGAACTGGTCGCCGATGGACTGGGTCGTCATGTGGTCGATGCTCGGGTCGGGCAGCTCCTCCTTGATCCGGTACAACGCGATTTCGAGCCGCGACATAGCGGCTTTCGTCATCCGGGCTTTGGGCACGCGGACGCTGATGTCGTAGCTGCGCATCTCGGTGACGTGGTGGCCGCGCATCTCGCCCTTGCCCTTGGGATCGGGGAATGACCGCTGCTCACCTACGTCGGGCACGGAACCGCCTGCGATGCGCGCGTCACCGAGGAGCACCTCGTAGGCCAAGGCGCCTTGCACCTTCCCCTCGACGAGCGGCCCCTCGACAGCCTTGGCGCCGACGACGGAGATGTCACCGTCCCTCACCCGAAGCCGAAGCCGGACGTAGCCCTCCTCGTCCATCCCGATCCCCCTCTGGCGCCGTGGCGCCTCCTGGTCCGGATACTCGCGCCGAGCGCGCCCAGCAGGGCCCCTCTCGAACGTGGGCATTCGCTTCCGTTTGCCGGTGTCGGGCTTCGGCTCTTCCGGCATCAGCACGACTTTGCCACCGATCGGCCTCGGTCGTGGTGGCGTGTCCGTCATCTCCGGAAGTCCCGGGTGGTCGTGCACCGGCTCTGCGTCGCTGTCGCTTCGCATACTGCGCTTTTTCTCAGGCATGGCACACCTCACCAGTTCCGACCGTACTCGTAGTTGTGGATCCACTTGTAGTAGAGGCGTTGGAGGGACAGGCTCGGGCTCGCCTGTATCATCCCGAGCCAGTCGGTGTTGTGGACGATCAGGTCCCGGCGACCTCCCGCCCCTTCGTAGTCACAGGGCTCGAAGGCGTCGACCGTGCCGAGGTTCCACTCGCCGACCCAGTCCTCCCGCCATGACGCCTGGAGACCCGTGCCGTCCGTGACCATTGTCCCCAGGTACTCCGGACCCCAGTCCTCGTGGTTGTAGACGAAGAGGTCGGCCCTGCCGTCCCCGTTGACGTCCGCGATCCAGTGCTTGTCGTGCGCTCGCATCTGCCAACCCGGCACGTTGCCGTCGTAGCGGTGGACCATCTCCAGAGTCTTCTGCTTCGATCTCAGCATGCCGAGATAGGCGAGCGACCAGTCTGTGCCGTTGAAGACATAGAGATCGTCGCGGCCGTTGCCAGTGAAGTCTCCGACGAAGTGCCGGTCACCCGGCCGCATCTGCCATCCGGGCATCGTTGCGTCGAAACGCTCGGACATCTTCAGGTTGGGTCCGGTCGAGCGCAGTAGCCCGAGGTACGGGATCGACCAGTCTGCGCCGTTGAAGACGCACAGGTCGTCGCGACCGTTGCCGTTGAAGTCGCCGACGAAGTGCCGGTCACCCGGCCGCATCTGCCAGCCCGGCAGGTTGGCGTCGTAACGGCTCACCAAGGAGAAGCCGTTGGCAGTCGAACGTAGCATCCCGAGATACGGGATCGCCCAGTTCGAGCCATTGAAGACGAACAGGTCGGCCTTGCCGTCACCGTTGAAGTCGGCGACGTAAAACTGGTCGCCCGAGGTGAGGTCCCAGTTCGGCATCGAGTTGTCGTAGCGAGCAATCAGTCTCAGTCCGCCGCCGCCATCATCAGCGAGCAGTCCGAGATACTCGGTGACCCAGTCGGTGCCGTTGAAGACGACGACCTCGGCCTTGCCGTCACCGTTGAAGTCACCGACGTAGAAGCGGTCACCTGGCTTGAACTGCCACGATCCCGGCACCCGCTCCACCGCGCTGAACACGACGTCGAGCTGACTACCGTTCGACCGGTAGATATGGATCGCGTTGCCGCTGTGGACAAGGACGTCGTCCTTGCCGTCGCCGTTGAAGTCGCCTGTGTAGACCTTGTCGAAGGTGTGCTGCGCGAATGTCTCAGCCCTCGACTTCATCTGCGTGTAGCAGACCGGGCAGAACGGCGGCGAGTTGCCGCGCATCCGGCAGTTGACAACCGGCCGGTAGATGCCCTGCATGTAGGTGGAGCCGCCCTCGAACAGGCCGGCGTCGTCGCTGTCGCTCCACCCGGACGGCTTCGTGCCCACCGTCCAGCC
>Ga0136621_1000653_pt1 | contig 13806 bp, 15 predicted proteins | sample AntDryUQ445A2306_FD_104673 | JGI IMG/M metagenome (GOLD analysis project Ga0136621, IMG submission 104673) | Polar desert sand microbial communities from Dry Valleys, Antarctica - metaG UQ445A (23.06) | ecosystem: Environmental > Terrestrial > Soil > Desert | place: Antarctica: Dry Valley...
CCGAAGCCCTGTGGTCCGAGCAGGTAGCCGGCGACGAGATAGAGCGCCGAGGTGCTGACGGGCAGTCGCTGGCGCCAGGTGTCAGATAGGCCGATCAGGATCAGCAGCACGCCGATGATCAGGTACCAGGTCGAGAACAGAGAAATAGTCAAATGTGTACGAGGCCAAGTCAGGCGGCGATTCTATCGGTATCTTCCCACATGCCGTCCTTGAAATTCACCAGGTCACACCACCTGTAATAGGCGAATTACTGATTGCAGTCGTGCAAGTGAGGGATGAATTGTGGCAGTATCAGGAATTCGCCTATCACAGAGGCATTTCGATGGCGCTGGCAGCTCACACGACTCGTCCGCTGCCCGCTTCCAATAATGATACCTGGCAGCCGACAGATGCAGGAGGCGTAGCACACCATTCAGCGACAGCACCTACTGCGTCTGCTCGATGACGCGAAACAGTACACCTCTCGCGTTGCCTTCAGGGAGTTGGCTTCTGTCCAAACGAATGCCAAAGGCGCCTCCCAGCAAGAGCGCAATGATCGCTCCGAGCTTGCGGACACGTTGCCGGAGCTTGAGAACCTCCGCTTGAAGCGTGACCCGATCAAGGTCTAAGACCTCCGCAGTCACTATGCGCTGAGGTCGTTGCTTGGACCATCTGTGCAACGTGGATCGCGGTACGCCGAACCGTACCAATAATTCGGCATCCACCGTCGTATGGAAGAGTGTTCTTAATCGGTGTCATACGATTGGTGTTGTCGTTTCGTGATGCTTGGCATTCGGACATCATGGCGATGCCTTTTTGCCCATGCAACCAGGTTCATGCTTTCCTTCCACTCATGCCATCGGGGATCGATACACCTTCCCAGAATGCCGGATATCCGAACAAGATTGTTGAATTTGTGCCGAGACACAGCAGGGCTAGCAATCCGGCCAGACTGTGTTCTATTGAGGCGAGGCTGATTTCTAGGTGTGCGCAGCCCTCGATCAACTCCGCGATCTCCGCTCGAATCGCGCGCAGTTGATCGAGCACCGGGTTTGCGGGCTCGGTCATTCGTCGGTTAGCCCCAGGCGCTTCTCGCGATCAAGGCGTTTTTGCTGAGCGGTCTCGGCATCGGCTAGACGCGCCTCGATGCCCGACAGACGCTGCTCCATAATCCAGCCACGCACCTCGATCCAGGTAAAGCGATCTCGTGCCTCGGCCCGAAACGCACCGAGCTCATTACGGATCAGGTGCAGTCCGCTCCAGCACCGAGTTTACGGTCTCCTTCATTCGTCGGTTAGCTCCAGGCGAGCCTCGATACGATCGACGCGGCTTCGCAAGCGGTCGAGCTCGGTGCGCTCATATGCGGAGCTGTGCATCAGCTCCGCTATGTGGTGTTCGATAGCGCTGAGGCGCTGTTCGACGCGTTGTAGCCGCGCCCCTTGAGTGGCCTGTTCCGCGCGGATCGCGCGCAGGTGTTCGAGTACGAGATTATTGTTCTCGCTCATCGCGTGCCTCCCCTCTTTCTGTCCCGCGGAATCTCCAGCGTCCTGAGTGGCCGGCCGGGCAGTAGCACGTCAACCTTAGCGCCGGCTGGGATAGCCCACTAGGGCCGAACTTACGGGCGCCGGGGACGGCCTTCCCTGGCACAGGCGCAGAATCCATTGCCGCGATTTACCCGTCCGCTTCGCTGCTTCTGGAACCGTAATAAGTTCGTCCATCCAATGATTTTAGAATAGTTATCATGTGACAGCAAACTACTTGTTGACATAACTCATTAACATGTCGTTAGCGGTGCGGCCCGACCATAATGGGGCTTAGCGGGGAAAGCCAAGCGAAATGTGGCCTAGCGGAGGAGCCCGGCGAAAGCGTCTATGCCGACATCGAGGACGGCAAGATCAAGCTCACGACTGAAAACGGCTACGGCGTGACGAATACGATTTGCATGGAGCCGGACATCTTTGCGATCCTGATCCCGTATGGTCCAAAAACTCGATCGGTGCCAGGCAGGGAGGCAGCTTGAATTAGCACGATCCTGAATTTGGACCATACGGGATTGCACCGGCAGCCTTGATAGAGGCAAACTTTTGTCATCACGAATGGAGGCAATGGCATGCCAAAAAACCCCGTCGTTCTAATCCACCCGCGTGTTTGACAGCTTACAGGTCCAGTCGTATCTTCCCTTTTGAAGAAAAAGGCGTTTTTAAATCCCTGTTCCCGGCGCAAATTCCGGTGAAGAACAATCCCCAGGCCAATGAAGCGGCCTTCGCGCAGGTACGCGCCGACAAGGCCGGCGTGTCCCTATGCTCGTGATGCATTTCGGCCGGCCTACCCCGAAATGCACTCGCATAGGCGACAGGCTATTGGTGCCGCGATTCGTCCGGCGTCCGCAGCGTCGCACCACTACGCGGTGCGACACAGCCCCCACACTGACTTTACGGCGCGATGCGTCTCCTGCTTCGCCCGTCGACGCGCGCCTATCGTGGGCTCCTCGACTTCGCCTTCGGCTCTCCATGTCTCGTCGAGCGCGAGGTGCACGACGCTCACGACGGCACCTGGGTCGCCCATCCGGATCTAATGCCGGTGGTGAAGGAAATGTGTGACCGCATGCCGCAGCCAAATCAGCTTGGCCGGCCGCGCGAGGACGTAAAGGTTTCGCGCGACGATCTGTTGGTTCTCGATGAGGGCACAAAGATTGAGGACGGATTTCGTCTCAACATTCGCGTTGGCCGCGCAATACATCGAGGCTTGGCTGCGCGGCCGCGGCGCGGTGCCGATCTGCAATCGGATGGAAGACGCGGCGACTTCCGAAATCTCGCACGCGCAAATTTGGCAATGGCTGAAATACAAGGCGTGCTCGACATGGCATCGAGGTCACGCCGGCTTTCGTCGAGCGTGCGCTCAACGAGCAAATCGACTGGGTCAAGCGCGAGATCGGGGCCGCCGCCTGTGCGCGCGGCCGCTTCCCGGAAGCGATCGGCCTGTTCCGCGCCATCTCGCTGGCGCCGGACTTCGGCGAGTTTCCCGACCCTCCCGGCCTACACGCTGATCGACTGAACGCTCCATGCAACCCTCGCGCCGCAGTCAGCGCGGGCTCGACTGGTTCGCTTTCTTTCTTGCCGATGTGCAGACCGGATGGGGTCCGTTCGTCGCGGCCTACTTGACGTCCGTTGCGTGGACGCAACTCGACATCGGGCTAATCCTGACCATCGGCACGCTTACCGGCCTCGCTATGCAAATTCCCGTCGGCGCGCTGGTAGATCGCGTGCCCGCCAAGCGTCTGCTCGCTGCATTGGCTGTATCCGCGATCAGCGCCAGTGCGCTTCTGCTCGCGCTTTGGCCGGCCTTCGGCGTGGTCGTTGTCGCCAAGGTCCTGCACGCAATCGCAAGCTCCCTCACCGGGCCGGTGCTCGCCGCGATCAGCCTGGGGCTGGTCGGCCATGCCGCCTTCAGCGTCAGGCTCGGACGCAATGCCCGGTACCTGGCTCTCGGAAACGCGATTGCCGCAGGCGCGATGGGCGCCTTGGCGTATTATTTTTCCAATCGGGCGATCTTCTTTCTCACCGCGGCGCTTACCATCCCGACACTCATCGCATTGGCGCAGATCCGGCCGAACGAGATCGATCCGGATTTGGCGCGCGGCGGCGTGCGCAAAAGCGATCCCGGCTCCTGGTTCGATGCCATTGCAAGCCTCGCGCGCAGCCGAGCGCTGCTGATCTTTGCCGCCGCGATCGTGCTCTTCCAGCTCGCCAATGCGGCCATGCTGCCGATCATGGCAGGCCTGTTGACGATGCGCGCGCCTGAATGGGCCACGCCTGTCCTGGCGATCTGCATTCTCGCACCGCAATTCCTGGTCGCAGCCATCGCGCCCTGGGTCGGGCGCAAGGCGCAGAGCTGGGGCCGGCGTCCGCTGCTGGCTTCGTGCTTCGTGGCGTTGTCGATCCGGGGCGCCGTGTTCGCGGCGACAAGCGAGCCTTACGTGATCATCGCCGCGCAGCTCCTCGACGGCATTTCGGCAGCGACGCTCGGTGTGCTTGTGCCGCTCGTCATCGCCGATATCACGCGCGGGAGCGGCCACTTCAATTTCGCCCAAGGCGTCGTTGGCGTCGCCGTCGGCATCGGCGCGTCGATCAGCACGACACTCGCCGGTTACATCGTGGATGCATCCGGGAGTGTCGCTGCGTTTCTTTCCTTGGCCGGGGTCGGCGCAGTAGGCCTCGCGCTTGTTCTTGCTGGCATGCCCGAGACGCGAGAAGCGCCGTCGGGCACTTGAGCGATGATTACGCCGCCTTCGCCGGTGCGCCGGCCTTCTCCACCTTCACGCTATTCGTCCCGTGCAAGTTCGCCGATGAGAACCTCTTTACGACCCGACAGAAGTCATCCGCGGGCGTTGAACCTCAACATAGCCTATCCGTATGGATCGCATCGGGTGTGGAGGACGGAACATAAAGGCCAAGCCTTATCGCGCGCCACCATTCGAGCATGAGAGTGCCGCCACCAACGCCGACCCCGACACCAAAGGGAAACTGGTCGTACCAAGCACCGTCTCCGTAGTCACGCTGCTCTGGCCACGAGTAGAACTGAATCGCTTGTACGAATGGGTACGTGTAAGGGTGTTCACGGACGGCGGCGGTTCGTCCGCCATCCGTGCGCGGTCGATCGGGGGACACCATACGGAATAACGAGCTCCGGATCGCCTGTTGTATTGACGATGTCTCGAAGGCGATGATCGTAGGTTTGGATGGTTCGTTTTTGCGCGAGCCTCATGCGCGGATTCTGGCGAAGACGCTCGCTCGATACAACAGGTCTATTTCACACCGGTTGGCTCGTCGTGGTACTCTCGGACCAGTTGTCGAGCGCTCGAACAGAAAAGTGCTACATGTCTTGGCGTGCAGCTGCGGTAAATGTCCACCGCGTCCGGCCGATATGTCTCGGGCAGGCGCCGGGTCGCATTCCTCTCCCCGCGATCCGGCCCTGTACACCCTCGAAGGGATGCGAGGGTGTTTTTTTATCAGTGCCCGGGTTCGCCGCGAGGATCGCTTGGATCCGTCGTCAGAACGTTTGCTGCCATTCTTGGAAGCTTATAGAACCATGTGCTGCGCGCCAGACCAAGAATTTCGGCGTGTCCTGGAGCAAGGCCGGGAGATGCGCGTAGCGGCGTAGCACTAACCGTAACCTGTGTGTCGCGAATTCATAATTCTAGGAAAACTTCCGCGCTAATGCATCTAAATCGCTCCAGCGCACCGTAAGCGTGTAGAAATGGACAAAGTCAGCCCTTGTCTCTGCTATTTCATGACCGATCCCGTTCGGACATTGCAATCAGTTCGCTTTGTCCTCAATCACGCGCAATTTGGTGCGAATGAATTCACTGTGTGAGACGTACAGAAGATCGGCAATCTTGCGTACGTAATACTCTTCGTACTTATCGATATCGGTGTCCGCGTTCGCGACCTGCCACAGGGACTGTACGATGCTCACGCGATCCTCCTGGGTGAGGTTCTGGTTGAGTAAACGGGTAAATTCCGTTAAGGAGACGGCTTGATCAGCAGCACGATCGGCAAGCTGTACTAGCTCTTGGGCCTCCAGTTCGTCGAGCCCAAAGCTCTTTCGCAGCGCTTCAATCATGGCCGCCCGCTCGCTGTCCGACACATGATTATCAGCTCTGCTGATTTCAACCAGCAATGCCGCGGTCGCCAAATTCAGGGCGTGCGCCTTGTCCGTTTCTAATTGCGCAACCAAACAAGACCTAAACCACTCGGTTAGGGAAGCTAGCATGTCGCTTTAAATCCAGGAAGGTTATAGCCTGTGATCCCGTATAGTACGAAACCTCGATCGACCCGGATTTACAAGCATTTTATCTATATTGAAGCGGTGCGGGCAGTGGTGGATATAATGCCGCGCCACTATGCTTGAGCGCTTTCCCTGTGTGTTTCGGATTCTAATTCTAACGCTGCAGCCCGCATCGCGAAGTAGACCTTCACGAATTTTCTGGATGGACACGTTGCACAGATTTAAGAGCTTGGCGATGATGTCGTAGGTGATGTTGCTAGTCACTATCGTTCCAGCATTTTGAGAAAGTTTGCGGCAGTGACGATGAGGCAGCTGAATTCCGCGGCTAGGGCCAGCAGATCGGCGTCGCCGGTAACGAGGAGTCGGCCTGGCCGGCGACGGCCAGGTGCGAGAACGGTTGATCGAACGGGTCGCGGCAAGTCAGGGTTGTGGGCGGCGGTTCGGGAATGCTGACCGTCTCGCACCACGGCAGATAATCGGCCAGCAGTTCTTCCTGTTCGGCGCTCGACAGCTCGAACTTGGGGTAACCCAACGTGCGGAGCAATTCGGTGGCCGTGGGGCTAGACACGAGCGGCTGAAAATGACCTTGCTGCCAGGCATGTCGCAGGGCGCCCGGTGTGCCCCCGCCGAACACAAGGGGCCGAGAGCACCAGGTTGGTATCGAGCACGACGCGCGGCGGTCGAGGAGCATCGCTCACGAGGCGGCACGGCCCATTACGACTTGCCGCCCTGCCGCGCCCAGGTCACGGCATCGTCTATGTATTGCTTCGAGATCTCTAGCTCGGCCAGTTTGGCGCGCACGGCGTCGGCACGCTGAATCCGCACCGGCGGCAGGATGATTTGCCCATTGCGGGCCTCCACTTCGAAATACTCGGTGAGGTCCACAGCTTCGGTCACCGCCTTGGGCAGGGTGAGCTGGTGCTTCGCAGTCATCTTGGCAAGCATAGCGCCGGTCTCCTAAAGTAATGATTCCTTACTTTAGTATGTCGCGGCAGTTCGGGCAAGGAAAGCGGTACCGTCAGACGGCGCCAGATGACAACGGGCAGGGGCGCGAGAGTGCGCGCGAGGGTTAACCTCAGTTTCGAGGTCCATGCGCTCCGTTAGTGCCGAAGATCACGATGACCACATCTTGGTTCTCGACGAGGATGCGAGCGGGTGCGATCCGTTGAAGTGCAGCGCAGGTCCTCTACCGCCTGCTCAAGCGCATCTTTATTCCATAGCGCGGCCGCAATGTAACGGTGGCATCCGGGGTAACCGGATGCTCCGATAAAAGCTCAAAACGAAAATTCTGTGCGATAGTGGCTAACAGTAAAATCCCTTCCATCATGGCGAAAGTATTACCGATGCAGATGCGCGGCCCGCCGCCGAACGGAAAATAGGCGTAGCGGGCTAGCCGCTTCATCTGATCATGATCCCAGCGTGCCGGATGGAACGCTTGCGGATCTTCGAAGTACCTGGGATCGCGATGCATGACCCACGGGCTCATGAACACCGTCGCACCTGCTGGGATTGAATAGCCATCAAGCTTACAATCGCGCATGGCTTCGCGCCCGATCACATACGCTGGCGGATACAGGCGCATCGTTTCGAGGAGCACGTGTTCGACATGCCTAAGGTGCTCGGCATCAGCGGTCGAAGGCGGCCGCCCCTTGAGCACTGTTCGGATCTCTGCAAGGAGGCGCTCGTCTTCCTTAGGATGCAGTGCCATTAGGTACCAGGCCCACGATAAGGCCAGCGCGGTAGTCTCGTGACCGGCGAGGAAGAAGGTGACGATCTCATTGCGTAGCTGGGCATCGGTTAGCCGGCCCCCATCCTCATAGCGCGCTTCTAGTAGCATAGTCAGCAAGTCATTGCTGCCCGAAGCGGTCTCACGGCGTTTGCGAATGATGCCATAGACAAAGTTGTCGAGCTGAGCGATAGCGCCCTGGAAGCGCCGATTGCGCGGGGTAGGGATCCAATCGGGTAGATAAACCGGGTTTCGAAAGCGGCGGGTTATCTCTGCATTGATGATGTCGAACGCCGTACGTATCTGCGCGATCTCTACCATCACATCGGTACCGAACAAAGTTTGCGTCACAACATGTCCGGTAAGCTGGCGCATCTCTTGATCGATCGCGATCACGGTGTCGGGTTGCCAGGTGGCCGTGATCCGCTCCGCGCACGCGACCATCAGCTCGCCGTAAGCCTTGATTCTTTCGTGGTGGAAAGCGGGTTGTAGTAAGCGCCTCTCGCATCGCCACGCTTCACCTTCGAGGACCAGCAGGCCGTGCTCTGCGACCCGTTTCGTATGACGCCAGAAGAAACTGTGCTTCTTGAAGTTGCTATGATCCGCGAGAAGCACCTGCTCGATGAGATCCGGGTGATTGAGCAGAAAGGCGGGTCTGCGACCGAGGCGAAAGGCAACGCAATCTCCATAGTCGTGTGCGCAGCGCGTAAAAAAACTTAAGGGATCGCTTCCGAATTCGAGCAGGTTGCCGAGAAGCGGGACACCGCGCGGACCGCGCGGGCCCAAGAAAACATCTGAGCGGTTACTTGGCATAAGCTCTCAATGGTACGGTCATCGTACGGCGCTACACAATATATCTCCGAATATCTCCGAACGAGAGGGGCGAAGTCAATCGGTGCTCCTCAAGGCGTGCATGCTAAATGACGGCGGGCCGTAGCCGCCGCCAGGCGGTGGTAGCTGTTGCCCTAATGCATGGGTCGGTTATTATTTGCGGAGCACAGTCATCCCTCTACGCCCTGCGCAGCCGCTGACCGGTGTCACCGTGGGCGCGCGGTACGCCGGAGGGGACTCTGCGGTTATGCTATTCGTTGGAAGGCGAGGTCGCGCGCCTGCGGATTCCCGTGCCAGAGACCCCGCGTCGTACCGATGGTCTCTGGCAGCACACCTGTTGCGAGGCGTTCGCCGGTCATGAAGTTTGGTATCGACCGACTGCTGGAAGAACCTGTGCTGCGCCGGCCGCTCGCCGGCCGCCGCGTGGGATTGCTCGCCCACCCGGCGTCGGTGACCCAGGATCTCACCCATTCGCTCGATGCGCTGGTGGCACTTGGCGACGTCCCGCTCACCGCGGCTCTGGGACCGCAGCATGGGCTCCGCGGCGACAAACAGGACAACATGGTCGAATCGCCCAATTTTTACGATCCGGTGCACGGCATTCCCGTCTTTAGTCTATACGGCGAGGTGCGCCGTCCGACGGCGGCCATGATGGACGCTTTCGACCTATTGCTGGTCGATCTGCAAGACCTAGGCTGCCGCATCTATACGTTCATTACGACCTTGCGCTACGTCTTGGAAGAGGCCGCAAGACACGGTAAAGCGGTATGGGTGCTCGACCGACCGAACCCGGTAGGACGCCCCGTGGAAGGACTGCGCTTGCGTGCGGGTTGGGATAGCTTTGTCGGTGCCGGCCCTCTGCCCATGCGGCATGGCCTGACGATAGGCGAGCTGGCACGTTGGTTCATCGACACTTTGCGCCTGGATGTGGATCATCGGATAATTCCGATGGACGGCTGGTTACCCAACCAGGGACCCGGCTACGGCTGGCCGCTCAGCGAACGCTGCTGGGTTAATCCTAGCCCCAATGCCCCCAATCTCGGGATGGCGCGTTGTTATCCGGGTACGGTTATGCTCGAAGGCACCACCTTGTCTGAGGGCCGGGGTACCACACGCCCGTTGGAACTATTCGGCGCCCCCGACCTCGATGCTCGCGCGCTCTTGGCGGAAATGCGCTCGCTAGCGCCGCACTGGCTGCAAGGCTGCCGTCTGCGGCCCTGCTGGTTCGAGCCCACCTTTCATAAACACGCGGGCACGCTGTGTGCCGGCCTCCACGTGCATGCCGAGGCCAGCAGCTATAACCACCATACTTTCCGACCTTGGCGCCTGCAGGCCCTCGCATTCAAAGCGCTGCGCCGGCTGCGCCCCGACTATGACTTGTGGCGTAATCTCCCCTATGAATATGAGCACGATCGTTTGGCCATCGATGTCATTAACGGCAGCGAGCTGCTGCGCTCATGGGTTGATGACCCCAATGCAACTCCGGCCGATCTGGAAGCTTTGACAGTACCCGATGAAACCTCCTGGATAGAGGAGCGAGAGGCGATGCTCCTTTATTCTTGAAGCGCCGCTACCGGCCGATCGGTTCTACACTACACTTCTGCCATTTCATCCCACCGCCGGGCTCACGTTTTTACGGTTGTCCGATGGCACGCCGTAATTCCGGCGAGAACGATCGCGCCGCCGAGCGCTTGCTGCACGCCAAAAGGTTCGGCGAGCAGCCCCCAGGCAAACACCGCGGCTGCGACCGGCTGCACCAGCAGGGTGACCGACGAGAACGATGCCGGCAGAAGGGCCAGCGCATAGGCGATCAAACCCTGCCCCATAATCTGGCTCACGAAAGCAAGCCCCAGCAGCACCGTCCAGCCACGCCCGCTTTGCGGCCATAACGGCTCGTCGAGCAGCAGCACCACGGGTAGCAAAGCTGCGGCGCAGGCGAGGGTGCTCCACCACATCACTTCCACCGTCGACGCACGCTGCCGCAGGCGGTTGACGCTCAGCAAATAGCCTGAGTAGAAGACCGCAGCGATCACGCCAAAGCAGTCGCCCCACACAGTCTGCGCGCTTACCGTGAAACTGTCCGCAACCAGCACCGTTGAACCGGTGACTGCCAGCGCCAGACCGGCCAGAAAGCGCTGGTTAATCCGCTCGTTAAACAACCACACCGAGCCCGCGGTGACGAACAGCGGTGCGAGGTTGGCGAGCAGGGTGGCGTTGGTGACTGAAGTAAAGCGGATGGACTGATGCCACACGGCCAGATCGGCGGCAAAAAATACACCCGCTAGCCATAGCCAGCGTTGCCGGTGGGAGCTGCGTTCAGAAGCGTGCTCTTGCCGAAAATACCACAGCAGTCCCAAAACCGGCACAGAGAGGGCGACGCGCCAAAACGCGGCTGCGGTGTAGCCGACGTCGATGAGACGCACGAAGATCGGCGCAAAGCCAATGCACAGGGCGCCGGCGATGAGCGAGGCCAGCGCTTTGCCGTCTCTGTGAGTAGGAGGCCGCTTCAAGAAAGTGGGATCATACGATTAGGCCGCCGCACCATTGTTCTTCCCGGTCGAACCATCAACCCAATAGCACGGGGCAAGAACTTCGGTGTGGGCCACAACAAAAAAGCCTCGCTAGACGATGCCGTTGTGTCGATTCAAATTATATCCGTAGCCCCTGGTCCGCAAAACGCGCCCCTACGCGGTCGTCATCATTACCGGCGCATGGTCGCTGGTTCCGAAGTCGGCCAGAACGACACAGCTCGCGGCGCGGGCCGCGACCGCCGGTGAGGCGAGTATGTAATCGAGGCGCCATCCGATATTGCGCTGGCGCATGTTGCGCCAAGGCGCCCACCAGGTGAACAGGCCTGGATTGTCCGGGTCGAGCGCGCGGCCGACGTCCACCAGGTGCTCGCCGAGCAGCGCCTCGAACAGCTCGCGCTCTTCGGGCCGTTGTCCGATGATTCCCGGCTTGCGCTCCTTCGGGTGCACGTCTATCTCGGTGAGAGTGATGTTCATGTCGCCACACAGGACGAGCTCGCGTCCTTCTTGGTGCAACCGCTTCGCCCACGCCGCAAGCCGGGTCATGAAGCTCAGCTTCGCTTCGTAGTCCTTGCCGCCGTTGGGCACGTAGACCGAGGCGAGGACGAGCTTGCCGAGCTCGGCCTGCACGATGCGGGATTCCATGTCGAATTCAGGATGACTGAACGTGGGCTCGGCATCGAGCAGACCCTTCCTGATGTGCAGGGACACGCCGGAGTAGGCGCGACGACAGTGCCAGTACGCGTGGTAGTCCGCGAGCTTGCACTGCTCGGGAACCTGTGAAAGCTCCGCCTTCAGCTCCTGCAGGCACACGACATCCGGACGGTCGCGCTCCAGCCACTCGCAAAGCTGCGCCTGGCGCGCTCGGATGCCGTTGACGTTCCAGGTGGCGATTTTCATCTCAGCAGTATAGCGTCTGCGGTAATTGCGATCGGCGGGCACTTCCACTACGCCCCGATTTTCCGGGTATCGCTCGCGTGACGCGCACTGACCTTATTTGATATGGTTCAGGATCCCGTCAAGCTCATCGAGCGAGGTGTAATAGATCACCACGCTGCCGCGGCCGTGCCCATCATGGCGTACGCTGGTCTTGGCGCCCAAGCGTTCCGAGATCTGTTGCTCCAAGGCCGCGATATTGGGATCCTTCGGCGGCTGCTCGCCCGCTGGCTTAGCCTCCTGGAGCCGGCGCACCAAGCGCTCCGATTCCCGCACGGACAGGCGCTGGGCAACGACGCGTTGCGCCGCTTCGATCTGCGCCCGCCCCTCCAGGGCTAAAAGGGCGCGGGCATGGCCCATCTCGAGATCCCCCGCCTCGAGCTTGCGCTTGACCTCCTCCTGCAGCTCCAAAAGCCGCAACAGGTTGCTCACGGCGGCGCGCGATCGGCCGACGGCATCCGCCACCTCTTGGTGGGTCATGCTGAACTCATTCACCAGGCGCGAAAACGCCGTCGCTTGTTCTAAAGGATTGAGATCCTCGCGCTGAATATTTTCGATGAGCGCGATGCTGAGCGCGACCCCGTCGGTGACATCGCGCACGATCGCCGGGATCTCGTGCAGACCCGCGAGCTGGGAGGCGCGCCAGCGGCGTTCCCCGGCGATGAGCTCGTAATGCTGACCGCCGCCGAGAGGACGGACGACGATGGGCTGTACCACCCCCTGGGCGCGGATAGATTGAGCCAGGTCTTCGAGCGCTTCCGGACGGAGGTCGAGCCGGGGTTGATAGCGGCCCTTTTGAATCATTTCAATCGGGAGGGCGCGGACTTCTCCAGCGGGTGCCAGGCCGGGCGCCGCGTCCACCCCCAGCAAGGCCTCCAGACCTCTCCCCAGTCCCCGCTTCTTAATGCTCATTGTGCATGGCTCCGCCCGCTACGATTTGCGCCGGTACGTCCGGGGCCACGGGGAGCGCATGCCGGCGCAGGATCTCCCCTGCCAAGGCGAGATAGGCGATCGCCCCGCTCGAGGTCTTGTCGTACTGCAGGGCCGGCAACCCGTGACTCGGGGCCTCGGCCAAGCGCACGTTGCGCGGGATGGTGGTGCGATAGACCTGGGCGCCGAAATGGTTCAGCAACTGCGCCGAGACATCGTTCGCGAGGGTATTCCTGGGATCGAACATCGTGCGCAGCAACCCTTCGACGCGGAGCGCGGGATTCAAACGGTTGTTGATCGTAGCAATGGTCGTGAGAAGCGCGGTCAACCCTTCCAGCGCGTAGTACTCGCATTGCATGGGAATGATGACCGAGTCCGCCGCCACCAGCGCGTTCACGGTCAGCATGTTGAGCGCAGGTGGACAATCGATAAAAATATAGTCATAGTTCTCCGCCACCGGCGCCAGTGCCGCGCGCAGGCAGGACTCGCGGCTATCCAACGAGAGTAATTGCACCTCGGCGCCGGTGAGGTCGCTGTTGGCCGGCACCAGAGCGTAGCCGCCCGCAGCCGCCGGGATCGCGGAGTCCGCGATCGAAACCTCACCCGTGAGGACATCGTAGGCGGAAGTGGACAGCGAGCGCTTATCGACCCCGCTTCCCATGGTGGCGTTGCCTTGCGGGTCCAGGTCCACGAGCAGGACACGCCGCTTGGTCGCGGCCAGCGAAGCGGCGAGATTGACGCTGGTCGTGGTCTTACCCACGCCTCCCTTCTGGTTGGTGATCGCGATTACTTTCCCCATGTCCCCTGCCGCAGCTAGGGTTATTGTACCGTCAACCGGCGATCAGTTTCGAGCGACCCTCCTGACCTTAAATCCAACAATCAATTCTCTGCCCAAGCTCAGGCCACGGTCAATGTACGTTTCGCCTATTTTTTGGAGTGGTGACCTTGCACACTTGCACGCTAGCTTTAGGAACCTCTGCAAAAGTCCGCGATCTGATCGGTAGGCGCACCGAATACAGCCGAGGATGATAATGAGCAGACAGATGACACTGGGTACGGGCTTCGAGAAGTACAGCAAGACGACCCGTC
>Ga0136621_1000654_pt1 | contig 13798 bp, 13 predicted proteins | sample AntDryUQ445A2306_FD_104673 | JGI IMG/M metagenome (GOLD analysis project Ga0136621, IMG submission 104673) | Polar desert sand microbial communities from Dry Valleys, Antarctica - metaG UQ445A (23.06) | ecosystem: Environmental > Terrestrial > Soil > Desert | place: Antarctica: Dry Valley...
GTCACGAAGCGCGAGTCGACGAGCGAGGTCAGGCCGATGACGAGCGACTTCGTCGGGAGAATCTGTGCCGGGATGAGGTTGACGTCCCGCCAGGTGTAGGTCGGTGCAACACCGGTCTCCAGGAGCGTCTCGATCAGCCGGTATCGCTGCGAGGGCCCCATCCCGGGCCGGAGCCAGCGCAGGACTCCGCCGAAGGAGACGAGCCCGACACGATCTCTCCGTTCGAGGTAGCGGATCGCGAGCGTCGCGGCCGCGCGCACGGCGTCGTCGAGCGTGCTCCGGCCTTCGCGGCGCACGTCTGCGAAGCTGTCGACGAAGAGGACGACGTCGGTGTTTCGCTCCGGATGGCGCTCGTTGACGATGAGGCTTCCCTTGCGCGCGGACGCGCGCCAGTTGATCGAGCGTACGCGGTCGCCCGAGACGTATTCGCGGATGTCGGCGTACTCGATCCCGTCGCCTTTCACACGTGCCACCTCGCTTCCGGTGAACGCCTGTGTCTCGATGGGGGAGAGGATCTCGCTGAGCGACTCGGGGCTCGGATAGACCTTCAGCTCGCTCGTGGCCTCGAACCGCGCTTCCCAGACCAGGAGCCGGAACGGGTCGCGTGCCCGTGCTTCGATCCTGCGGATGTCATAGAGGCCCCAGCGGCTCGACTGAAGGCGAAGAGGGATCGTCCGCTCCTCGCCGGCACGCAGACGAAGGGCGAAAGCTGTGACGCCGTCGACGGCGGTCATCCCCGCCGGAAGCTCGACGAGGAGCTCGAGCCGGTCGATCGGTGCTTCGGTTCGAACAACGATCTCGGCTGTGACCTCCGACCTCTCGAGGGTGCGGGCGGTCTCGAATGAGAAGTCCACCGCAACCTCAGGATCGCGCGCGGATCTCGTCCCCACCGTGAGCAGGACCGCGAGTGGCGCGATCACGATTGCGAGCTCCGGCCGGCGGAGAAAGAGCGCCGCGACGAGCCCGATCGCGGCGAGGGTCGCGTACCCCTCGAGGCGGGGACTCCCCCTGCGTCTCACGAGAGCGGCGAGACGGAGGGTCGCGTACCCCTCGAGGCGGGGACTCCCCCTGCGTCTCACGAGAGCGGCGAGACGTCCTCGGCGGGCGGGGTCGGTACCCCTGCGAGTACCTCCCGGACGACGTCTTCGGCAGAGATCCTCTGCACCCAGAGCTCGGGCCGGAGGACGAGCCGGTGCGAGAGCGCTGGGACGGCGATCGCCTTCACGTCGTCGGGCAGCACGTAGTCGCGTCCCGCGAGCGCCGCCCTGCAGCGCGCGAGCTTGAGGAGCGCGAGGCTCCCACGCGGGCTTGCACCCACCGCCGAGCTCTGCGACTCCCTGGTCGCCGCGACGATGTCGACGCAATAGCGCCGCACGCTCTCGGCGACGTGAACTCCCTCGATTGCGGTCTGCATCGCGAGCAGCGTCTCCCGATCGACGACCGGGCGAAGCGCCACGTCCTCCGTCTGTCGCGCGATGCGGCGGTTGAGCACCTCGACCTCGTCCTCGCGGCTCGGGTACCCGAACGCTGTACGGAGGAGAAAGCGGTCGAGCTGAGCCTCCGGCAGCGGATAGGTGCCCTCGTACTCGATCGGGTTTTGGGTGGCGATGACGAGGAAGGGCGGCTCGAGCCGGTGCGTCTCGCCCTCGATCGTCACCTGGCGCTCCTGCATCGCCTCGAGCAGCGCCGCCTGCGTCTTCGGCGGCGCGCGGTTGATCTCGTCGGCGAGGAGGAGGTTCGTGAAGATCGGGCCAGGCCGGAACTCGAAGTCCGCCTCGCGCTGGTTCCAGATCGAGGAGCCTGTGACGTCTGACGGCATCAGGTCCGGCGTGAACTGGATACGCGTGAAGCGCATGCTGAGGACCTGCGCGAACGAGCGAGCTGCCAAGGTCTTCGCGAGACCGGGGTAGTCCTCGAGTAGCACGTGGCCGTCCGCGAGGAAGCCGACGAGGACGAGCTCGAGCGAGTCGCGCTTGCCCACGACTGCCCGCTCGACCTCGTCGAGCACCTCGCCGGACAGCTCGTGAACCTGCGACAGCTCCATCATCGTCGCTCAGACTCGCTCGAGCGAGTCGACGACGCGACCAAGCTCGCTCGGCGACAGGCCGCGCGCAAGTCGGTCCTCAGGGGGTGGCCGGTCGCTCCGCACGAGCCCCCAGGTCTCCTCGCCGAGAATCCGGCGCGCCGCTTCAGGGTCGGCGTCGAGGGAGATCCGTCGTCGAGACGCGAGAACGTCCTGAGCGAGCGAGCGCAGCCGAGGTCGAAGACGATGGTGGAGGTCGAAGGAGCCGGCGACCCCGATCGCGGTCTCGTGCTCGAGTCGTGCGAGGCTCGGCGGCGGGCTCCGACGAGGCGCGGTGCGTTTCACCGCGCGGCGAAGCGGCTTGGCGCGTGGATACGACCTGCGGAGCGCCGCGAGCGCGAGCCCGAGCGCCACAGCGCACACGACGAGTGCGTACAGGCGGACGCCGAGGCTGAGGCGGCCGGGCAGGAACGCTACGACGACGCCGAGCGCGAGCGTCGGGACGACGAGCAGGCGAATCGCCCCAACGAGCTCGCGTCTCACGCGCGCTCCGAGGCCGTCGTCAGCGACGTCATGCGCTCCTCGAGACGACGGGCCTCTGCCGCCTGCAGCTCGTCTCGCACGGTCGAGAGCGCGGCGATCGCCTCCTCCTTCATGCCCACATCCACCATGTGCGGGGAGAACTTAGCCCGTGTGAAGAGGTCCGTCAGGCGTCGAACCGACCGAGGTTCGACGTCGAGCTCCGGGAGGATCCGCGCGAGGTACTCCTCCGCCGTCTCCGCTGCGCGCCGAGCGAGCCCGTGCGCCGCGAGCACACGTTCGAGGCGGGCGTAGGCGGCGATGACCGCCCGGCGAGGATCTGCCTCTGCTCGCAGGTCGTCGAGCATGTCTTCGAGGACGGCGGCGAGCGCTTCCGCGACCTCTTCGGTACCTCTCGCACGCTTCCGGCGCCGCGCAGACAGGTATGCCGCGAGAGCGCCGAGCGCGGCGAGTCCGAGGACGACGAGAACGGGAATCCAGGCGAACTCGGGCTCGTAGGCCGATTGCACCACGCCTCGCTCGGGCGGCGGTCCGGTGGGCGACGGAACGCCTGGGATCGGGTCGACGATCTCGTCTGCGGGCTCGAGACCTCTCTCGCCACGTTTCCAGTAACCGATGGCGCCGAGGGTCACGAGCAACGTGGCAAAGCCGACGAACCCGGTTCTCGGGTACCGACGGGATGCAACCTCCGCAGCGATGGCCTTCCGCTGCATGAGGCCGTAGATCAGGATCGCCGCCGCGGGGATGAACAGAAGCAGCGTGAGACTGAAGAACGTGTCGAGCAGGGCGTCCGCCGGCTTGCGGGTGCCCCCGGAGGTGCTGGGGGTCGAGCCCGTCGCGGCGACGGCGACGACGGCGACGAGCGCCAGGACGACGAGGCCCGGTATGAGCGTACGCACGGCGTTACCGCGCATCGGCTCGGCTTGCTAGGCGACGACGGGTGCGGCTGCCGGAGCGGGGTCGGCCTTGCCCTTCCAGTACCGGTTCAAGGCTCCCTGGACCTTCACGAACCACACGATCGCCGGAATGACCAGGAACGCTCCCGGAAAGAGCCAGAGACCCGTCCAACCGGTGAAGGGCGGCTGTTGCCCCGACTGCTTGTACATCTTGCCGATCTCCGACGGGAGCACGAACGCGGTGATGGGCCACACGAGGATCCAGACCACCAGCCCGAGGACGCCTCCGAGGCCGTCGCCCGTGCGTTGCTTCGTCTCCTCGTGCGTCTTGTAGATCCAGTACAGGCCGTAGATCCCGAGCGTGACGATGAAGAGCAGGATCCCGAAGCCGATTCCGCGTGGCTTGCCGAGCGGTCCTGTGGGTGCTGGAGATGTGCTCATGGCGCAGGAGTCTACGCCTCTCCTCGGACCGGGTCACCGGCGCTACGCTCCACGGCGTGAGTCCCGCGAGAGGGCCGATCGAGGAGCGCTGGCGGCGTCCGGCCGTCATGGGCGTCCTGAACGTCACGCCCGACAGTTTCTCGGACGGCGGGCGCTTCTCGTCGACCGACGACGCGATCGCGCACGGGCGGCGGCTTGCGGCTGAAGGCGCGGCGCTCGTCGACGTAGGCGGCGAGTCGACCCGCCCTGGCGCGGAGCCGGTGAGTCTCGACGAGGAGCTCGGGCGCGTCGTCCCCGTTCTCGAGGGGCTCGCGGGGATCGCGGTGTCGATCGACACCGCGAAAGCCGAGGTCGCTCGACGCGCGCTCGAGCTCGGCGCCGAGCTGGTCAACGACGTGACGGCTCTCCGGGGCGACCCGGAGATGGTCGGGGTCGTTGCCCAGAGCGGGGCGTATGTCTGTCTGATGCACATGTTGGGAGAGCCGCGCACGATGCAGGCGGCTCCTCACTACGACGACGTCGCGGCCGAAGTGTTCGCGTTTCTCGAGGAGCGCATCGCCTTCGCCGTGGAGCAGGGGATCGCGGAAGATCGCATCTGCGTCGATCCCGGCATCGGATTCGGCAAGACGCCCGACCAGAACCTCGAGCTGGTCCGCCGCCTCGACGCGCTCGTGGAGCTCGGTCGGCCCGTCGTCGTGGGTCTCTCGCGCAAGAGCACGCTCGGCAAGGTGCTCGGCGACTCGTCGGCCGTCCAGGGGACGATGCCTGCGTCCCTAGGCGCGGCAGTAGCCGCCTTCGAGCGGGGAGCGTGGATGCTCCGGGCTCACGACGTCCGCGAGACCGTCGAGGCGCTGGAGGTTGCGGCAGCGGTCGAACGGGGAAAGGTGACCGCATGAGCCGTTCCTCAACCCGATGCTCCTGCGCGCTCCTGGGGCGGCGCTCGTGGTGCGGGGCCGGAGGGCACAGTACGACTAGTACGGGCCCGGAGAGCCCCGTGCCGCGAGCGTCGTCAGGCGGCGGCGGAGGCGGGCTCTCACCCCAGAAAGTGCTGCGCACTTTCTGGGGGCCCCGAGAGCTGAGCCCGCCGGGAGCTGCTGCCGGCCAGGGGCGCGCATGACCATCGAGCTCCAGAGCCTCGTTGTCTTCGGGCATCACGGGTATCTCGAGGCCGAGCGCAAGCTCGGCCAGCGCTTCCTCGTCGACCTCTGGGTCGACGTGGGCGAGGCGGCGGCGTCGAGCGATGACATCGACCAGACCGTGGACTACCGTCATCTCGCCGGGCTGGTGCGCGAGGTGTTCGCCGGGCCGGAGCGCCTGCTGCTCGAAGGACTTGCAGGCGCCGTGGTGGACGGCATCCTCGAGCGGTTCGAGGCGGTCGAGCGGGTGCGCGTGCGCGTGCGCAAGCCGGACGTCGTCCTCGATCCGCCCGTCGAGCACGCTGCCGTGATCGTCGAGCGACAGAGAAAGGCGTAGGGGTCAGACCCCACGGGTCTGACCCCTACTCAGTTACTCCGTTCCTCGTGGCCACGCGCGCCTACGTTGGTCTCGGCGCGAATCTCGGCCCGCGGGAGGTGACGCTCCTGCGAGCGGCCGACCTCCTTGCCGCCGAGGCGGGGGTCGAGATGCTCGAGATCTCCCAGCTGCGCGAGACCGAGCCCGTGGGAGAGGTCGAGCAGCAGTCGTTCCTGAACGGGGCGGTAGCCGTCGAGACGACGCTCTCGCCGCGCGAGCTCCTCGACGTCCTTCTCCGAATCGAGCGCGAGCTCGGCCGGGTTCGCGACGGCGAGCGATGGGGGCCGAGGACGATCGACCTGGATCTCCTCCTGTACGGAGACGAGATCGTGGATGAGAAGGGCCTGCACGTGCCTCATCTTCGTCTGCACGAGCGCCGCTTCGCGCTCGAGCCGCTCACCGACCTCGAGCCCGAGCTCGAGATCCCCGGCCGCGGCAGCGTCTCCGAGCTCCTCGCAGGGTTACACTGATACGCATGTCGCATCTGGACGAGCTCGACGAGTTCGAGGCCGAGCTCGAGATCTCGCTGAAGCGCGAGTACTCAGCCGTATTCAGTCTCTTTCGCTACTGCGTCCTGACGCAGGACGCGACGTACCTCTGCAACAAGCTCGACGTCGAGGCGCTCCCGCAGGCGAGCTACCCGTTCTTCCACGTTCGGATGGAGGACGTGTGGGTATGGGACAAGAACCGGCCGACGCGGATCATCCCCAAGGCCGAGGTCTATACCTCGGGCGACCTCACGATCGAGGAGTTGCGCGGGGAAGGCGAGGAGCCGGGGTTGACCGCAGAGGCGCTCGCCGAGCGAATCGGCCAGCAGTTCCAGGGCGAAGACGACACCGTCTGACTCGCTCCTTCTCGGAGCAGCTCTGCTTGACTTGTCCACGTGCTCCTCGCCGTCGATGTCGGCAACACGCAGACAGCTCTCGGTCTCTATTCCGGGAGCGACCTCTCGGAGAACTGGCGGCTGGCGACCGAGCGCTCGACGACGGCGGACGAGCTCGGTGTGCTGCTCAGCGGTCTCCTCGACTTCGACCATGTCGACGGAATCTGTCTCGCCTCGACCGTGCCGGTGCTCGTGCGCGAGTGGGAGTGGCTTGCCGAGAAGTGGGCAGACGCGCCGCTTCTGGTCGTCGGTCCCGGCGTCAAGACGGGGATACCGATCCGCTATGACGATCCCCGCGAGGTCGGCCCCGACCGCATCGTGAATGCGGTTGCGGCGAGGGAGCGCTACGGCGCACCGGTAATCGTCGTCGACTTCGGAACCTCGACGAACTTCGACGTCGTCTCATCCGAGGGCGAGTACGTCGGCGGCGTCCTTGCGCCCGGGATCGAGACTTCGATGGAGGCCCTCTTCGCCCGCGCGGCGCGTTTGGTGAAGGTCGACTACGTCGCGCCCGAGGCCGTGATCGGGAAGACGACGGTCGGAGGGCTGCAATCGGGCCTCGTCTATGGGTTCGCCGGGCAGGTGGACGGCATCGTCGGCCGGATTCGAGAGGAGCTCGGCGCCGATGCGCGCGCGGTCGCCACCGGCGGCCTCGCAGATCTGGTCGCGCCGCACTCGCGCACGATCGAGCGCGTCGACCCGTTTCTCACGCTCGACGGCCTGCGCATGGTCTGGGAGCTGAACGCGTGATCGCCGATCCCGGGACGCTCGCGCTCTTCGCCGTCGCCTCGGCAGTTCTCACCGCCGCTCCAGGCCCGGCGGTCGTGTACATCGTCACTCTGAGCGCGAGCTCGGCGAGCGTTGCGCTGCGGCGCTCGAGGCGCTTCGCCCGCGCCCGGCGTACGTATCAGGCGAGGTCTACGTCGCTCTAGGCGTCACAACCGCGTTCGCCTCCGACGACTCGTCGTAGGGGCGAGGCTTGCCTCGCCCTGGGCCGCCCCTTCGCCGAAGGGCGAGGCAAGCCTCGCCCCTACCCGCCGCCGTAGATGGAGACGGGCAGCTCGAGCGTCAGCTCGTCTCCCGTCGGAATCTCTGCCTCGAGCTGCTCGAGGAGAGGAATCGCCCCGGGCACGGCCGCGAGCAGCCGGCGCTCGACCTCCTCGGTCGAGTCGAGCCGGAGAAGCTCCTGCTTGAAGGGCTTCGGGAAGCGCCCACCCGCGAGGTACCAGCCGTAGAACTTCTTGAGGAAGCCCGACGCGCGTCGCTCGCCCATCTCGCGCACCGCCTCGCGCGCGAAGAGGACGAGCTCGGCCACGATCTCCTCGCGCGTCGCCTCCCCCGCGTCTCCGTCGACGATCTCCCGGAGCGCCCATGGGTTCCCCTGCGCGCCGCGTCCGACCATGACGGCCTCTGCACCGGTCGACGCGAGGACCGACTGCGCGCGCAGGTTCGAGGTCACGTCTCCCGACGCGACGACCGGGACATCGACGAGCGAGACGAGCTCGGCGGTCAGCGAGTGGTCGGCCGTGCCGGTGTACATCTGCTGCGCGGAGCGCGGATGGAGCGTGATCGAGGCGACGCCCGCCTCGACCAGTCGCGGCCCGAGCTCGAGGCACGCGCGCGAGCCGTTTCTGAGGCCGCGTCTGAGCTTCACCGTCACCGGGACGTCGACCGCTCCGGCGACCGCCTCGACGATGTCGCAGGCGAGGTCGGGATCTTCGAGGAGCGTCGCGCCCGCGCCCGTTCGCGTCACTTTGCGGACAGGGCAGCCGAAGTTCAGGTCGACGATGTCCGCGCCGACGGCTTCCACCATCCGCGCTGCGTTCGCCAGCGCGCGGGGCTCCGAGCCGAAGAGCTGGATCGCGAGCGGGTGCTCATCGGTCGCAACTCGCAGGTAGCCGAGCGTCCGCTCGTTGCCGTGCTCGATCCCCGCGCAGCTCACCATCTCGGAGCAGACGAGCCCCGCTCCGTAGCGCCTGCCCTGCCGCCGAAACGCCTGCACGCTGACACCCGCCATCGGCGCGAGGACGAGCCGCGTCGGCACCTCGACCGGCCCGATATGCCACGACGTCCGAAGGTCGATCATGGCAGCGCATCGTAGACTCATAGGCACAAGGCGGCGCTGCGGCCGCCAAGCGGACGCCTTCAGGTATTTCCGCGCGACCAAAATCCGCGTGAGCGGATTTCTGGTCTCGCGCACTAGCCGGCCTGTTGACGCTCCACCTCAACCGCAGCTACCATTCCCGGCCGTCTGACGGGGCTTGCATTGCCCCGCCATCTCGTCTCGGAGGGCAATTCTTTGAAGGATGTGATCCTCACACCCGGGGGCTACAAGCAGCTGAAGAGCGAGCTCGATCGGCTGCGAACGGACAAGCGCCGAGAGATCGCCGAGCGCATCGCCGCGGCTCGCGCGTTCGGCGAGATCGCCGAGAACGCGGAGTATGACGACGCGAAGAACGAGCAGATGATGCTCGAGCACCGCATCGCGCAGCTCGACGAGCGGCTCGCCAACGCCCGCGTGATCAATCCGAAGGACATCGACACGAGCGTCGTCTCGGTGGGGTCGATCGTGCGCCTGCGAGACGTCGATGCGAAAGAGACGGTCGAGTACTTCATCGTCGGCTCGGCAGAGGCGAATCCCGTCGAGCACAAGCTCTCGAACGAGTCGCCGGTGGGCAAGGCCATCATGGGTCGCAAGAAGGGCGAGACCGTCGAGGTCGCCACGCCGCGCGGCTCCAAGCTCAAGTTCAAGATCATGGAGATCAAGGCTGCGTAGAGCGGCCTGATTTCACGCTTCTCGAGCTTCCCGTTACCAGGCACCGCGGCCGAGGATCACGCGAGGTTCCTCGGCGCCTTTCCTGCGTAGGATTCCCTGACTGCGGAAAAGGATGGGGATGGCTGAACTGCCGACCGGCACCGTCACGTTCCTCTTCACCGATATCGAGGGGTCGACGCGGCTCCTCAAGCAGCTCGGCTCGCGGTACGACGCGGTTCTCGCGGATCACCAGCGCATCCTGCGTGAGTGCTTCGACGCGCACGGAGGACGCGAGGTTGACACCCAAGGCGACTCGTTCTTCGTCGCCTTTGCACGCGCGGGTGACGCTGTGGCGAGCACCGTCGACGCGCAGCGCTCGCTCGCTCGCCATTCCTGGCCCGAGGGCGTCGAGTTGCGTGTACGGATGGGACTCCACAGCGGTGAGCCGCGTCCTACGGGTGAGCGCTACGTAGGTTTTGGCGTCCACCGTGCGGCGCGGATCGGAGCGGTCGGCCACGGCGGGCAAGTGCTGTTCTCCACTGCAACGCGCGAGCTCGTCGAGGACGAGCTTCCCCGAGACACGCGGGTCCGCGAGCTCGGCGTCTTCGAGCTCAAGGACGTCGACCGGCCGGAGCGTCTCTTCCAGCTCGATATCGACGGGCTTCCGAGCGAGTTTCCGCCCATCAAGGCCCAGAAGATCGCCGAGCCGCCCCACGTACGGCGACGCACGCTTGTCCTCGCGTTGCTCGCCGCTCTGCTCGCTGTTGCGGGTGCAATCGGGATCTCGGTGTGGCCCGCCGGCTCGGAAGAGGACGCTACCGAGGGCGACATCACCGGCGGCCACGTGCTCGCCGTCGACGCAGCGACCGGTGCGATCGATCGTCGGATAGCGGCCGGGCGGACACCGACCGCCGTGGCGGCGGGAGGGGGTGCGGTTTGGCTCGTCGATGCCGACGCGCGCACCCTCGTCCGCGTCGACGAGGCATCGGGTGACGTCGAGACGCTCTCGACGGGAGCCACGCCCACAGACGTTGCCGTCGGTCCGGGGGCCGTGTGGGTCGCAAACGGTGAGCGTCTCGAGACATCGCAGTTCGTCGGCCCGGTCGCGACTGCCGTCGTCCGCCTGGATCCCGTAACGCGCACGGAGCGAGCCAGCGTTCCTCTGCCCTACGAAGAGGGCGACCTCTTGAACCTCGTCGACAACCACTTGGCGGCGACCGACGATGCCATCTGGGCCGTTACCCCGGACTACACAGTTGTACGCATCGACGCCACAACCGGCGCAGTGACGGCGGCCACGAGAGCCGTTCCGGCCATCGCGGTCGCCGCCGGTGGCGCCGGTGTGTGGGCGCTCGGAGCAGAAGGCGAGGTCGTTCGCCTCGATGAGCGAACGGCACGCCCGATCGCACGCGCGCGCATCCCGGTCCCCGTCACGTCGATCGCGGTCGGCGACGATGCCGCATGGGTCACGTCCGCGGCTGACGGGACGCTCTGGCGCGTCGCCGGCGGGTCGAATCCCGCCCTGGGGACGATCGCCTTGGCACCTGGCGCCGGGGACGTGGCAGCAGGAGCCAACGCCGTGTGGGTCGTGAACCCAGTTGCTGGCACGCTCAGCCAAGTCGACCTGGGAACCGTGACGGTTGCACGCACGATCGAGCTTGGGGGCATCCCGCTCTCCGTCGCCGTGGACGGCGAGACGGTGTGGATTGCGGCTGTCGCCGGGCCGGGAGAGGCGGTGACGAAGGAGGTTTCCGGTATCGAGCCGCTTCCCTCGAGGATCTGCGAGCCCGTGCTGGCCGGCGCCGACGAGCCGGACCTGCTCCTAGTCTCGGATCTCCCACTCCAAGGGGGAATCACGATCACAACAACCCAGATGGCTCAGGGAATCGCATTCGTTCTCCGGGAACGAGGATTTCGTGCCGGTCCCTTCGCGGTCGCGTATCAGTCCTGCGACGACTCGATCGCGAGCACGGGTCTCTTCGACGAGGCGAAATGCGAAGCGAACGCGCGCGCGTATGCCCAAAACCTCGATGTCGTGGGAGTGATCGGAACGGTGAACTCGCCGTGTGCGGTCGCCGCTCTCCCAGCGCTCAACAGGGCTCCGGACGGCCCGCTCGCGATGGTGTCCCCGTTGAACTCTTTCGTGGGATTGACCCGGGCGGGTCCAGGCATCGACCCCAGCCTTCCGGCGGCCCTCTATCCGACGGGACGACGCAACTACGTGCGCGTCTTTCCGACCGACGATCTCCAGGGTGCCGCGCTCGCTCTGTTTGCTCGTGAACGGGGTCACCGGCGAGTGTTCGTGCTCGACGACGGCGATGTCTTCTACGGAGCGCTCCAGGCGACCGGGTTCGAGACCGCGTCGCGAAGACTCGGGCTCGAGGTCGTCGGTCGTGTCACCTGGGATCCCCGAGCGGATCGCTACACGGGCATCGCGAACGGCGTCGCTCGCTCCGGGGCGACCGCTGTGTTTGTCGGCGGCCTCCTGGACTCGAATGCTGCCCGCGTCATCCGCGATCTGCGCGCCCGTCTGGGCAAGGCTGTGGATGTTCTCGGGCCCGATGGCCTGACTCCGCTTCCACTCTTGGTCGAACAGGCAGGAGATGCCGCTTTCGGGGTTCATGTCAGCTTGGCTGGAGTCGTGACCGAGCGGCTTCCTCCAGCGGGCGCGCGCTTCGTCAAGCGATTCGGCCAGACGCAGGCCGGGGCTGCGATCGAGCCGACGACGGTCTACGCAGCCCAAGCGACGGAGGTGCTGCTCGACGCGATCGCGCGGTCGGACGGGACTCGTCCTTCGTGGTCGAGGAGCTGTTTCGGACGCGTGTCCGAGACGGGCTGCTCGGGACGTTCGGATTCGATCGGAATGGAGACATCACCGAGAGTCCAGTGACGATTCTGCGCGTTCGGAGTGGGGGAGCGTCGACCACGATCCGGAGCGTCGAGGGCGGCGTCGTGGAGCGCGTCGTGCGTCCGCAGGCAAAGCTCGTGCGCTGAAGGGCGGAGCCGAGGAGTCTTCGGTATCGCCATTCTCGATCTGAGCGGCTGGGAAGGCGTCGTTGCTGTCGCTGTCGTCGCCACCTCGCTCGCATGGCTCGCTGCGGCCGCCGCGGTGTTCGTGGTCCGGCGTCCTCCCGAGCCGCCCGTCGGACCACGGACGCTCGACTTGGGGCCCGAGCCTCCGGCGATCGCGAACTTCCTCGTCAACGACTTTCGCGTCACCAACGACGCGATTCCCGCCACGCTGATCGACCTCGCGGCACGCAACGTCGTCGACATCGAGCAGCGTGGTCCCGGCGTTTTTTACGTCCGACTGCGACCTCTCGACGACGAGGCCTTGACCACGTACGAGCGACGTGTGCTCGACCGCCTGCGCCGGCGCGCGAGCGACGGCGTGGTGCCGGCCGAGGCGCTGACCACCGGCCCGGGGGAGGAATCCACCCGCTGGAGGCGGAGGCTCGGCAACGAGGTCGTCGCCGACGCGAAGGCACGCGGTCTGTCGCAGGATGCGTTCGACGGTCCCGTCTTCACCGTCGCTGCGGGCGTTCCGGCGGCGCTCGCGTGGACCCTGTCCTCGTTCGAGGCCGGGATCGTCGTCGTCGCGGTGGGAGCCGCGATCTTGGGCTGGATTCGTGCGCGGCATCCGCAGCGGGAAACACCAGAAGGCCTGGAAGCCGCCTCGAGATGGCTCGGCGTGCGTGCCGAGCTCGCGGAGAACAAGGTCTTCCGGACGCACTCGCCGCTCACAGTCGAGCTCTGGAACCGGCTCCTGGCCTATGGAGCGGCGCTCGGTGTCGCGACCGGTGCGAGCGGGCCGCTGCCGATGGGGACCGAGTCGGACGCCGACGCCCGGAGCGCACGGCGGCAGCTGGCGACGCGTGCGAGTGGCGTATCCGCGTGTCTGGCCTCCCGGCTGGGGCTCGATCCGCTGATCGCGATCGTCGCGGGTATCGGAGCCGCAGTCGCTGGTGCTCTCGTCCTGTACTGGTTCGTTCCCGAGCTCTTCGACGCGTCCGGTGGAGGCCCGGGCGGCCTGATCGCCGCTGCGGGGTTCGTCGTTCCGTGCCTCGCGGTCCTGGTCGGGACCTCTCTCGCGGTGATGGCGTACGCGGATCTCAGATCGACGGTCGAGATCACCGGGCCGATTCTTCGCCTACGCGTTCTCGGAGGCGAGAAGAAGCCGCGTTACTACGTCGCGGTCGACGACGGTGAGTCGCGCACGATTCGAGCCTGGAGGGTGAATCCGCGCCACTACCTGGGACTCACGCAAGGAGAGACGATCACCGTCGCCGTGACGAAGAACCTCGGCTGTGTGCGGTGGATCATCCGCCGCACGGATCAAGCCTCGGCTCCCGACTAGACTCGGCCGCCATGACGCCGCCGAAGCGCTTTCCGGCCCGGGACGAAGTCGTTGCTGTTCGGACTGCGAGCGAGCAACTCGAGGCTGGAGGCGAGGCCGAGGACGCGCGCCGCCTCGCCGGCCGCGTGATGGCGCGCCGCGAGATGGGAAAGCTCGTCTTCCTCGATCTCGTGGATCGTTCCGGCCGAATCCAGCTGATGTGCGACACAGGGCTGATCGGTGACGTCGACGTCCACCTCGGCGACGTGATCGGCGTCTCCGGGCGGCCGGCGAAGTCCCGGCGTGGCGAGCCCTCGCTTGCGGTCGACGAGCTGACGGTCCTCTCGAAGAATCGGAGCCCGCTTCCGGACACGTTCCACGGTGTCACCGACCAGGAGACGCGCTACCGCAA
>Ga0136621_1000657_pt1 | contig 13728 bp, 12 predicted proteins | sample AntDryUQ445A2306_FD_104673 | JGI IMG/M metagenome (GOLD analysis project Ga0136621, IMG submission 104673) | Polar desert sand microbial communities from Dry Valleys, Antarctica - metaG UQ445A (23.06) | ecosystem: Environmental > Terrestrial > Soil > Desert | place: Antarctica: Dry Valley...
AACGAGCGCATCGGCGACCGCGGTTGCCGTCGTGTAACCGTCCTCGGCCGCGGCCCGCATCCGCGCGGCGTCGACCCGCACCGTGCGCATCAGCCCGGCCAGCACGCCAAGCGAGCCGTCCAGGGTTGCCACCGAGTCGAACAGCGGTGCCTTGTCCTCCTGCAGGTCGCGCTGATACCCCAGCGGCAGACCCTTGAGCACCACCAGCATCCCGGTCAGCGCCCCGATGACCCGACCGGCCCGGGCCCGGACGAGCTCCGCCGGATCCGGATTGCGCTTATTGGGCATCATCGAGCTGCCGGTCGAGAACGCGTCCGCGACCCGGATCCACCCGAACGCGGGGCTCGACCACCAGGTGAGCTCCTCGGCCAGCCGGGAGAGATGCGTCATCGCGAGCGCGATCGCGGCCAGCGTCTCGACCACGAAGTCGCGATCCCCCACGGCGTCGACCGAGTTGGCGGTCAGCCCGTCGAAGCCCAGCTCGGCGGCGGTCGTCGCCCGGTCCAGCGGGTAGCCGGCCCCGGCCAGGGCGCCCGAGCCGAGCGGCGACACGTTGAGCCGGCGCCGGGCGTCGGCAAGCCTGCCCCGATCGCGCTCCAGCGCTTCCACGTGTCCCAACAGGTGATGGGCGAGCAGGACGGGCTGGGCCGGCTGGATGTGGGTCGAGCCGGGCATGATCGCGTGGCCGTCCCGCTCGGCCAGATCGATCAGCGCCCGCTCGAGCTCGACGATGCCCGCTTCGAGACCGTCGATCGCCCGGCGGGTCCAGAGCCGGAGGTCCGTGGCGACCTGGTCGTTGCGCGAGCGGCCGGTGTGGAGCTTGCCGGCCAGTGGCCCGATCCGCGCTTCCAGCGCCGTCTCGATGTTGAGGTGGACGTCCTCGAGCGCGGGGTCCCACGCGAGGCTTCCGTTCGCTACGTCGTCGCGCAGCCCATGGAGGCCCGCCACGAGCTCGGCGACCTCGTCATGGCTGAGCAGACCCGCGCGGCCCAGCCCGTTGACATGGGCGATCGACCCGACGAGGTCGTCGTCGGCGAGCTCACGGTCGAGGTCGATGGAGGACGTGAAATCCGCGACCCGGGGGTCGTTCCCTTCAGCGAAGCGTCCGCCCCACAGCCGCACTGCCACCCTCCTCACCGGCTCGGAACGATCGTACCCACACCGGCGAAACCTGACGCCGACTGACCGTGTTCAGGTGAATGATGACCGAAGCCACCGTCAGCGAGTTGGACTAGCATGATAGTCCAACAGGAGCTATGATCTGCCCATGAACGCTGTCTCGCGCCCTGCCAACCGCACCCTGTGGCTCATGTTCGTCCTCCTCGGCTTCATGTGGGGCAGCAGCTACCTGTTCATCAAGATCGGCGTGGAGGCGGGTCTGCCGCCGTTCACGCTCGTCGCGAGCCGCCTGTTCTTTGGCCTCATCGTCCTGGTGACCGTGGTCGCGCTGGCCCGAGAGCCGCTGCCCCGGAGGCCGCGCCAGTACGGCCACCTGGTCGTGATGTCGGTCATCAACATCGTGCTGCCGTTCTTCCTGATCACATGGGGCGAGCAGTCCATCGATTCGGCGCTCGCCGCCATCCTCAACTCGACCGTGCCGCTGTTCGTGATCATGCTTGCCCCGCTGTTCCTGCCCGACGAGCAGATCACGCTCAACCGGCTGGTCGGCCTCGCTGTCGGCTTCGTCGGTGTCCTGGTGCTGTTCGTGCCGGACCTCGGCGTCCTCCGCGCGGACAGCCTGCTCGGCTGGCTGGCCCTGCTCGGATCGTCCGTTGCCTATGCCGTTGGCAACGTGTACTCGAAACGGAACGTCAAGGATCTCCGCCCGATGATTCCGGCACTCTTCCAGGTCGCGTTCGCGTTCATCATCAGCGCCGCGCTCGCGCTGCTGCTGGAGCGGCCGATCGGCCGCGTACCGGTGACCCCGCAGTCACTGTTCGCGGTGGTCTGGCTGGGCATCATCGGCTCGGGCTTCGCGTACCTCATGTACTTCCGGCTGCTGCGCGACTGGGGGGCCACGCGCATCTCGATGGTCGCCTACCTGTTGCCGGTGTTCGGTATTGCGCTCGGGGTGCTCATCGGCGAGGCGATCACGCCGAACCGGATCCTGGGCACGCTCCTGATCATCGGCGGGGTGGCGCTGGTCAACTCGCGCTACGGCGCCCGGCCGCTGTTCCAGTCGCGCGACCGGCGCGCTGCGGGTGCCGCGGCGTCCGAGACGCCCTGACGCCTAGCCTGTTCAGCCTAGCCGCGCAGATCGCGCCGGCGCAGCCCCCAGGTCGAGATCGCCAGACCGCCCACGGCCAGGACCGCGAGCAGGACGAGCCCCGGGCCGTCGAAGCGGCCCGCCATCGGCTGGCCGAGGTGGTGGTTGAGCGACAGCTGCAGCACCCAGTTTGGCAGCCGCAGGATGTTTCCGATGACCTCGAGCAGGTACGAGCTGATGACCACGGCACCCGCGACCGGGACCGCGATCCCGGCACGAATGAGCCCACCGGCCCCGAGCCCGATCCCGGCCACCGCGGCGGCATAGAGCGCAAGGACGCCAAGCCCCACGAGCGGCGTCGCGACGTCACCGCCCGGGCCGGCCACCGAGAGGCCGATGAACACGCCCACCACGACGACGGTGAGCGCGATCGCCGCCATGACCCCGAGGCCGCTCGTCACCGCCCAGCGCGAACGCGCCACCGGCGTCGAGAGGACCAGGTCGAGCCGCCTGTTGGCTTCGTCGCCGGCCCAGCCACCCACGAACGACGTGGCCGCCAGCCCGGTCAGCAACGTGCCGAACGCGAAGAAGCCCAGCTGGAGGACGCCGGACGGTGAGCCGATGTCGACTCCCGGATAGAGCCGCGCGATCAGCTCGCTGATGCCCCGGATCTGCGCGATGCCCGCGGCGAACGCCTCGGCCGAGGCGGCGATCAGCGCGCCGTACACCCCGATCCCGATCCCCCAGCCGATGGCGGCGGCGGTCCGGTCGGACAGCTGCCGGGTGAACGGGTTGCCGGTCCCGGCCGGCAGCGACGGCATGCGGAGCCAGCGCAGCCCGACCGCTCGACCGAGATCGCGGCGATCGAAGGCGACGACGCCGAGGGCGCCGAGCGTCGCCGCGACCAGCGCCACCACGCCGACCGGGAGCCAGTCTTCCTGCCCGGCGAGCGGTCGATGGGCGGTGGTCCAGCTGAACGGCGAGAGCGGCTCGAGGGCCTCGAGGACCGCCGACGTCGTCGCGTACGCGGGCACGATGTAGCCGCCGAAGAGGACGACGAAGCCGATCCCGGCCGCGCGTCCCCGGCCCACCACCGGTGCCGCTGCGAACGCCGCGCCGCCCGCGAGCAACATGAGCAGCCCGGTCAGCGCGAAATGCCCAAGCGCGGCGCCGAGCGGGATGGCGTCGCCGGGCAACGTCCCGAAAGCGGCGCCGGCGACGAACGTCAGGAGAGCGGCGATCGCCATCGCGACCGAGACGGCCGTGACGTGACCGAGCAGCTTCTGGAGCGCGATCCGGCGCCGCGAGATCGGGGCGGTCACCAGCACGTCGAGGCTGCCCCGCTGTGCCTCGCCGGCGAGCGTGCCGGACAGCGCGAGGACGGACCAGATCCCCAGGATCGACGGGAGGGTGTTGCCAACCCGCCACGAGACAAAGCCGCCCAGCGTGTCGACCGCGATCGGCTCGCCGAGGAGGCCGCGCAGCGCGATCGGCAGCAGCTGGGCCTGTGCGACGAGCTCCAGCCGCGAGGCGGCGGTCGCGAACTGCGCCCCCACGGCGGCCGCGGTGGCGAGCACGATGAGGCCGGGCAGCCCGCCCGCGGCGAGGATCGCGCGCCGGCTGTCACGGATCGTCTTGCCGTAGACGCTGCCCAGGCCGAGGAGGTGGTCCGCGAGGCGCGGGCCGGCCCTGGAGCGGGGCGCCCGGCGTGGGTCAGCCGCCATCGCCCCGACCGTACTGGGCCAGGAACACGTCCTCCAGGTTCGGGGCGCGGGTCATCAGGTCGAGCAGGTCGTGCCGGGCGGCCGCGCGGACGATGGGCCCGATCGGCCCGCTGACACGCATCGTGACGCGTCCCTCCACGCTCGCCACGTGGCTCACCCCGGGCAGGGCCTCGAACTCGTCCGCCGCAACCGGTCCCCCGAAGACCAGCTCGACCTGCTGGAAGGCGAGCAGGCGGATCGTCTCGATGCGGTCCACCTGGACGAGCCGGCCGTCGCGGATGATCGCCACCCGATCGCAGGTCCGGTCGACCTCCTCGATGATGTGCGAGGAGAGGAAGACGCTCCGACCGTCGGATCTGGCCGCGCGGACGATCTCGAAGAACGTGTGCTGGACGAGTGGATCGAGCCCGGCCGTGGGCTCATCGAGGACGAGCAGCTCCGGCTTGTGCTGCAGGGCGACGACGAGACCGACCTTCTGCTTGTTGCCCTTCGAATACTCGCGAAAGCGGCGCGACGGATCGAGGTCCAGGCGCTCGACGAGCTCGGCCGTATAGGCCCGGTCCACGCCGCCTCGGAGGTTGGCGAAGTACTCGATCGTCTCGGCCCCCGTCAGCCGGTCGTACAGGTCGAACTCGCCGGGCAGGTAGCCGACCCGTCGATGAATGGCCACCGGATCCGCGGTCGTCTCGATGCCGAACACCTCGGCCCGGCCGCTGGTTGGGCGGATCAGGTCGAGGAGCACGCGCATGGTCGTCGTCTTGCCGGCGCCGTTGGGCCCCAGAAACCCGAAGACCTCGGCCGCCTGTACCTCGAGATCGACCTCCTCGATCCCGCGGTGCGTGCCGTACGTCTTGGTGAGCCGCTCCGTGCGGATGATCGGCGGCATCGAGCGGTCAGACGCCCACCGGATGCCAGACCGTCTTCATCTCGAGGAAGGCGGCGATCCACTCGGGGCGCTCCGCCGCGCGGTCGTCGGTCCAGTCGAAGCGTGCGTCGCTCTCGCCGCGGGGCCGGCGGGCCAGCCGCTTGACGCTGTCTGCGGCGATCGTCTCGATCTCCGTGCGCTGCTCGTCCGGGACGCCCCACACGTCGAGCGCGTCGACGTCGACGTGGCCCGCGAGCACCGACACGAGCTCCTTGCGGAACCCAGTCAGAAGGTTGACCACGCCGCCCGGCACGTCCGACGTGGCCAGGACCTCGGTCAGCGTGACCGCCGGGAGCGGCCGCGACTCCGAGGCGAGGACGACGGTCGCGTTGCCTGCGACGAGCGGCGGCGCCACGCGCGACACGAGCCCCAGGAGCGAGGACGTCTCCGGCGCGACGACCCCCACGACGCCGGTCGGCTCGGGGATCGTGAAGTTGAAGTACGGCGCCGCCACAGGGTTTGACGAGCCGAGCACCTGGGCGATCTTGTCCGCCCAGCCCGCGTACCAGACCCAGCGGTCGATCGATCTCGCGACGAGGTCGCGCGACCGCGTCTCGGTCAGCCCCTCGGCCTGGGAGACCTCCGCCACGAACTGGTCGCGTCGGCCCTCCATCAGCTCGGCCACTCGGTAGAGCACCTGGCCGCGGTTCATCGCGGTCCTGTCGGCCCACGGCTGTGCGGCCATGCGGGCGGCACGGACGGCATCGCGCAGGTCCTTCCGTGATGCTCGAACGGCATTGGCGAGCGGTGCTCCGTCGGCCGCGCGGACCACGTACGACCGGCCCGACTCCGACCGCGGGAACTCGCCGTCGAGATACAGCTTGTAGGTCTTGCGGACCTCGAGGCGGTCGGCGGGCGTGGGCGTCGCGGATCGGGTGACGGCGCGCGAGCGCGCGGCGCGGGCGGGCGGGGCCATCAGCCGGACCCTCGCGGGCGAGTTGCGTCATCTACCCGTGACGCGGGTACAAAACCGGACGGACGCCGGATGCTCGGGCACTGATAGCCGACCAGGACTATCAATGCCCCTGCGCCCCGCTCCAACGCGCCGGCGGATGCGCTAACACCCGCCCGGCGGGTACCTGTGCCGGCACAGGCCCTGCCGGGGCGCTCAAGGCACGCGGTCCATACTGTTGCCGTACTGGGCTGTTTCGGGTCGCTCGAGCAGCAGCGCCCACGCTGGCCCGGCGTCGGCGACCGGGCGGTGGCGCGTCCCTCGTGGGACGACGAACAGCTGCCCGGCACCGAGCAGCACCGGGTCGCGGTCCTCGAGCTCGATCGAGAAGGCGCCGCGCCAGCACAGGAAGAGCTCGTCCTCCTCGTGGGCGTGCCAGACGAACTCGCCCTCCAGCCGCGCCAGCCGCACGATCGCGTCGTTGGCGGTCACGAGGTCGACCGGCGACCACGGCTCGGTCAGCGCTTCGCAGGCGGCATCGATCGAGATCGGCTCGGCCTCGAGGATCCCCTCGAGCGTCACCGATCATCCAGGCGGACGTATGCGTGCAGCCCGTGCATCCCGCCCTCGCGCCCGAACCCGGACTCCTTGTAGCCGCCGAAGGGCGACGTCGGGTCGAACCGGTTGAACGTGTTGGCCCAGACGACGCCGGCCTTCATGCACCTGACCATGTGCAGGATCCGGCTGCCCTTGTCGGTCCAGATCCCGGCCGACAGCCCGTACGGCGTGTTGTTCGCCTTCTCCACCGCCTCGTCCGGCGTCCTGAACGTCAGGACCGACAGCACCGGGCCGAAGATCTCCTCGCGCGCGATCCGATGCGATTGGGCGACGCCGGTGAAGAGCGTCGGCCGGAAGAACCAGCCCCGCACCGGCAGGTCGCAGGCCGGCTGGTAGATCTCGGCGCCCTCCGCGGTCCCCGCCGCCACGAGCTCGCTGATCTTCTCGAGCTGGGCTTTCGAGTTGATGGCGCCGACGTCCGTGTTCTTGTCGAGCGGGTCGCCCACCCGGATCGTCGAGAGCCGGTCCTTGAGCTTCTCGACCAGCGTGTCGTGGATCGACTCCTGGACGAGCAGGCGCGAGCCGGCGCAGCACACCTCGCCCTGGTTGAAGTAGATGCCGTTGACGATGCCCTCGACCGCCTGGTCGAGGGGCGCGTCGTCGAACACGATGTTGGCGGCCTTGCCGCCGAGCTCCAGCGTCAACCCCTTGTCCGTGCCGGCCACGCCCTTCGCGATCCGCTTGCCGATCTCGGTCGATCCGGTGAACGCCACCTTGTCGACGCCGGGATGGGTGACGAGATGCATGCCGATCTCGCCGGGGCCGGGGACGATGTTGACGACACCGGGCGGCAGGTCCGCCTGGCGGCAGACGTCCGCGAAGAGCAGCGCGCTGAGAGGCGTGGTCGAGGCCGGCTTCAGGACGACCGTGTTGCCGGCCGCGAGCGCCGGCGCGATCTTCCAGGAGAGCATGAGCAGCGGGAAGTTCCACGGGATGACCTGCGCGGCCACGCCCAGCGGGCGTGCCACGCGACCCGGGAAGGCGTACTCCAGCTTGTCCGCCCAACCCGCGTAGTACCAGAAGTGGGCCGCCGCGAGCGGCACGTCCACGTCCCGCGACTCCTTGATCGGCTTGCCGGAGTCCATCGTTTCGAGGACCGCGAACTCGCGTGAGCGCTCCTGCAGGATCCGCGCGATCCGGAACAGGTACTTCGCGCGCTCCTTGCCGGCCAGCGTGCCCCAGCTCCGTCGCTGGGCGCGGCGGGCGGCGCGAACGGCCTTGTCGATGTCTGCCGGGGTCGCCTTCGCGACGCGAGCGAGGGTCTCCTCGGTCGCGGGGTTGACCGTCGCGAACGTCCCGCCGTCGCTCGCCTCGACCTCCCGGCCGCCGATGAACAGGCCGTATCGCTCCTTGAGGTTGACGACGTCGGGCGACTCGGGGGCCGCCGCGTACTCCCACGGGACCGCCTGGCCGTCGCCCATCCCCCAGCTGGTGGGCGCGCGTTCGGTGGCGCGCGTGAGACGGGTGTCGGTCTCGGTCGCCATCGCGGGCATTATGTCACGGTGCCCTCTCGCATCCGGCCGCTGGGACTGGTCGTTGCGCTCGCCGTCGGCCTCGCGGCGTGCGGAGTCTTCGACGGGGCGAGCACCGCGCCGCCGGCCAGCGGGGTTGCCTCATGGGCTCCCGGACCGGCCGCGCCGCTCCTGCTGACCGAGGTAGCGGCGGCCACCCACGGCGACCGGATCTACGCGGCGGGCGGTCTCGATGCGCAGGGCCGCGCCGTGGATGCGGTGCTGGTCCTCGATGTGGTGTCGCAGAGCTGGTCGAGCGGGCCGCCGCTGCCCGAGCCGATCCACCACTCGGCGCTGGTGTCAACGCCCGACGGCCTGCTGCTCGTGGGCGGCTTCCGAGCCGACGGCCAGCCGACGGCGGACGTTCAGCGGCTCGATCCGGCCGCGGACCGCTGGGTCGCCGGGCCAGGTCTGCCCGAACCCCGCGCGGCCGGCGCCGCCGCCGCCTCACGCGAGGGCGCCGTGTATGCCGGCGGGATCGGCCCCGGTGGTGTCGAGGCCGCGGTCTTCCGCCTGGTCGGCCGGGAGTGGACCGTCGTGGGTCGCCTGCCGATCGGGCGGGAGCACCTCGCCGCTGCTACCGACCATGACGGGCGGGTCTTCGTGCTGGGCGGACGGCGCGGCGGGCTCGACTCCAACCAGTCGATCGTCGACGTCATCGAGGGCGACACGATCCGGCTCCTCGGCCACGTGCCCACGCCCCGAGGCGGTGTCGGGGCGTTCTGGTGGCCGGGCCTGGGGGCGTGCCTGGTGGGCGGCGAGTCGCCCGGCGGCACCCATGCGCAGGTCGAATGCATCGACGCCCAGGGCAGGGTGACCGGCCTTCCGGACCTGGCGCTTGCGCGTCACGGCCTGGGTGTGGCGACGCTCCGCGGCGCCGCCTGGGTCGTGCTCGGCGGCGCCAGGCCGGGCCTTTTCGTCAGCAATGCCGTCGAGGTGCTCGAGCTGCCCTGACGACCCTCAGCAGCGGTAGGCCGCGAGGGCGAGGGCAACCTCGCAGTAGCGCACGTGCAGGTGATCGTCGTGACCCGGATACCAGCTGGTCCAGCCCTCGCGGATGAGCACCGGGTCATTGAAGTAGATCAGCTTCACGTGCCCCGCCGCAGCCGCACGGATGGCTTTCACGAGCTCCCTCGTGGACGTTCGGTCGTACGACGCGGACCGCCAGTTGGTACCCCAGAGACACTGATTCCGGTGATCGCGGATGGGTCGGACGTCGACATCCAGGCCCACCTCGTGCGACGTGTGCCCGGCGATGTCGCCGCCGTGCTCGTGGCCGATGTCGCCCAGCGCCAGGCCGCCGTACCCGGCGCCCGCAGCGGTGCGGCCGGCCGCCACCACCTGTCCGATCGCCGCGCCCGTGCCCCAGTTTGCCGGCCCGTTGCCGACGCTGTAGTCGCACAGACCCGATGACGAGAACGACGGCAGCCCGAAGTGCGCGATCAGGTAGCGCCAGAGGGTCGCGTCGGCGATCCCGTCCTGCGAGAGGCCCACGTGACGCTCGAGCGTGCGGACCGCGTTCGTGGTCGGGGCGTCGTACACGCCGGTGGTCGCGAGGCCGGCGCTGCGCTTGGCGTTCAGCTGGCGCTGGAGCGTGAGGACCGCTTCGCCTCGAGCTCCCGGTCCCACCCGAGTGACGAGCCTGGCCCACGTCGTGTGGTCGACGATCCCCGAGGCCCGCAGGCCCACCTGGCCCTGGAACGACCGGACGCCCGCCGTGGTGTTCGCGCTGAACAGGCCGTCGTACCTGACGCCGATCCCGTGTCCGCGGAGGAGCGACTGGATGGCCAGGACGTCCGATCCGCGGTTGCCCTCGCTCTGGACCGGCCAGGCGAAACCGGGCAGCGCGGCGCCGACGGGAGCGGCCCCGATGACCAGCGCGAGGATCACGCCCGCGCCGATCGCCATTCGACGGATCGACATCGGTTGGCATCCTAGCAGGGGCCCGGCGGGGTCTCCCTCGGATCGGCGGCCCCGCCGAGCTGGCCGGCCGCCTGGCCGGGCGTCTCGGGTACGCTCAGGCATCCGGCAGAGCAGGAGACCCCATGCCCCGCCTCGCCCACGCCTCCGAGCTGCTCGACGGGCCGCTCGACGACCCGGCGGCGCTGGCCGGCAATCTGCGCGACCTCGCCCGGGTCAACCGATGGCTGGGCGGGGCACGGCTGTCCGCGAGGGCGCTCGAGACGCTGACCGGCGCCGCAGCCGCCCGAGGCCAGGCCGTGACGTTCCTCGACGTCGGCACCGGCGGCGCGGACATCCCGCTGGCGCTCGTGAGGGACTGGCGGCGGCGCGGCCGACGGCTCGATGCCACCGGCGTCGACGACCGAGTGGAGGTCATTGCGGCCGCGCGACTCGCGACGCCGGAGCTAGATCGCCGAGGCCTCCGGCTGGTGGTCGCCGACGGGCGCGCGCTGCCCTGGCCCGACGATGCCTTCGACGTCGTGCATTGCTCGCTCGTCCTCCACCACCTCGACGAGCGTGGTGCCGTCGCGCTCCTGCGCGAGATGGGCCGCGTCGCCGCCCGCGGCGTGGTGGTCAACGACCTTGCGCGGGGTCGCCTCGCGTGGCTAGGCGCATGGCTGCTCGCGCACGCCTGCACGAGGAACCGCTATACGCGGCACGATGCACCGCTCTCCGTGCGGCGGGCCTGGTCGCTCGGGGAGGCCCGGGCGCTGCTCGCCGTGGCGGGCCTTCGACCCGTGGCCGAGCTCCGGGGCGTGGCCGGGCACCGCTGGGCGATCGCGGCGCGCTCATGACCCTATCGCCGGCGCCGGTCGCGGAAGACGTCGAGGTGGCGATCGTCGGGGGCGGCCCGGCGGGCGCGTGCCTGGCGGCATTGCTCGCGGCGGCCGGCCGCGAGGTGGTCCTCCTCGAGCGGGCGCCGAGCTGGAGGTGGCGGGCGTGCGGCGTGTTCAGCTCTCCGGCCACGGTCGCCGCCCTGCGACGCGTCGGCATCGAGGAAGCCGCGCTGGATCGCGCCACGCGACCCATCCCCGCGATGCGGGTCGAGACGCCCGCCGGGCTCCCGTTCCGCCTGGCCTACGGCGACGACGGATCGCTAGCGGCGCCGGCGGTGGGCTTCGATCGCTCCGCGCTGGATCCGGCGCTCCTGGAGCTCGCGCGAGCACGGGGCGCCAACGTGCGCGAAGGTGTGCTCGCGCGAGTCGTGGAGATTGATGTGGAGCGCGGGGCACGGTCACGGCTCGAGCTGCGCGATGGTTCCGGCCGGGAGTCGACGCTGACGGCTCGCGTCGTGGCCGGCGCCGATGGGCGCCACTCGATCGTGGCCGCTGCGGCCGGCGTCATGCGCCGGGCGCCGCTGGGTGACAGGGTGGGCCTGACCTATCACGTGACGGACGCCGTGGCAGAGCCACATGACGCTCGAATGGTGATCATCGACGACGGCTACGTCGGCCTCGCCCCGGTGCCGAGGGGCCGGCTCAACGTCGGCATCGTGCTGGGGCGGCGGTGGCGCTCCAGCCTGCGCTCGGATGGCGCTCGGGCGGTGAGCGAGCGAATCGAGCGCGATCTCGGGTTGACACTCGGAGCGGTCGCTCCGCAGCGGACCGACAACCTTGCCGGCGCCGCGCCACTCGCGGTTTCGGTCGCGCACCGCGCCGGGCCGGGCTGGCTGGTCGTCGGGGACGCGGCGGGCTTCCTCGACCCGTTCACGGGCGAGGGCCTGCACCGCGCGGTCGTGTCCGCCGAGCTGGCGGCAGATGCCATCGACGCGCTGTTGCGCGGCGCCCGAAGCCTTGCGCCATACGAGCGGGCCATGACGGCGCGCTTTCGGAGCAAGGACGTTGTCAGCCTGCTTGTGCAGGGGTTCCTCGCCCGGCCGGCACTGTTCGGCTATGCGGCCCGGCGCCTGGCGGGCCGGCCAGGGGTCCGTGAGACGATGGGCCTCGTGATGGGCGACCTCGTCCCCGCGTCGCGAGCGATCGATCCGCGCTATCTCGCCGCACTGCTCCGGCCGTGACGCCGGTCACCTGACGATGCGCAGCGAGATCGCCCTCGACATGGCCGCGCCGCCGGAGCTGGTCTTCCGCCTCGCCCGCGACATCGAGCGCTGGCCGCGACTGCTGCCCCACTACGCCGCGGTGCTCGTGGAAGAGCGCCGCCCGGACGGCTCGCTGGTGGCCCGGCTGGTGGCGCGCCGCCCGCTCGTGCCCGCCCTGGGCATCGGACTGCCGGTCGCCTGGCGATCGCGCTCGTGGAGCGACCCGATCCGGCGCGAGCTCCGGTTCGTCCACCGCGGCGGCGCGACGGACGGCATGGACGTGACCTGGCGGATCGAGCCGGCGCCGGGCGGAACCCGCGTGACGATCCAGCACGATTTCCGGCCCCGCATCGCGGCGTGGGCGTCGCTCATCGACCGGTTCTTCACCCGCCCCATCGCCGGCCGCACCCTCGCCACGTTCCGCGTCCTCGCCGAGACCCTGGCCGAGCCGGTTGGCCCCGATAGGTCCGAGCCTGCCACGGCCGCGAATCCATGGACATGAACCAGCGTCGCCGCGTCGTCATCACCGGCATCGGCGTGGTCACGCCCGCGGGCGTCGGGCTCGAGGCGTTCCGGGCCGGTCTGCGGGCCGGCCGTTCGCCGGTTCGCCCCATCGACCGGTTCGACCCGACGCCATTTCGGTCGCAGATCGCCGCCCAGGTCGACGACTTCGATCCGCTCGACCACCTCGACCCGAAGACGGCGCGCCAGCTCGACCGCTTCAGCCAGTTCGGCCTGGTCGCCGGACAGATGGCGCTCGCCGACGCCAGGCTCGTGCCGGGCAGCGACGGCGGCGCGGCGCCCGACAGGATCGGCATCTACCTGGGCAGCGCGCTGGGCGGCATCGCCTTCGCCGAGGCGCAGCACGAGCGGTACCTGGAGCGCGGCATCCGGTCCGTATCGCCGACGCTCGCGCTGGCCGTCTTCGGCGGCGCCGCCCCAGCGAACCTCGGCATCGCGCTTGGCGTACACGGCCCCATCCTGTCGACCGCGAACTCCTGCGCGTCCGGAGCCGTCGCGCTGGGCGAGGCGCTCGATGCCATCCGCAGTGGCCAGATCGACGCGGCCATCGCCGGCGGTGCCGAGGTGCCGCTCAGTCCGCTCGCCTTCGGCGCGTTCGACATCATCCGGGCCCTCTCGAGCGGCTCGAACGACGATCCCGGACAGGCGGCGCGCCCGTTCGATGCCCGGCGTGACGGCTTCGTGATGGGCGAGGGCGCGGCGCTGCTGGTGCTCGAGGCGGCCGACATGGCCGAGCGGCGGGGCGCCCTGCCGTACGCCGAGCTGCGTGGCTACGGGGCCACGTCAGACGCGCATCACATGATCCAGCCGCTGGCCGACGGCAGGGAGGCGGCCCGGGCCGCCCGGATCGCGCTGGCGGATGGGTCGACAGCCGCTTCCGAGATCGAGTACGTCAACGCCCACGCCTCGTCGACGCCGATCGGTGACGTCGCCGAGGCCCGCGCGATCGTCGGAGCGCTCGGCGCGCGCGCGGCGACGGTCCCGGTCAGCGGCACGAAGGCGCTGTACGGACACCCGCTCGGTGCGTCCGGCGCGATCGAGGCCGCGATCTGCGCGCTGGCCATCCTCGACGGCTGGGCACCCGGCACCACGAACCTCGGCGAGCCGGATCCGGACACGGGCGCCCTGCTGCCGGGGCTGATGCGGACGGGACGGCCGGGCCGCTACGGCCGTGTCCTGTCGACCTCGTTCGGGTTCGGTGGTCTCAACGCGGCGCTCGTGCTGGGGAGCGCGGACGGCTGATCAGCGCTGCGCGAGCGCCCGCCGGCCGTGGGAGCCGGCATGGCTCCGGCCGGCCGGCACGGCGTTCCCGTCGTGCTCGGCCACGATC
>Ga0136621_1000663_pt1 | contig 13683 bp, 14 predicted proteins | sample AntDryUQ445A2306_FD_104673 | JGI IMG/M metagenome (GOLD analysis project Ga0136621, IMG submission 104673) | Polar desert sand microbial communities from Dry Valleys, Antarctica - metaG UQ445A (23.06) | ecosystem: Environmental > Terrestrial > Soil > Desert | place: Antarctica: Dry Valley...
CCAAACGGGGCGAACATGGCCCCGTGAGCGATGAAAAACGGGCTTAACGGCCGCGTCTCCGTCTGCAATCGATTCGTATACACGCTGTACAACCATTTTTGATACTTGTTCAGAGGTTCCTTATCTAGCGCGCCCGTATGCAGCGCAGGGAATACGGGATTGGTGGGTGTCGGTGCATGAGCGCTAATCTTCTCGCTTCTTGCCGTAACGCTTCGACAGATCGGCGGCGAGCCGTTTCGCCGCTTCGAGGCTTTTGGGCGATAACTTGCCGCTGGTGTCCGTCAGGGCGGCCGCCGCTTGCGAGTGGCCCGACTGCGATGCGACGCTGAACCATGCGTAAGCCGATCCCAAGTCCCGCGTCACACCTTGACCCTGGGCGTAGATCTCCCCGAGACGAAATTGCGCCTGCGGAAGGCCCTGTTCAGCCGCGCTTTTGAACCAGCGGCCGGCCGCGCTTAGATCCTTTTCGACCCCTTGGCCGTTTGCGTACATGATCCCGAGATAATATTGAGCATAAGGATCGTTGGAGGCCTCTGCGAGCGGGAGCAGGACCTGTAGGGCGCGCTCGAAATTCCCTTGAGCGTGTGCAACCACGGCTTCGGTTAAATCGGCTTGTGCGGCGAAAGTTAGCGCGAACAGCAACAAGGACATGAGGCATCGGTGTTTCATAATCTATGCTGGCCTTTCCACTGCGGTACACGATTGAGTTAAAATTGCCGCCTTTATAGAAGCTAGCACGCCGAATGTACAGCCCGGGGTTGGACGGACGCGATAACCGTCGAATAGCTACACGAGAACGTCAATGAACGGCTACAAGGCCTTTCGGGTCCACCAAGAGGACGGGAAGATCCATGCCCGGATCGAAACCCTGCAGCGGGAAGATCCGTGCCCCGGCGAGGTGCTGATCCGCGGCGTTTATTCCAGCGTGAATTACAAGGACGCGCTCGCCGCCACGGGAGCAGGAAAGATTCTGACGCGCTTTCCCTTGGTGGCGGGGGTCGATATTTCCGGAGTCGTCTCGGAGTCGGATGATGCTCGCTACCGGCCCGGCGACAAGGTGCTGGTGACCGGCTATGACTTCGGCGTGAGCCGCGATGGGGGCTACGCGGAGTTTGCGAGTGTCCCGGCCGAGTGGGTGGTGCCCCTGCCCGCGGGTTTCTCCTTATACGAAGCGATGGCGATCGGTTCCGCGGGGTTTACGGTCGCCATCTGCGTGCAGCGCTTGGAAGACAACGGACAAACGCCGGCCAGCGGCCCGGTGGTGGTTACGGGTGCGACCGGAGGTGTGGGAAGCCTCGCGATTGACATCCTATCTGGACGCGGATACGAAGTGGTTGCGGTGACCGGCAAGATGGCGGAAGCTCTCAATCTGCGCAGCCTAGGCGCGCAAACGGTCTTGGACAGGAATACCCTCGAGTTGGGATCGCGGCCGCTCGAAAAAGGCCAATGGGCGGGCGCCATCGATAACATCGGCGGGGAGCTGCTCGCCTGGCTCACCCGGACCATGCGCCCGTGGGGGAACATCTGTGCGGTGGGTTTAGCGGGCGGCAGCGAGCTGCATACCACCGTCATGCCATTTATCCTGCGCGGCGTGAGCATATTAGGCATCAGTTCTGCGGGCTGCCCGACGGCGCTGCGGCATGCGCTGTGGCAACGGTTGGCCGCGGATCTGCGGCCGCGTCATCTCAACAAGATTGCCGCGCGCACGGTTGCATTGGAAGATCTGCCCGCGGTATTCGACGCGATGCTCCAGGGGCAAGCGCGAGGGCGGACGGTGGTTAAAATCGCGGACGAATAACGGCCCGGAGTTGAACGCGCTCCATGGTTGCTAAAACCTTATATGACAAGCTTTGGGACAGCCACGTTGTGCAGGACTACGGCGACGGGACGGCGCTCATCTACATCGATCGGCATCTCATCCATGAGGTGACCTCGCCCCAAGCCTTCGAGGGATTACGGATCGCACACCGAAAACCGTGGCGCATCGACGCGAATCTCGCGGTTTCCGATCACAATGTTCCAACCACCGACCGGACGACCATCGACGATCCGATCTCACGCCTGCAGCTCGAAACCTTGGATCACAACTGCGCTAGCTTCGGTATCCGCCAGTTCAAGATGAGCGACATCCGTCAAGGGATCGTGCACGTGATCGGGCCGGAGCAGGGGTTTTCCTTGCCCGGCATGAGCATCGTGTGCGGCGACTCGCATACCTCCACGCACGGTGCTCTGGCGGCATTGGCTTTCGGCATCGGCACCTCCGAGGTCGAGCATGTCTTAGCGACACAATGTTTGATCCTCAAGAAATCGCGCAATATGTTGGTTCAGATCAACGGCTCGCTCGGCCGCGGCGTAACCGCCAAAGATATGATCCTCGCGGTCATCGGACGCATCGGCATGGCAGGCGGCACAGGGCACACCATCGAGTTTTCGGGTCTGGCGATTCAGGCGCTGTCGATGGAAGCGCGCATGACGGTGTGCAACATGAGCATCGAAGCCGGCGCGCGAGCGGGGCTCATCGCGGTGGACGAGGCGACGATCGCCTACCTCGCGGACCGTCCGATGGCGCCCACGGGCGGGCTCTGGGATCAGGCTATCGCCGCCTGGCGCGATTTGCGGTCCGATCCCGGCGCCGGGTTCGACCGTGTGATCGAAATCGATGCCCATGGCATCCAGCCTCAAGTGTCCTGGGGCACCTCCCCGGAGATGGTTGTGTCCGTCGATGGGCGGGTCCCGGACCCTGGGGCTGAGAGCGATCCCGTCAAGCGCGACGGTATGCGCAAAGCGCTGGCCTACATGGGCTTGCAAGCGAATGTCCCGATCACCGATATTCCCTTGGATAAGGTGTTCATCGGGTCTTGCACCAATTCGCGCAACGAGGACTTGCGCGCCGCCGCCGAGGTCGTGCGCGGTAAGCGCATCGCAGCGAATATCATGCAAGCTCTGGTGGTGCCGGGCTCGGGGCTCGTGCGCAGGCAAGCCGAGCAAGAGGGTTTGGATCGAGTATTCATCGAGGCCGGGTTTGAGTGGCGCGAAGCGGGCTGCTCGATGTGCTTGGGGATGAATCCAGACCGATTGTCACCGGGCGAGCGTTGCGCTTCGACCTCGAACAGGAATTTCGAAGGCCGGCAGGGCTCCGGCGGACGAACTCATCTGGTCAGTCCGCCGATGGCTGCCGCAGCAGCGATCGCCGGACATTTTGTCGATGTACGGGAATTCTGAAGGCGAACGGGGATGAGCGGCGGGGAACCACCGTTGGATAGTTTTCGGAGCGGGGAACATGGAGGCAATTAAAAAACTGACGGGGTTGGTGGCGCCGCTCGATCGCCACAACGTCGACACCGACGCGATCATACCGAAACAGTTCTTGAAATCGATCCAGCGCACCGGATTCGGACCGAACCTCTTCGACGAATGGCGGTATCTCGACCAGGGTGGGTCGGCCCAGGACTGCGCCCATCGGCGATTGAATCCGGATTTCGTGCTGAATCATGAGCGCTATCGCGGAGCTCAAATCCTCCTGGCGCGGGACAACTTCGGTTGCGGGTCCTCGCGCGAGCACGCGGTATGGGCGCTGTTGGACTACGGGATCCGCTGCGTGATCGCGACGAGCTTCGCGGATATCTTCTTCAGCAACGCCCACAAGAACGGTCTATTGGCAGTCATGCTCGCGAATCCAACGATAGACCGGTTATTCCAGGATGTCGCGCGCGCGCCCGGCTATAAGCTCACTGTGGATCTCGAGTCGCAGAAGCTCGTTACGTTGGAGCAACGAGTTATCGACTTCAGCATCGACCCGGTCATTAAGCGGCGGTTAATGGAAGGTCTGGATGATATCGGCATCACGTTGCAAACGGCGGAGCTCATTCGCGCCTACGAGCAGCGGCGCCGTCAGGATGCGCCGTGGTTGTTCTCGGAGGAGATAAGCAGCGCCGATTCATTGACAGGGCCAAACGAATCGACTACATAGCGGCGGCCTTGACCGCGTGACGCTTGAACTTTGTGTCCGACGGTGCGTCGAAGGTAGGGGCATGTTCCAGGATGTACATGGCTGTTTAACCCGCCAGGGTTGGTGAGAACATTGTAATAGAAAATTGGAGAAATAAAGTATGCAGATCAATAAAACGCTTATTGCCGGCTTAGCCGCCTCTGGGCTGGTGCTTTCGGGCAACGTAGCGGCCGAGACGGTTGAAGTGAAGACCCCGGGGATGAAGTTCGATCCCGTGGTCGTATTCGTCAAGGCTGGTGATACGGTACAGTGGACAGGCTTGCCGACGGCGAGCCATGATGCCGTGGCCATACCGGGCATGATCCCGGAGGGCGCCGACGTCTTCAACAAGAAGGAAGAGGGGGCGACCGTGACGCTCACCGAAGAAGGCGCCTATGTCTACGCGTGCCGGCCTCACCAAGGCCTGGGTATGCTCGGGGCCATCGTCGTGGGTGACAAGATGCCCGCCAACATGGAGCAGATCCGGAAGAGTCCCGAAAATAAGGGACCGGTCGCGAGAATCGTCAAAGAGCTCGAGAAGCAAGTCGAGGCGAAGTTCGCCAAGTAAGGCGTATGACAGTGATCGGCTTCTCCCACGGTCGGTTACCGTCGCGAGAAGGAGCGGTGGTGTCTGCGTGAGACTTCGCACAGACACAATCGCCTGCTTCGTGAGAGTACTTGAGTGAGCCGCAGGAAATCTGTCTACAGCGGCCTTTCTCGGCCGCGCTGGTCTTGGGTCGGGGGGATTGTCGCCGGGGCTCTCTGCTCGTCTGCGGCACTGGCAGGACCCGAGGATCAGGACCAGCGTAAGGCACTCAAGGTCTGCGCGGATCCCTACAGCCTGCCGAGCTCGAACAAGGAGCAGCAAGGCTTCGAGAACAAGATCGCGCAACTCTTCGCCGGCGATCTTAAACTCCCCCTGGAATACACCTGGTTTCCGCAGCGGATCGGCTTTATTCGCAACACCCTGAGAAACAATGATGCGGCCGACGGGCGGTACAAGTGCGACATCGTGATGGGCGTGCCCGCGAACTTTGAGCTTGCGGCCACGACCAAGCCCTATTACCGTTCGACCTGGACCATGGTCTATGTCAAGGGCCGGGGTTGGGATGACGTCAAGTCCCAAAAGGACCTCGTCAAGCTCCCGGTTGAACGCAAAAAGGCGTTACGGATCGGCCTCTTCGACCGGAGTCCGGCGGCCATGTGGCTCATCAAGAACGACATGATGGAAAACATCATTCCCTACCCAATCATGTCGGGCGATGCCCGAGCCTATCCCGGCGAGATCATCGAGAAAGATCTCGTCAGTGACAAAATTAATCTCACCTTCGTTTGGGGACCGATCGCCGGTTACTTCGCCAAGCGAGTGCAATTCCCCCAGGTTGTGGTCATCCCCATGCGCTCGGAACCCGGAATTAGATTCGACTACAGTATTGCCATGGCGGTGCGTTTCGGCGAGAAGGACTGGAAGCAACAGATCCAAGCGCTTATCGACAAACACCGTGAGCGGATCCGAGCGATACTGGCAGAGTATGGTGTCCCGCTATTGGAAGATTAACGATGGACGAGAGGAGCTTAAATACAATATGTTATAATAATGTTTGAATAGACTTCTTTTACTACGTGACTCAAGCAATTCGGAAAAAAGCGGCGCCGGCGTTCTATATCGCCGGCCCGGTCCTCCGGCACCTCAAAGAAGGTGGTGTACTGGCGCTGGTTGCCCTCGCGGTTTTCATGTTCACGGCCTTGATTTCCTACCATCCCGCGGATCCTGGCTGGACCCACACCGGGCGAGACGAGGTCATTTTGAACCGGGGGGGTATCGTTGGAGCGTGGTTCGCGGACATCGCCTTTCACCTCTTCGGCTACCTGGGCTACCTCCTACCGGCCAGTGTGGCATTCACGGCCTGGATGATCTTTCGTGGTCTGAACAATCACGGCGTCGCCGATTACGTCCATGGGCTCACGCGCTTTGTCGGCTTGTTGCTTATGGTGACCGTGGGCTGCGGCTTGATCTGGATCCATTTAGATGCGGCCGGAGGTTTCCCATCCCACGGCGCCGGATTCGTCGGCAACGTCGTCGGGAAAGAAGCCGCGGAGATCTTCGGCTCCTTGGGCGCCACGGTGCTGATGCTGGCCATGTTCCTGACCGGGGTGACTTTGCTGACCGGCTTATCGTGGTTCTGGCTCATGGACACGGTCGGAATCGGCATGCTTTGCATAGTGGCGATGGGGCGGCGCGCTGCAGCGGCCGTGACCGACCGCGCCACCGGGGTGCGGGCGCGCAAGGCGCGTGAGGCGGTCTACGACGAACAAATAATCAGAATCGCGGAGCGTCCGAAACCGCGCATTGAACCCTCCCCTCCGCCGCTCGCGACTCCGCCCCTGCTCAAAGAGCGGCAAACGTCGTTTTTCGATGCACCGAATACGCAATTGCCGCCCATCGCGTTGCTCGATCCCCCGCCTCCGCCGAAAGGTGGATTTTCTACGGAAACGCTCGAGGCGATGTCGCGCCAGGTGGAGCTCAAACTGCTGGACTTCGGGATCGAGGTGAGCGTAGTGGCCGTGCACCCCGGACCGGTGATCACCCGCTTCGAACTGCAACCGGCGCCGGGGATGAAAGCCGCGCGCGTCACGAGCCTGTCCCGGGATCTGGCGCGCTCGCTCTCTACCGTGAGCGTTCGGGTGGTTGAGGTCATCCCCGGGAAATCCGTGATCGGGCTCGAGATCCCCAATCACCAGAGGGAACTGGTCAGTCTGCGCGAGATCCTAAGCTCACAGGAATACGAAGCCAATCAATCGGCATTGACACTCGCGCTCGGCAAGGACATCGGCGGCAAGCCGGTGATCGTAGATCTTGGACGCATGCCCCACCTGCTGGTCGCGGGAACGACCGGAGCGGGTAAATCGGTGGCCTTGAACGCGATGATCTTGAGCCTGCTGTACAAAGCGCCAGCCAAGGACGTACGGCTCATCATGATCGATCCCAAGATGCTGGAGCTTTCCGTCTACGAAGGGATCCCCTCGTTGCTGGCCCCGGTCGTGACCGACATGAAGGAGGCGGCCAACGCTTTGCGTTGGTGCGTCGCGGAGATGGAGCGCCGCTACCGGCTGATGGCCACGCTCGGCGTGCGCAATCTGAGCGGCTACAACCGCAAGGTGAAAGAGGCGATAGGCCTGGGCGAACCGTTGCCGAACCCGTTCTTCGGCGATACATCGGACGAAGAGACGCTCGCGGCCTTGCCCAATATCGTGGTCATCGTCGATGAGCTGGCCGATATGATGATGACGGTCGGCAAGAAAGTCGAAGAGCTGATCGCGCGGCTGGCGCAAAAAGCCCGTGCCTCCGGGATACACCTGATTTTGGCCACGCAGCGCCCATCGGTAGACGTGATCACCGGGCTCATCAAGGCCAATATTCCGAGCCGGATCGCGTTTCAAGTGTCCTCGCGCATCGATTCGCGCACGATTCTCGATCAGATGGGCGCGGAGAGTCTGCTCGGACACGGCGACATGCTGTATCTACCTCCAGGCACCGGGGTTCCGGTCAGGGTGCATGGCGCCTTCGTGTCCGATCAGGAAGTACATAAGGTGGTCGCGCATCTGAAGCACAGCGGTACGCCCGATTACGTGAGCGACATCCTCCGCGGCGATGACGAAGCGGCGGATGACGACTTTGCGGGCGTTATCGAAGCCGGTAGCGGCGTCGATGATCTCTATGACGAGGCGGTGCGTTTCGTGACCGAGACTCGCCGCGCTTCGGTCTCCGGCGTACAACGGCGTCTTAAGATTGGGTATAACCGGGCGGCGCGGATGATCGAGGAGATGGAACGCAGCGGTGTCGTCGGGGCGCTCCAATCGAATGGCTTTCGCGAAGTCTTGGCGCCGCCGCCGCCCAAAGATTAGGCATTGCGGCCGGCATCCGCGGATTAACAATGCGTTACAGCCTTGTGTTCGCGCTCCTCGCCGGGCCATGGTTTGCCGCGGTAGGGGCTGGCAATGAAGCGACGTTACTTAGCCGCTATCTGGAAGGCCTCGTCACGCTCAAAGCGGCGTTCGAGCAAGAACTGATCGACGAAAGCGGCGTCACCCGCGAGCGCTCACGCGGCACTCTCTACCTTCATCGGCCCGGTAAGTTTCGCTGGGAATACGATCGTCCTTATCAACAGTCGATCGTGGGTGACGGGCAGCGCGTATGGATCTACGATAAGGACTTGGAACAGGTGACGGTCAAACCGCTCGGTACGGCCCTGGGCAGCACGCCGGCCTTGCTCCTCGGGGGCAAGGTGGACCCGAAGGAGGAATTCGTCGTCACTGAGCGTGGCGAGCAGGGCGGGATAAGGGTCCTTCATCTGAAGCCGAAACGCGACGAAGGCCAATACACTGAAATTCAACTGAGTTTTGAGGGCTCGATGCTACGGCTGATGGAATTGCGCGACAGTTTTGGTCAAACCACACGCATCAGATTTGTGACGCAAAATCGGAATGCGGCGATCGAACCGTCGTTGTTCGTGTTTACGCCCCCTCCGGGGGTCGATGTCATCGATGCGGCCGAAAACCTGTGAAACGTCTATCCTAACGCCGGTAACCTGGTACTGCGATCGCTGGCGATGATGTTAGCGTCCCGGCCACTGGCGGACCGCATGCGGCCCCGGCACATCGACGCCGTTGCCGGTCAAGAGCATCTGCTCGCTTCGGGGAAACCGTTACGGCTCGCGATCGAGTCGGGGCGTTTGCATTCGATGGTCTTCTGGGGACCCCCGGGGACCGGCAAGACCACCTTGGCAAAGCTCGTTGCATGTCATGCGGATGCCTTGTTTCTGTGCATCTCCGCCGTGTTGGCGGGCGTCAAGGAGATCCGCACGGCCATCGACGAAGCCCGCGCCTTGCGTGAGACCGAGGGCAGGGGAACCGTGCTTTTCGTCGATGAAGCGCATCGCTTCAATAAGTCACAGCAGGACGCCTTCCTGCCTTTTGTCGAAGACGGAACGGTGACCTTCATCGGCGCGACGACCGAGAACCCTTCTTTCGAGCTGAATAACGCGCTCCTCTCACGCCTGCGGGTTTACGTGCTCAAACCGCTTGCACTTGATGCCATTCGCGCCCTCATCGATCGAGCGCTCACGGACGAGACACATGGCGTTGGCGAGCGGAGACTGACGATGGCGGCCGAGCTTCGGGACCAACTGGCGGCCGTGGCCGATGGTGATGCGAGACGGGCGTTGAACCTTCTCGAAATCGCCGCGGATCTCGCCGAGACCGGCGCCATCGACGCGGCGCTTTTGAAACAAGTGATCGGAAGCGGCGCACTTAGACGCTTCGACAAAGGAGGCGATGCCTTCTATGACCAGATCTCGGCGCTGCACAAGTCGGTACGCGGATCGGCCCCGGACGCATGTCTGTACTGGCTCGTTCGTATGCTCGATGGCGGCTGCGATCCGCTCTATATCGCGCGCCGCGTCGTGCGCATGGCTTCCGAAGACATCGGTAATGCCGATCCGCGGGCGCTGCGGCTCGCGCTCGATGCCTGGGAAACGCAAGAGCGCCTGGGAAGCCCGGAGGGAGAGCTTGCGATCGCCCAGGCGATCGTCTATCTCGCCTGCTCCCCGAAAAGCAATGCCGTCTACAAGGCTTTCAATCTGGCGACGGAGGATGTGAAGCGGTCGGGATCGCTCGAAGTGCCATTACACCTGCGGAATGCTCCCACGCGCTTGATGAAGGCACTGAGTTACGGAGAAGGCTACCGGTATGCTCACGATGAGCCGGAGGCTTATGCGGCAGGCGCAAGCTATATGCCGGAACCGCTTAAGGACAGGCGTTATTACGAGCCGGTGGATCGTGGGCTCGAGATCCAGATCCGGCAGAAACTCGAGCGCCTCCGTGCCTTGGACGCGAACGCCGAGCCGATGAAAAACGATTCCGGCACGCGCGTCCGCTCGCGCTAGCGCGCCTGGCTCGGCGTGCCGAACGCGATGCTTGATCCCAACCAATTGCGCACGCGATTAAGCGAGACCGCCGCGGCGTTGCGGCCGCGTGGGTTTGAGCTGGCCACGGAGGAGTATCTGCGCCTGGAAACCGAGCGTAAGTCCTTGCAGATCGTCACGCAGCAACTACAACAAGAACGCAACAGCAAATCGAAGGCGATTGGTATCGCAAAGGCGCGGGGCGAGGACGCACAGGGGCTGCTCGAAGAAGTGGCGGATCTCGGCGATCGGCTGAAACAAACGGAGATCAAACTTACCGGCGTGCAAGGTCAAATAGAGGCGTTCAGCCTGTTGATCCCCAATTTCCCTCATGCAAGTGTCCCCATTGGAACCAGCGAGCACGACAATCGGGAGGTACGCCGCTGGGGTCACCCGCCCCAATGCGACTTCGATCCCAAAGACCATGTTGACCTAGGGACCGGGCTCGGGGCCATGGATTTTGAAGCGGCCGCGCGCATTGCGAGCGCGCGTTTCGTGGTGCTGTCCGGATCGCTGGCGCGCATGCACCGGGCTCTCATCCAGTTCATGCTGGACGTACACACGCGCGAGCACGGCTATACCGAAGTCTATGTACCCTACCTGGTCAACGCCCGCAGCATGCAAGGCACCGGGCAGCTTCCTAAGTTCGCTCAAGATCTGTTTGCGATTCCGGAACCGGGTTTTTATTTGATCCCGACCGCCGAGGTTCCGGTCACCAATCTGGCCCAGGATCGGATCCTTGAGGCCGCGGAGCTACCGCGGCGCTATGCCTGTCACAGTCCGTGCTTTCGCAGCGAGGCGGGTTCGTACGGAAAAGATACCCGCGGGATGATCCGGCAACACCAGTTCGAGAAAGTGGAGCTGGTCCAACTGGTAGCGCCGGCGTCGTCGTATGATGCCTTGGAAGCGTTGACTCGGCACGCGGAAGTGATCCTACAGCGTCTCGAACTGCACTACCGGGTGGTGGCGCTATGCACGACGGACCTCAGTTTTTCCGCGGCGAAGACCTACGACCTCGAAGTCTGGCTCCCCGGGCAACAGAGGTTCCGCGAGATTTCGTCTTGCAGCAACTTCGAGGCTTTCCAAGCCCGCAGAATCAAGGCGCGGTGGCGTAACCCGGAAACCGGTAAACCGGAGTTTCTACACACCTTAAACGGCTCGGGTCTCGCGGTCGGCAGAACCCTCGTCGCAATCATGGAGAACTATCAGCACGCCACGGGGCGCATTCGCGTACCCGAGCCATTGCAACCCTATATGGGGGGGATGACGGAAATCGCATAAAAAACCCCAGGGATCTTGCGATCCATGGGGTTTCATGGACACTGAGCTTGGGTGGTTAGTCGTCGCCGGAAAATACGCCCAGCAAATGCAGCAAGCTGGTGAAAAGATTGTAAATCGATACGTACAATCCCACCGTCGCCATGATGTAATTGGTCTCGCCTCCGTGGATGAGCTCGCTCGTCTGATAGAGGATCATCCCGGCCATCAAGGCTACGAACATCGAAGAGACCGCGAGCGCCAGCCCCGGGAGCGAGAAAAAGATCGCGGCCAAACCGGCCAAAAAAGCGATCAACACGCCTGCCATGAGGAAACCGCCCATGAAACTAAAGTCCTTGCGCGTAGTAAGCGCGTAGCCGGAGAGGCCCACGAAGGTGAGGCCGGTGCCGCCCATCGCCATCATGACCAACTGTGAGCCATTCGCAAAGTGATTTACATAGGCGTTCAAGATCGGGCCGAGGGTCAGGCCCATGAAGCCGGTCAACGCAAAGACCGACGCGAGCCCCCACACACTGTTCCTGAGCTTCACTGTCAAGAACAGCAACCCGAAGTAGCCTATTAAGGTAATTATGACCCCGGGGTAGGGAAAATCGAGGGCCATGGCCAAACCTGCCGTCATCGCGCTGAACAGCAGGGTCAGCGACAACAAGGCGTAGGTGTTGCGTATTACTTTATTGGTCGCCAGTACCGACGTTGCAGTTTGGGTTACTGGGTATTGAATCGTTTTCATCAGACGATGTCCTCCATCGATAAAGGGTTTCTCACCTAACTAAGACTTACAGAAGCGGGTAAGGTTCGCTTCTAATGATACTGGCAGGCAGTAAAAAAGCAACTCCGCCAGGTATTCGCGCGCCGCGGGGTTTCGGTTATGCTGACGCGAGGAGAGGTGGCTGAGCGGTCGAAAGCGGCGGTCTTGAAAACCGTTGTGGGGCAACCCACCGGGGGTTCGAATCCCTCCCTCTCCGCCGTGCAAAACAAGCAGTTACGCAGCCCTATCGTCATCCCACTTTCATTTTGACACATTTAGGGTGGCGCTCGTAGCGCGCCTGACCCGAGGACGCGCCCGTTCGAGACCACCACCAAGATACGGAAGCTCGATCCCATGGCCACCCCCGGATCGCCTGCGGCGCCGGCCACGACGCCGGGCATGTCTTCCAGCGCATCGCCACCTTTCCGGTCTTTCTGAACACCGATGAGGCCTTGGACGCAGGCGACAGGTGTCACGAACGATGAGGCCTACCTTGACCCCGGACTGCGATGCCCGGTAAAGCGCCCGGGTGATATCCTTGTCTTCCAGCGCGTTCATCTTGAACTGATGAGGCCGGGCGTATCCTCACGATGCCGCGAGATCTCGCGCGCAATCTCATCCATCGGGGTCTGTTTGAGCACTCGGAGTGCGGGTAGCAGTTTGCGGTGCGCTGTATAGCCTGACCGCTGGTCAGAAAAATTGAAGAGCTCGGTCAGGTCCTCACCGATCTGCGGATCGCAGGTGAGCATCCCGAAATCGCGCACTGTCTACCTCGCCGAACAAGCAACCAAAATGTGAGTTTTTCAACAGAATTGGCCGATTGCAGGCTTTCCAGGTGCACCGGTTCGAGGCCTGGTGCCGCCTACTACATGAACGGCCCATTTGTAGCTACCGCCGCTGCCATATCCCGACAACGCACTCGAGCCGGTGATCTCGGCCAAAACCATCTCGTATCACTACGGCAAGCATCACAAGAAGTACGTTGACGATCTCAACAAGCTGATCGCGGGCACCGAGTGCGAGAGCGCATCGCTCGAGAAGCAACTCAACATTGCTATGTGGGGTGGCGTACAGACGGTCCTCTCCGGCTAATGTAATTTGCACCCTAAGCATACGTAATCAGGAGTAGCTGTCATGATTATTATACCGACGCTCATTGCCGTGTTGACTGCCGTGATCGCCATGCGTGTAAGTGCGCGCAGGGTTCTCGCGGTGGCAAGTCGCTCGGATCTTCCACGCTCTGACTATGGCAGAGATACCTAGTCTCCATAGAAAACCACCCGTATACGGGTAACGAGGAGGTCGTTATGTTGAATTATGCTGTTATTTTTATGGTTATCGCACTGATAGCCGCGTTGCTTGGCTTTAGTGGTATCGCTGCGAGCCTGGCCGGGATGGCGCAGATCCTTTTTTGTGTCTTCCTCGCAATGCTTATTGTCAGCCTCGTGATGGGCTGGGGTCGGCGTCCGTTGTGGTAACGCGCAGGGCGGCCCTGCGGGCTTGCCTCTAGCGAGAGTCTCCACAAGCTGATGCACGACTGCCACGCTATGTGTGGCAGTCACAAAGGGGCCATGCGATTCAGAGAAAGAGGTACCATCAAAGGGTGTGTAAAAAGGTGAAGGCGATGTACCCTTTCTGTAGTAACCAACAAAGAACGGGCTGGCAGGCCCGAGAGAAAGGAGCACACCGCCATGAGAGAGCAAAGC
>Ga0136621_1000665_pt1 | contig 13672 bp, 11 predicted proteins | sample AntDryUQ445A2306_FD_104673 | JGI IMG/M metagenome (GOLD analysis project Ga0136621, IMG submission 104673) | Polar desert sand microbial communities from Dry Valleys, Antarctica - metaG UQ445A (23.06) | ecosystem: Environmental > Terrestrial > Soil > Desert | place: Antarctica: Dry Valley...
CCAGCGGCATGCCGCTGGCGATGCCCTTTGCGGTGAGCAGGATGTCGGGCTTGACGCCCCAGTGCTCGATCGCCCACATCCGCCCGGTCCGCCCGGCGCCCGACTGGATCTCGTCGGCGATGAGCAGGATCCCGTGACGGTCGCACAGTGCCCGGAGGCCCCGGAGGAAGCCGTCCTCCGGGACGATGTAGCCGCCCTCTCCCTGGACCGGCTCCACGATGATCGCGGCCACCTCGCCGGGCGGCGCCAGCCGTTCGAAGAGCACCTCGTCGAACCAGCGCAGGTCCTCGACCCGGCCGTACGGCGCATGGAACACGCCAGGGAGCAGCGGCCCGAACCCGGCGCGGTACTTCGCCTTCGAGGCAGTCAGCGACACCGAGCCGTACGTCCGGCCGTGGAATGCGCCCAGGAACGCCACCACGTACGGTCGCCCGGTCGCGTACCGGGCGAGCTTGATCGATGCTTCCACGACCTCCGTGCCGCTGTTCCCGAGATACGCGCGGGCCCGGCCCCCGGCGATGGGCGCGCCTTCGGCCAGGCGGCGGCAGACCTCGGCGTAGATCGGCAGGTAGAAGTCGGAGGCGCTGAAGTGGATCAGCTGGGCGGCCTGCTCCCTGATGGCGCCGACCACCGCAGGGTGGGCGTGCCCGGTCGAGTTGACCGCGATGCCGGCCGCGAAGTCGAGGAACAGGTTGCCGTCGATGTCCTCGACGGTGAGTCCCTCTCCGCGGACCGGAACGATCGGGTAGGCCCGCGGGAGGCTGGGTGAGGTCCAGGTCTCGTCGAACGCGACGTGGGCGCGCGCCCTGGGGCCGGGCACCTCCGTGACGATGTCCGGGACGGGTCGTCCCCTCGCGATCCGCGCCGGCGCCTCGGCCAAGCGTCACCTCGATGCATGGTTTCTATGCAGGCTGGATGCCGCGGCGGAGTATAGCGGGAGGCGCATCGGTCCGGGCGCCTGCCGGGGCGACGGTCGTGGCCATGCCACGGGCGCCGCCCGAGAGATCAGGCCGCCGGATCGCGCCGCCGGCTCACGAACGCGGACCCAAGGGCGCCGAGCACCAGACCGATCCCTCCGAAGGCAACGGCCGCCACCGGCGCGCCGTCATCGGCCTCGACGGGCGGCTGGCTCGGCTGGGCGGCGTGCGACGGCGGCTGCAGTGCGCCGGCCTGGGCTGCCGCGACCACCACCCCGGCCATCCCGGGATGCAGGCTGCAGGAGTAGGCGTAGATGCCCGACGCCGGGAATCGCATCGACCAGGAGTCGCCCGGCTCCAGGAGCCTGCTGCTCCACGTCCCGGGGCGGCCGGTCACATCGTGCGGCCCCGTGCCCGTGTTCAGGAACGTGACCTCGGCGCCGACCGGGACGCGGTTGATCGTGGGGGCGTAGGTGCAGCCGTCGATCTTGACGACAGTCGAGCTCGCCTCGGTCGGGAAGGCACCAGCCCCGTGGCAGCCTCCGCCGGCCTCGGCGACCGCGACGAACAGCCCGCCGGCGAGCAGCAGGGACGAGCCGGCGAGGAGCACGAAGAGCATGCGGCGCATCGGGATTCTCCTTGAGCGTGTGCCGCCACTACACCGCCAGAGCGCCGCGGGTTCCGGCGCAGGCGTCGCAACCGGGCACGTGGCGGGCAGGGCGCCGTGACGTCATGTCAGCGCTGCTGACCAGACTCGATGAGCGAGCGTGTCGGCGGCCCCCGAATCGACGGGATCGGCCGAAGCTGCGGGCGCAATCGTGTCGACCCGGTGAGCAGCAGTGACTCGGGCCATCGGGACCGCCACCCGGGCCGAGGGGCTGTCGTCGCTGGGTACACCGTCCCCCGGCGGGTTCCCGCCGCGCCTACTCCACGATCGTGTGGCTCTGCTCGCGCAGGAACTGGGACACGTAGTACATCGACAGCCCGGCCTTGCCGGTGGACCCGGAGCCCTTCCAGCCGCCGAATGCCTGGACGCCGGGCCACGCGCCGGTTGTCGCGCCCGCCCTCCTGTTGACGTAGAGGACACCCGCCTCGATCCGCTCGAGGAACTGTTCGACCTCGGCCGGGTCCTCGCTGTAGACGCCCGCCGTGAGCCCGTAGACCGAGTCGTTCGCCAGCCGCAGCGCCTCGTCGAGCGAGTCGACCGCATGGACGGCGGTCAGCGGCGCGAAGAGCTCGTCGCGGAAGAGCCGGTGATCGCCCGGCAGCCCGCCCACCACCGTCGGTTCGACGTAGAAGCCGCGCTCCAGGTCCCCGTCGGTCAGGTGCTCGCCACCCGTGAACACCGTGCCGTCGCGGCGGGCCTCGGCTACGGCCTGCTGGTGGCGCTTGACCGCGCGCTCGTCGATGACGGGTCCCAGCCACGTCTCGCGCGGCAGCGGGTTGCCGACGAGGATCGGCTCGGTCTTCTCGACCAGGAGCCGGACGAGGTCGTCGTGGACGGGCCGCTCGACGTAGACACGCGAGTTGGCCGAGCACTTCTGGCCGCCAAAGCCGAAGGCGCTGCGCATGATGCCCTCGGCGGCCTCCTCGAGGTCGGCGCTGCGCATCACGATCGCCGGGTTCTTCCCGCCCATCTCCACGATGCACGGCCGCGGGAAGCGGGTGGAGAAGGTCCTGAACAGCTCGAAGCCGATCTCGAACGAGCCGGTGAACACGATGCCGTCGATGTCCGGGTGATCCTGGAGCTCCTGCCCCACGCTATCGCCCGGGCCCATGACCAGGTTGAAGACGCCATCCGGCAGGCCCGCGTCACGGTAGGCCTCGGTCAGGACGACGCCGCTCATCGCGCCCGCGCTGGCCGGCTTGAAGACGACCGAGTTGCCGGCCATCAGGGCGGCCGAGGACGGGCCGGCCGAGAGCGCCAGCGGGAAGTTGAACGGCGCGATCACGGCGAAGACGCCGTGCGGCCGCAGGATCGAGCGGGTCCGCACGCTCGCGTCGCCGAGGTTGTCCATCGGATGGTCGTAGAGATCGTTGTCCTCGGCCGTCTGCGCGTAGTAGCGGATCAGGTCCGCCGATTCCTCGACCTCGCCGAGCGCCTCCAGCCGGTTCTTCCCGACTTCCACGGCCATCAGCGCCGCGTACTGCATCTGGCGCTCGCTGATCAGGTCGGCCGCGCGTCGCAGGATCTCGAGTCGCTTCTCCCAGCCGAGGGCGGCCCAGCCCGGCTGCGCGAGACGGGCCGCCTCGACGGCATCGCGCACGTCCTGCCGGGTGCCCCTGGCGAACGTTCCGACGAGCATCTCGCTGTCGATCGGCGAGCGCAGCGCGAAGGTGCCGTCGCCGTCCCGCTCGCGGCCGCCCACGAAGTTGCGGTGCTGCCCGCCGAGCCGTGACCGAGCCTGCACGAGGCCGGCCTCGTAGAGCTGGTGGAGCTCCTCGTTGTCGGCGCGCAACGTCGCGTAGGTGATCTTCAGCCGGGGTTTTGACTCGATCGACATGGTCGTGGCTCCTGGGGTCGCGGCTCGGCGGCTCGAGCGAGAGCGGGTTGCGGGTTGCGCTGCGACGGCCAGTCTAGGGGGTGGCCCGTGCCGGCGAGTGACCCGCCCGGGTTGACCGTGCTGCGGCCGCCCGAGCGCGGCTATCCTCGGAGCCGGTGCGCGGCAAGGAGGATGCGATGGGACGGCTCGACGGCAAGAAGGCCCTCGTCTTCGGGGTGGCCAACGACCACTCGATCGCGTGGGGCATCGCTCGAGCGCTGCATGCCGAGGGCGCGGAGGTCGGCTTCTCCTCGATCGAGAGCATGATCGAGCGCCGCGTCCGCCCGCTGGCCGAGTCGATCGGATCCACCTTCATCGAGCCGTGCGACGTCCAGAAGGACGAGGAGATCGCGCGCGTGATGGACCGCTGGCGCGAAACGAACGGCGAGCTGGACATACTCGTGCATGCGCTGGCCTTTGCCCGCAAGGAGGACCTCGAGGGCCAGTTCGTCGATACGTCGCGCGAGGGCTTCGCGCTCGCCCTCGACGTGAGCGCCTACTCGCTCGTCGCCCTCACCCGGGCCGCCCGCCCGCTCCTGCGCGAAGGCGCATCGGTCCTGACGCTCACGTACTACGGCGCCGAGAAGGTCGTGGCCAACTACAACGTGATGGGCGTGGCCAAGGCGGCGCTGGAGGCGTGCGTCCGTTACCTCGCGGCCGACCTGGGGCCCTCCGGCGTCCGGGTGAACGCAATCAGCGCGGGGCCCATCCGGACGCTCGCGGCGGCCGGCATCGCCGGATTCAAGCGGATGCACGGCTCCTTCGGCGAGATTGCACCGCTCCGCCGCAACGTCACGATCGACGATGTCGGCGGGGCTGCGGTCTTCCTGTGCTCGGACCTCGCTGCGGGGGTGACCGGCGAAGTGCTGTACGTGGACGCCGGCTTCAACATCCTGGGCGTGCCGACGGCCTCCGAGAGCAGTTAGGAGCGCCGCCCGGCCGACTCGTACCAGTCGATCGCCTGGCGCAGCCCGTCCTCGAACGACGTGCGCGCCTGGAACCCGAACCACTCGCGGGCCCGGCTCGTGTCGAGGGCCCGGCGGGGCTGACCATCGGGCTTCGTCGAGTCCCAGCGGACTTCGCCCTCGAAGCCCGTCAATTGCACGATGAGCTCGACGAGCTCCCGGATCGTGATCTCGCGGCCCACCCCCAGGTTGACCGGCTCCGCGCCGTCGTACCGTTCCGCGGCAAGCGTGATGCCCTCGGCGGCGTCATCCACGAAGAGGAACTCACGCGACGCCGAGCCCGTGCCCCAGACCTCGATGAACGGGTCGCCGCCGTCGCGGGCATCGACGCATTTCTTGATCAGCGCCGGGATCACGTGTGACTTGGAGGGATCGAAGCTGTCGCCCGGTCCGTACAGGTTGACCGGAACCAGGTGGATCGAATCGAAGCCGTACTGCTGCCGGTATGCCTGGCCCTGGACGAGCAGCATCTTCTTGGCCAGGCCATACGGCGCGTTGGTCTCCTCGGGGTAGCCGTCCCAGAGGTTCTCCTCGCGAAACGGGACCGCCGTGAACTTGGGGTAGGAGCACACCGTCCCCACGTTCACGAGCTTCTCCACCCCGGCGAGCCGCGCCCGCTCCATCAGCTCGATGCCCATGATGGCGTTCTCGTAGAAGAACCGGCCCGGATTCTCGCGGTTCGCGCCGATCCCGCCGACGACGGCCGCAAGGTGGATGACCAACGACGGCCGCGCCACATCGAGGGCGGCCTGGATCCCGGCCGGGGTCCGGAGGTCATAGTCGCGGCTGCGGGGAACGAACAGGTCGTCCGCGCCCGCGGCCCGGAGCCGCCGGACGAGCGCCTGGCCGAGGAACCCCCCGCCACCGGTCACCATGACCCGGCGGGCGCTCCAGAACCCCGTCACGGCACGTCCCAGCTCTCCATCCCTGTCCGTCGCGCCTCCCATTCGAGGTGGAATGCTAGCCCCTTTCGGCGGACGATCGCTCGCCGGGATTGGCGGCCTGCTAAGGTCTCGGCGCCCATGGCGATCCGAACGCAGGCGTCGCCGCTTTAATCCGTCCCACACCGGCGACGGCGGCACGTGGGGGATCGCCGATGCGAATCCTGATCATCGGCATCAACTACCGCCCGGAGATGGCGGGGATCGGCCCGTACACCGCGGGCCTGGCCGAGCACCTGCGCGACTCGGGCTATGACGTCTCGGTCGTGAGCGGGCTGCCGCACTACCCCGATTGGCGGCTGACCAGCAGCGCACCCCGCCAGCTCATCGCGACCGAGGAGATCGCGGGGATCCGGGTGACGCGGGCCGCCCACTACGTGCCGTCACGGCAGACCGCCGTGGGCCGCCTGATGTACGAGGGGACGTTCCTGCTGACGAGCCTGCTCGCGGCGACCCTTCGACAACCCCGGCCCGCCGTCATCCTCGGCATCGTCCCCGCCCTCACCGGCGGTATCGTCGCGCGCATGGCCGCCACCCGCCACGGGGTCCCCTACGGGATCCTGTTCCAGGACCTGATGGGTCCGGCGGGCCGGGAATCGGGCATCGAAGGCGGCCGGACCGTGGCCCGCCTGGCCTCCGCTGCCGAGCGATGGGCCGCACAGGCCGCGAGCGCGGTCGGCGTCATCAGCGAGGCGTTCCAGCCGTACCTCCAGCAGCTCGGAGTCGACCCGGCGCTCACGCACGTCGTCCCCAACTGGACCAGGCCGATGGAGGCCGCGCTCGCCCCGGACGAGGTGCGCGACCGATTCCACTGGGACGATGGCCGGGCCGTGGTGCTCCACGGCGGCAACATCGGCCTGAAGCAGGGCCTGGAGCAGGTGATCGAGGCCGCGCAGATCGCGAGCCATCGCGATCTCCCCGTCCGGTTCGTCCTCGCCGGCGGCGGGAACCAGGAGGCCACGCTGCGGTCTCTGGCCGAGGGCCTCGCCAACGTCGACTTCGTGGGCGTACAGCCCGACGGCGTCTACGCCAGCCTGCTCCGCGCCGCGGACATCCTGCTGCTGTCGGAGCGGCCGACGCAGCTCAACATGAGCCTTCCCTCCAAGCTGACGAGCTACCTGAGCGCCGGCCGGCCGATCGTCGCGGCGGTCCCCGCGGATGGCCCCACCGCTGTGGCCGTCAGGGCGTCCGGGGCGGGCATCGTCGTCCCGGCGGGGGCCGCGGCCCAGATCCTGGCGGCGATCGAGCAGCTGTCAGGCGACCCGGCGCTCGCGGCCCAGCTGGCCGCGGCTGGCCAGCGCTATGCGCGGGAGCGCCTGGGCCACGAACCCAGCCTCGAACGCGCCCGCGCCTTCGTCAACGCGATCAGCACGTGACGGACCGGGCGCCAGCGCCGGCCGACGACCTCCTCGCGATCCGTGGAAGGCCGCCGTGCGCGTCCTGATCGACGCCACGGCCGTGGGTGAAGGCCGCGGGGGCATCGTCACCTACCTCAGGGAGCTCCTTCGAGCATGGGCTGCCGCTGGGTTCGGGGATGAGCTGCTGGTTGCAGGCACGCGGAACCTGCCGCCGGCGATCGACGCCGCCCTTGGCGCGAGCGGCCGGGTCGTTCGTCTCGGAGGGGATCGTCGCTGGACCCGGTTTGCGGTCCAGCACGTCGGCATCCCCGCCCTCGCCCGGTCGTGGAAGCCGGACATCCTCCTCGCGACCACGCCCGTCGTCCCGCTGCTCGCGCGGGGCCGCCCGGTGGTCGTCGTCCTCTACGACCTCCGCTACCTCCGTCGACCCCGCGAGTTCGGACGGGTCCAACGCTGGTACCGGACCGTCATGTACCGCCTCGGCCTGTGGCGCGCGACGTGGGTGCTGTCCATCTCGATGAGCACGCAGCGTGACGCCATTGCCACGTTCCCCGGCATCGGGAGCAAGATCGAGACGGTCTACCTCGGCGCTGACCAGTTCCAGCGGGACGCCGGCGAGCAGGCCGGGTCCCATGCCGTGGCGTTCGCCCACTGGCCCAACAAGCAACCGGAGATGTCGATCCGGGCCTGGGGCGTGTTGAAGGCGCGCTCCGAAGCGTTCTCGAACGTGCTCCACGTGGTCGGCGTTCGTCCGGCGGATCGGCCGAGGCTCGCGGCGCTCGTCGATCGATGCGGCCTGGCAGGCCAGGTGCGCCTCCACGGCTACCTCGACGAGGGAGCGTACGGGCGGCTCTTCTCGACCGCGCGGCTGATGGTCATGCCATCGACGTTCGAAGGGTTCGGCCTGCCGGTCATCGAGGCCATGCGGCTCGGGGTAGCCGTCGTCGCATCGGACGACCCGGCGATGCAGGAGGCCGGTGAAGGGTTCGCGCTGTATGCGCCGCCGGATGCTCCCGATGCCCTCGCCGAGCAGTGCGCCCGCCTTCTCTTCGACGATGAGCTGCATCGCAGGCTGGTCGCGGGCGGGCTTCGCCACGCGGACACATTCACCTGGCGGCGGACGGTCGAGCAGACTCGCGAAGCGCTCGCACGCGAAGTCCGACGATGGGCCGAACCGGATCGACGGCGATCGCGCTGAGCGCGGGGACGGGGCAGGGTCAATAGGAGACTCGTACCCCGCCCGTGGGGGACCACCGACCATTGGCCGTCCGCCCGCGCGGCGCACATGCTCCTGGTGCGGTCCGGTGCGGTCCGGTGCGGTCCGGGCGGCTCAGGGTTGTTCGATCCCAGCAGGGGTACTGGTATCTTCCTGTTGACCGGGAATCCAGCAAACGGTAGGGCGCATTGATTCGAAGGCACCTCGAGGCGCTTCGCCTCGCCCTCGTCATCGCCGACGGCGGCAGCGCGGCGCTGTTGTTCATGACGATCGCGCTTGTCCGGTACGGGTCCGGCGAATGGGCCGCGTTGTGGCTCGGGCTCGGCCTCGACCTGTGGGTGACGGCGGCGGTGTACGGCGTGGTCTGGGTTGCCGCCCTCGGGTTCCACGGGTTGTACAAGCTGCGCATGCGCTGGCGATTCCGGAACGAGCTGCTCGACATCGTCCGGTCGGGATTGATCGTGACGGGGGCCACGCTGAGCTTCCTGTACATCACCGACCGGGACACGGTCAGCCGGGTCTTCCTCGCGATCCTCCTCGTCAGCCAGCCGGTCCTCACGATCACCTCGCGGATCGGACTGCGTGCGCTGTTCGCGTGGTACCGAAGCCAGGGACGCAACCAGGTCCACATGCTCGTGGTCGGCGCGAACCCCATGGCCGAGGGCTTCGCGAACCGTCTCGAGGCGCACCGGACGCTGGGCATCGTCGTCGTCGGCCATCTGGTGGGGCCCAGCGATGGGGCCTACGAGCCGAGCCGGCCGCTGCTGGGGACCGCCGACGACGTGCTCCAGGTGCTCCACCGGCGGATCATCGACGAGGTCGCCGTGTGCCTCCCGATCGAGGAGGCCGAGCTCACCGAGCGCATCACCGTCGCCTGCGCCGAGGAGGGCAAGGTCGTCCGGATCCCCCACCCCACGCCGGAGCCGGGTCCTGCCGAGAGCCGGCTCGAGGAGCTCGACGGCCTGACCGTCGAAACCGTCTTTGCCGCGACACACCGGACGATCGGCCTGTTCGCCAAGCGCATGCTCGATGTCGTGCTCGCGGCCATCGGCCTCGTCGCCCTCAGCCCGCTGCTGGTCGGTGTCGCCGTCGCCGTCGCCATCGCGGACGGCCGACCGATCATGTTCAGGCAGGTTCGCGTGGGCCGTCACGGCCGGCCCTTCACGATCTACAAGTTGCGCACAATGACCCGCGACGCCGAGCAGCGCCTGGACGAGGTGCTTCACCTGAACCAGCGCGACGGGGCGGCGTTCAAGATGGACGACGATCCGCGAGTCACGCGGCTGGGACGGTTCCTCCGCCGCACCAGCCTGGACGAGCTCCCACAGCTCTGGAACGTGCTGCTGGGCCAGATGAGCCTGGTGGGGCCGCGTCCGCCACTGCCCGGCGAGGTGGATCGCTACGACAGCTGGCACCGCCGCCGCCTCTCGATGAAGCCGGGGATCACGGGGCTGTGGCAGATCCATGCACGCGGAGAGCCCGTCTTCGATCGCTGGGTCGAGCTGGACCTGCGCTACATCGACCACTGGTCGCTGTGGCTCGACCTCGCGATCCTTGCGCGGACCGTGCCGGCCATGCTCAAGCGCGAAGGGAGATGATCGGCACCACGGTCGCTTCGCCCGAAGTGCCGGTCGCGAACATCGCGACACCGTGCGTGGCCAGCCATATCGCAGGCGGCCACCCTCGACGAGTGCTGAGGCCGTGATCTGCGAGGATGTGATGCCTTCGCAGTCCCGGGTCTGCGCGTCTACCGTCACGGAGGTTCCCATGGCGACCGATCGCCCAGAACGCCAGGAGCCTGCCGACTACCACGCCCGCATGTATGAACACTATTCGACGACGCACATGACTCCCGCGGGACCCCTCACCCGCCGGGAGCTGCTGCGATCCGCCACCCGGTTGAGTGCACAGATTGGGCGATTCCTGCCACCTGATCGCGGGGCCGCGATCCTCGACGTGGGCTGCGGCGCGGGCGAGGTCGTCTGGTTCATGCAACATCGCGGCTATCGCAGGGCCATTGGCATCGACCTCAGCGCGGAGCAGGTAGCGTTCGCGAGGTCGCTGGGGCTGGAGGGAGTCGAGCAGGCCGACGCGGGCGAGTACCTCGGTTCGCATCCGGACGAGTTCGACCTCATCACCGTGTTCGACGTCCTGGAGCACATTCCCAAGAACGAGGTCCTCGGCTTTCTCGACGCCCTCCGCGGTGCTCTCAAGACCGGCGGGCGGATGATCATCCACACGGCCAACGGGGAGAGCCCCTTTGGAGGACGCTACCTCTACGGAGACTTCACCCACGAGACTGCGTACACCGGACGCAGCATCCGGCAGCTGTCGCGAGTGGTGGGGTTCCGCGAGATCTCCGTGTCCGAGGTCCAGCCCGTGCCCCATGGAGCGCTGAGCGCGATCCGATTCGTCCTGTGGAAGGTCCTGCGCAGCCTTCTCGTGGGTTTCCTGGTGGTCGAGACCGGGGTCCTGCGCGGGCACATCCTCAGCCAGAACCTGCTGGCGGTGGCCAGGAAATGAGTCGGATCAGGCGCTTGACCTGGACCCGCGCGGCCCCGTCACCGACCGTGGGTGGGGCTGCTCGCTGGGGCATGCTGGCGCCCGCCTCGCGACAGGCGTGGGCTCAGCACAGCGACGGCGACCAGCCCGATGACGCCGCCGGCCGTGTCGATGGCCACATCGGACAGGGCTGCAGTGCGTCCCGGCACGAACGCCTGGTGGAGCTCGTCGCTGCCCGCATAGGCGACCACGAGCACGAGGGCGAGGACGGAACGCCGCTGGCCCGGCGTGCCCTCCAGCGCATAGGCGACGAGCACCGCGAGCAGCGCGTAGGCGCCAAGGTGGCCCAGCTTGCGCAGGATAGTGTCGAGGGCCGGCTCCGACACGATGCGGAGCTCCGGTTGCGAGGAGAGCACGAACAGCACGCACGCGTGCGCGATCGCCGGGAGCCAGCGCAGCACGTTCCTCATGACGCCCATGGTCGCAGAGCAGCCCGGAGGACGGCATGATGCCGACCGCGGCCCACGGGAAGTCCCGCTGATGGCGGCGCTGTGGTCGCTGATCGGGGTCGGTGTCTTCTCGATCGCCGCCATCGTCCTCGATGGCCACACCGGGCCCACGCTGTCGATGATCGCGGCGCTGGGCTGGCTCGTGGTGCTGCCGCTGACGTGGCCGCTGCGGGGCGAGCGGCGTGTGTCGGACCTGGCGTTCCTCGCGGGCTTCGTCTTCTTCCTGAGCTTCGGGCTGCGCTCGATCGTGCTCCTCAGTCGGAGTCAGCCCACGCTGCCCGGCGTTCCGACGGACCCGGCGGTCATCGCGGGGTTCCTGCCCATCCACCAGGACGCGCTGCTGCTCGCGATCGTGTGCTGGATCGTGTTCACCATCGGCTATCGCGCGCCACTGGGCGCCTCGCTGGGTGCTGCCCTGCCCGATTGGCAGGCGGATCGCCTGTCGCCTGGGCGGGTCGCCGCCGTCGTGCTCGTGTTCGGGGCCGTCGGCTGGGTGGCTCGCCTGCGGTTCCGGGCCGCGCACAACACGTTCGAGGTGCTCGATCCCAACAGGGTGGGCGCGGACGAGACGATCCTCACCTGGCTGGGCGTGCTCGCGACGACTGCCCTCGTGCTGGCGCTCCTGGGCGCCGCCCTGTACCCGCGCAACTGGGTCTTCATCGCGATGGCCGGGACGATGACCATCGCCGAGATCGGGTTCGCGCTCTACTCCGGCATCCGCACGCCGATCTTCTCCGTTGCCCTCGCGCTTGTCGCGTTCGCGCCGATGCGGCTCAAGCTCCGCCGCCGCTGGATCCTGTTTGCCGCCCCCGTGATCCTGCTCGTGTTCGGCGCGACCGTCGTCTACCGCAATCCCGAGGTGTTCTCGCAGGCCCGCCAGAACAATGCGGCCCAGCGCTTCGAGACGACGCTGGAGCGATCGGTGGAGCTGGGACCCGTGGGTCTGACGGAGATCGCGCTCTGGAACCTCTCCGCCCGCTACCACGGCCCCGATTCGGTGGGTCAGGTCCTCCTCCTCGGCACCAAGGTGCAGAGCGGGGTCGAGCGCTATGTCCTCGCGGTCCCGTCCGCCCTGATCCCCCGCTTCATCTGGCGTGACAAGCCCACCACCATCATCGGCATCGAGTTCGCCCGGACCTACTTCGGCCTCACGTCGGACCAGAACGACGCGTTCGCCCCAACCTGGGTCGGCGACTTCCTGTTGAGCTTCCCGCCCCCGGTCGTGCCGCTGTGCCTCCTGGTCATGGGCTTTCTGGTCCGGATCCTCAACGACTACGGCTGGCGGGCGGTGCGTTCGAGATCCGTGGGCTTCGTCCCGTATGCCCTGATCCTGCCGGTGGCCGTCCAGTCGGACGCCTGGGTCTCCGTGGGCATCTACCAGGTCACCCAGATCATCATCATCGCCATCGCCGTCGCGATCGCGCTGCGCGTCGGCTCGCCGGCCAACCAGCTGGCCGCTGCACCGGCGCGGCAGGTGACTTCGACCGGGTGACTGAACCGTCGCGGGGACGGTCGGGCGATCGTCCGCTGTCCGTCCTGCTGTTGCGCAACGTTCCGGAGCATTCCTCGAGATCCATGGAGCGCTTTCCGGATGAGCTGGCGAGTCAGCTGCGTCTGCGGCACAGGGTTCGCGTCCGCGAGACGACCATCCACGCATCGGTCCTGGTGCGAAACCGCTGGGGCCGCCGTCTCGACCGCCAAGCGTCGCTGCTCGTGCGCTACCCGGCTCATGTCCGACGTCAGTCGGCCGACGTCTTCCATATCGTCGACCATGCCTATGCGCACCTGACGCGGTCGCTGCCCCGCGGCCGTGCGGTCGTGACCTGCCACGACCTCATGCTCCTGCATGCCGAGCTCGAGGACGTCGGTTTCCGCGGTGGCCGGATGAAGGTCCGGCGCTTCCGCTGGTTCACCTCCTTCCTGCGCCAGGCGGGCCTGGTGGCCTGCGACAGCCAGGCGACCGCGGACGACGTGACCGGCATCGTCGGCGTGCCGCCATCACGCGTACGCGTCATCCCGCTGGGGGTCAGCCCAGTCTTCAGCCAGCCATCGCAGGAGTCGCGCCGCGAGACGCGGCGGCGCCTCGACCAGACGGGCGCGGGCACCATCCTGATGCACGTCTCGTCTGGTGGCGGGTACAAGAACGTCCCGGGCACCATCCGGGTCCTCGGCGCGCTCCGCTCTCGCGGCGTCGACGCGCGTCTCGTGCGCGTGGGCGTGCCGCTGGATCCGACCGACACGGCTCTCGCGCAGCAGCTCGGCGTGCTCGACCACGTCCAGGAGTTCCGGGCCATCCCGGACGAGGAGGTGGCCGCCCTCTACGGTGCGGCGGACGTGCTGCTGTTCCCGTCTCGCTGGGAAGGCTTCGGGTGGCCGCCCCTCGAGGCATTGGCGTGCGGCACGCCGTCGGTGATTGCGTCCGAGTGCCGATCCGTGGTCGACCTGCTGGGTGACGCCGCACTCGCCGAGCCTGCCGCCGACGTCGCAGCGATGGCGGATGCCGTCGAGCGGATCATCACCGACGATGGCCTCCGTCGCGGGCTCGTCGAGCGCGGCCGGCGGCGCGTCGCGGCGCTCACCTGGGAGCGGACAGCCGAGGCATACGAGGGCGCCTACGAGGAGATCGCCGCGCAGGCCGCGGTGCGACGGCGGGCCTGACCGATCCGATCTACCCCGCGGCAGACCGCGGGCCAAAGACGACGACGTCGGTGAGGACGCCGG